>AMFJ01025838.1_pt1 | contig 11780 bp, 11 predicted proteins | sample 427208 | NCBI WGS metagenome assembly AMFJ01 (sample SAMN02954298, study PRJNA114691) | groundwater metagenome | biome: aquatic; feature: subsurface aquifer; material: sediment; isolation source: subsurface aquifer sediment | place: USA: Rifle, CO | collected 2008-08
GGAGCCTGCGATCACAGCGCCTGATCCAACCCCGCAAGCGACGTGAGGGATTGTGAAATCGCTATTGACGCAACACCGACCTGTCATCATGGGCATTCTCAACCTCACGCCCGATTCGTTTTCTGACGGACAAGTGAATGCGGGAATTGATGATTTTCTGGCCAAAGCCGCACAGTTGATCAGTGAGGGTTGCGCGATTTTGGACGTTGGTGGCGAATCAACGCGCCCCGATGCAAAGCCAGTCAGTCTGGACGAAGAAAAAAGACGTGTGTTGCCGTTTCTGGAGGCGTTTCGAAAACAGTATCCCGATTTTCCTGTGAGCCTCGACACCAAAAAATATGAATTGGCCAAACAGGCCATGCCGTACGGGATCCAGTGGTTGAATGATGTCAGTTGTTTCTCTGATGAACGATTTGCCGAGTTGGTGAGGGAGTCTGATGTTTGTTATGTGCTCATGCACTCTCGTGGTGATGCGCAGACCATGACCAAGCTGACCCAGTATCCCCAGGGAGTGGTGGAAGGGGTCGCCCTTGAACTGGGGCTAAAACTGGAACGCCTGCGCCATTGCGGCGTGGCGATGAGCCAGGTTGTTCTCGATCTGGGATTTGGTTTTGCCAAAACACCCGAGCAGTGTCTGGAATTGATTGAAAGTCTCTCAGGTTGGGAAAAACGGTTTGATCACAATTTGCTATTTGGTATTTCACGCAAAAGATTTTTGCAGGGCTTGGTGGGGGAGGTCCCCCCTTTGGACCGTGATGACATCAGCGCCCGGCTGGCAGTCAGGGCTTACGCGGCGGGTTTTGATATCATCAGAACGCACAATGTGGCACTGACAAAGAAATATATTGCTGATTATTTGAGTCTCCACTCGTAGAGAGACTGTCAATTAAGTTTTTTTGTCATTCCTGCGTAAGCAGGAATCCAAAGCTATCAAAAATTTGGATCCCAGCCTTCGCTGGGATGACAAGTCAGGGGTGACAATGAGAAAATTATTTGGAACAGATGGCGTGAGGGGTGAGGCCAACAAGTACCCCATGGTGCCCGAAGTCGCGTTGGCCCTTGGGCAGGCCATAGCGCGGTATTTTCGCAATAAAAAAACCACGCAACGCATTGTTATTGGCAAGGACACGCGGCGCAGTTCCTACATGCTCGAACAGGCCATTGCCGCAGGTGTGTGTTCGATGGGGCGCGATGCTGTGCTCACGGGTCCCTTGTCAACTCCGGGTGTGGCTTTTTTGACCCGCGCCATGCGTGCCGATGCTGGTATCATGATCAGTGCGTCACACAATGCGTACCACGATAATGGAATCAAGTTTTTTGATCACGAAGGCTACAAACTTAGCGATGAAATCGAACGTGCGATTGAGGACTTGATTGAGCAGGGTTTCAATGACGACCAGAGACCCACGGGAGACCAGATTGGTAAGGCCTTCAGGATCGATGACGCGACGGGGCGTTATGTTGAATTCGTCAAACGCACGTTTCCCAAAGATGTGACGCTCGATGGCATCAACGTGGTTTTGGATTGTGCCAACGGGGCGGCCTACAAACAGGGGCCCATGGCTTTGTGGGAACTCGGCGCGCACGTAACGAGTTGGGGCATTAAACCCAATGGTGTCAACATCAATTCGGAATGTGGTGCTCTGTATCCCGAAAAAATGCAGAAGATGGTGCTCAAGCATCAGGCCGACATTGGCATTGCCCTGGATGGCGATGCCGACCGCGTGGTCATCAGCGACGAAAAGGGCCGACTCGTGAATGGCGATCAGATCATTGCGCTATGTGCTGTGAATTATCTGAACAAAGGGTGTTTGGCAAACCGTACGATTGTGGGGACGATCATGACCAATATGGGCGTAGAACGGTATCTGGATCATAAGGGCATTAAGCTGGTTCGTACCCGCGTGGGTGATCGTTACATCATCGAACGGATGCGACAAGATGGCACCGAGTTGGGTGGGGAACCATCGGGTCATATTATTTTTCACAATCACAACACGACAGGTGATGGCATCATCGCGGCCCTGCAGGTGTTGTCGATCCTCAAGGAGACGCGAAAACCTTTGAGTGCTTTGGTCTCCGAAATTTCCCTGTATCCGCAAGTGAGCACAACATTGAACGTGAAAGAAAAGAGGCCGATCGAAGACATTCCCGCTATCCAGACTGCGATCAAAGTTCTGAACAACAATCTTAAGGGTAATGGCCGCGCTGTGGTCCGATATTCAGGCACAGAACCTGTTCTGCGGATGATGATTGAGGGAGAAGATCAACACCTGATCACGAGCGAGCTCGAGAAGCTGTTGGGAGTGGCACAGGAGAATTTGGCATGAGGGCGTGTGAATAACGAATATCGAACAATGAACAAGGAATTTCGAAATTCGACATTCCTTGTTCGTTATTCATTATTCAAAGCAAATAGATATTTGTGTTTGCTGGAGACTGTATGACTTCACATCGTCGTCTCGGAGTTAATATCGATCACATCGCCACGATTCGCCAGTCGCGCGGGGTGGTGTATCCCGATCCTGTTGAGGCCCTGTCCATCCTCAAAAGCAGTGGTGTCGATCAAGTCACCATACATCTTAGGGAAGACCGGCGCCACATTCAAGACCATGATCTGGACAGAATTTTGGCACTGGGGACTTTACCTGTGAATCTCGAAATGGCGGTCACCGATGAGATGGTGGCTATTGCCTGCCAGAAGAAACCGTCGCACGCGACCTTGGTTCCAGAAAGACGTGAAGAGGTGACCACTGAGGGTGGGCTTGATTGTGAGGGCAATCTGTCAAAAGTCCAGAGGGCAGTGAGCGCGTTGCAGCGTGCGGGCATTCACACCAGTTTGTTTATTGATCCGGATTTGGAGCAGGTCACAGCGGCCAAAGATGTGGGCGCGAATGCCATCGAAATTCACACGGGAACCTATTGCAACGTGATCGAGGAATTTTATGGCCACTGGGGTCATTATCATTGGCAGGAAGATCCCGTATATTCCCAAAAAGTATCCGCGCAATTGGCTAAGATCAGGGGTGCCGCACAAAGCGCTCACGACGGTGGTTTGAAGGTCTACGCCGGACATGGTTTGCACACACAGAATTTGGCCCCCATCACGGCGATCGAGCTCATTGAGGAATACAACATTGGGCACGCCATCATCGCCAGGGCAGTCTTTGTGGGGTTGAAACAGGCGATTGAGGAAATTCAGGAATTGTTGAAGATCGAAAGTTGGCGTCTTTGCGAGGAGCTTTAGCGACGAAGCAATCCAGTACACAATGTCATATTCTATCTATGTCCACCACGATTATTCATTATGATGATTTGTCTGCCTTCGCAAGAGAGTATGCCTCCAACATAAGGCCAGGTGATGTTGTGGGTTTGACAGGTGTTATCGGCGCGGGCAAGACGACCTTTGTGCGATGCCTGGTTCAATCCTTGGGCGTCGATGTGACGCAGGGTTTTTCCTCGCCTACGTTTACTATTCTCAATCAGTACCAGACCGACCGGTTTTTACTGAATCACCTTGATTTATACCGTATGCAAACCTTCGATGAACTCGAACACATCGACCTGCTGTCGTGTTTCGAGGACCCAGGTGCCATCACCTTTGTGGAGTGGGCCGATAAATTTGATGAACTCAGGAGCGAATACACCAAGCTGGTTCATTTTGAGTATATCGATGGTGAAGCCTTGAAACGCAAAATCACTTGCCATGACTGCTGACCTCAAACGACAGATTCAATTCCTTGCCAATGACCATGGGTTCGATGCCTGCGGGTTCACAAATGTTCTGGAGCCAGAACACAGAGACTATTTTTTGTCGTGGCTCAAGGCAGGGCAACACGCCGACATGCGCTGGATGGAACGTGGTTGTGATAAACGCCTTAATCCTCGCCTCCTCATGGAGGGTGCCACATCGGCGATTGTGTTGTTGGCTTCTTATCAACATTCAGCGAATCAAAGTGACTATCGTCTGGCACGTTACGCTTGGGGCCGTGATTATCACCTGTGGCTCAGACAAAAGGCTGACGAGTTGGCCCTCGGTATCAAAAAGAGGTTTTGTCCCGACCTGCTTTACCGTGTCTTTGTGGATACGGGGCCGATTTTGGAAAGGGATTTGGCCTGCAAGGCTGGGCTGGGCTGGATTGGCAAAAATACCTGTCTCATCAATCCCAGATTTGGGTCTTTTGTTTTTATAGCCGTGATTTTGACCAATCTTGACTTGAGTGCAGATGAGACCATCAAGGATCATTGTGGTCGTTGTGATCGTTGCGTGAGTGCGTGTCCCACGCAGGCCCTCAAACCCTATCAACTGAATGCTTCGTTGTGTCTGGCATATCACAACATCGAAAAAAGGGGAGAGCGTGAACCGGTCATCAGGGACAAAATGGGTGATCGTCTGGTGGGTTGTGATCTGTGTCAGGAGGTTTGCCCGCACAACAAGTCTAAACCTGAGACCAACATTGTGGAGTGGTTGGCCACATTCGATCAATATCAGCTGGGCAGTTTGGGTGATTTGCTTTCTTTGAGTGAACATGATTATGAACTCAAGACACGTGATTCGGCCCTGTCGCGTCTGAAATATTTTGATTTCATGCGTAATGTGTTTATTGTGATCGCCAACGCGGCGCGGACAGATTTGTTGAATGAAGTGTGTGCTTGGCAATTGCGCCACCCCACAATGCTGATGTCCGAGTGTGTGGCATGCGCGCAAAAACTGGGGGTGAAATGAAAAACCATGATGATCAAAAGTCAATTGTCTTATGTCTCATTCTGCTCTTCAGTTTTGCTTTTTTTGCCTGTAACCGTCCCAGTGTATACGAAATCCCCAAATCGGCTACGAATTTGGCACCGGATCAAGCCTTGGCGTCCGGTCAATTCAGGTTGATTGTGGACGCCTCCATGATCCAGATCCGCGTGGTCAAGGACGATCACATCCCGGTTCGGGGTACTTTCAATCTCAGTGAAGGGCAGTTGGTGCTCAAATCTATCGAGAACGCCATCGGGTCGGTTCTGCTTGACATCACTTCGTGGGACAGTGGTTTGAGCGAGCGTGATGCGATCATCACCAAGCTCTTGTTGCAGAGTGAACAACCGGGTTTTGAAAAGGCCAGTCTTGATTTGGGCGTTTTGCCAAAGCAGGCCGTTGAAGCTCTGATCAAGACCAAAAGGGTTGACGATGTGACCCTTGATGCCGTGTTGTTATTTAAGGGCAATCGTGTGTCGTTGCCTCTGAAAGTAAAAATGTTCTTTGATGAACGTGACCGGTTTGTGGTCCAATCAGTCTCACCATCAATGGTGACGCTCTCGGCATTGGGACTGAAGGACCTGTTGCCCGAATACATTACCCAACGCGGAATCAAGTCGATATCAGATGAGGTCCAGTTCACCATGGATCTGCGATTTGGGGTGGGGTCTGGAGGATGAGTTCTTGCGGATCAAACTGGCATGAGGGCACCTATATTTTCTGGTTTGAGCCATCCAGTGTTTGTTCAATCAATGCGGGGCTGATAAACTGTTGCCACGAGTCATAGGATTGCCCGTCACCAAAAATGGCATTAAAAGTGCTTTCACTCACGGTATCTTCAATGCGGATAAACAAATCGTCGGGAGTAAACACGTGGGTCCCCCAAATGGGTGTGGCGATGGTGCAGGCCTCTTTAGTAACAGTGTGTGTGTTTCCCTCATACAATAAAACATTGTTCAATGCGGCAGTATCAGCTTGATATTTCATTTCGCCAAAGCAAACGTCCAGATTGTTGCTTTGCCACTGGTACCGGGGCATGGGGTTAGCAAAGGTTCGGGTAGGGGGTTCCGAGATGATGCTTTGTTGTTCACCAACACAGGAACTGGTTGTGAGATTGCACTGCACGAATAATTGTCCTGACTGGGACAGTTGGGGATTCTGTTTACGATCCATGCTTATGTTGAACAGGTTTTGTGCCTGGTCAGAAAAATCGAAAGACAACACACTAACCCTGATTTTTCCTCTGTGTTCGTTCTGTGATGAAAGACTTTCGGGGAAAGCGACTCCGAGCATGCCTTTTTCGACTTTGCCAGTTGAATCATTTTTGAAGACGTAGCTTGCCAGAATCTGGTGAGATTCGGGATGAATAAAATACATGCGGGTATAATCCGGATAATCAACTTCGGGTTCCAATCGAACAATCCATTGGTATTGGTCGAGCGATAGCAACCGGGCGTTTTCCGATAAAGTGACGCTGGTGGATGTGGTCACTGGTAGGGCGATGCTGTTGTCCGCAAGCGTTTTTTTCAGTATGGTGCCCAGTGAGTCGATGGCCAGAAACAGGGCAGACACGTCAAAGTTTCTGATGTTGTCAGCATTGAAAATCTTTCCCAACATCAAAATAGTGTTCATTCGCTCGGTACTGTCTGGCACGATGATATGCTCGATGTCCGTGTTGCTCATTTGGGACAAGCCGGGAAGGTTGGTTTGGAAGTCGGGAAAAATCTGGAGGATGACTTCTGAGGGGGGTTTTGGATTCTGGACAATGGTCCCGACGTCCATTGTGCCCGAAATATCAGCCGCATTAATGGGGAGTTGGTCGGCACCGGTGCAACCGCCAATCAGCAAGGCAAACACGATCATGGTTGTGAGAATGCGTTTCATTTGATTTTTTCTCCTCCTGTTTTGGTGACTGGGAAAAAGACTGTATTGACCTGATAGACATCATCAAAAGAGTCGCATTCGTTGTTGACCAGCCTGACGATGTCTTCAATGAAGTTTTGAATTTTTTCTTTGATTTTTGGTATCAGTTTTTCTGACATGGGGATCGTGAGTGATTTGGCTTCACGTTTGTCAAAGGGAATGTTGATGATGGCCTCCTTGGCGTCCTGAAAAATGGAATGGTAATAGTTCAGGGCTTCCAGTGATTCGAAGTCGGGCTGGGTTGTGACAGCGCCCTGCGATAGCCTCAGTTTGCCCTGCGAATCGCGTTTTAACAGATTCATTTTGATGAGAAGATTGATGGCTTCGATGATCTTCGGAGGGGGAAGGGGATGGCGCATGTGTTGACTGATCCAGTCAGGATTTTCCTCAAAATGCGGCAGAGAAACCATTTCGCGGATTGTGATCAGGTGCCTGTTGGTAAAATAGAGGTATCGTTTTTTATCAATTTCAGAAAAGCCTTTGCGAGGATTTTGTTTGATTAATTTTTCGAAATACATGTTTCGCTCATCGTCGTTTTTGGCCTGATTAAAATGCACGAGGGTATCAAAATACGATGCTTCTTTTTTGTTGAGTTCCAGAGCCCGGCTGAATTTTTCCAGGGTTATTTTGGTTAAATTGCGTTTGCCTTGAATGACGAGGTCAAGATAGCTTTGCCCTTTGATGCCGGCTTTTTTGGCGAAGTAACGGTAAGAGAACCGGCGGATTAATTGCTTTTTTTCGAGATAATAATCTTTTAGAAAAATGCGGTAATCTTTGTAATCAAAAATACTGACCATTATCTTAATTATAACAGATTTTTTGTAGATGGCCATGAATTTCTGGGTGTGACAACAGATAGTACTAAAACGTAACCATTTGTAATGATAGAATAATATTAATATTATAGGTCTTTGTTCGCTTTGACGGCCTGGCGTGGCACACTAATGATTCTATTTTTGCGGAATTTATCTATACGATAATGTGAGATCAGCACCTGTGAGATCCGCACCTTCGAGAATCGTGCGATAGAGATCCGCACCTCTGAGATCTGCATTTCTGAGATCTGCACCTGTGAGATCAGCACCTGAGAGATCCGCACCTATGAGAATCGCACCCGAGAGATCCGCGCCTGTGAGTTTTGCTTTTCTGAGATCCGCACCTGTGAGATCAGCACCTGTGAGATCCGCACCACTGAGCCTCGCGCTTCTAAAATCACCCACAAGAATGGCGCCCGCAAGAGAACCTTTTCTTTTTACAATGCCTTCTGCAACAATCCTATCTACGCGCACACCCGCAAAGGACACGCCTTCAAGGTTCTCTGGAAGGAGCGGCACATCTTGATTGGTAAGATTCCTGGCCCCAGCCAGCTTGGCCAACAAATGTAAGGCTCCTCTGTACCAAGGTTGAGCGGTGCCTTCTTTTGCAACGCCTGCATGTGTTATCATTGCCCGGGCCGCCGGAACTAAAAATAATGAATTTTCATTCAAATTTCTATAAGGACAATCGCACGCTATCGCTCTTGCCACGCATAATACGCCTTTGGGTGCTATCACCAAACCGAGCCCTAATGCGGCTGCCGATGCCGCGTAAAGTGCCAATTCCGGTGATGTTCTCATGAGTGATGTTGTCTCTTCAATCATTCTTGTCCCGCCATCACCACCAGCCAACCCTATTGTCGTTGCTGCTGTTGTTGCGGCTGTTGTGAGGGGACTCATCAATGGTGTTAGGCTACCTATCATGAAAACTCCTTTTTAATTTTCGAACATCTCGTTCCCTCTTATCGACGGAAACCGCCATTTGTTGCTCGTTTCACGCAGATATCGTCAACAGAGTTGTTGACAAAGTCATGGGTGACGCCATCCATTATTACAAGCCTATTCTTTTCAACATCTCAATCTCAGAGGGTGTTTTGTTAACCAGAGTTAGGATGGTTGATATTTCTCCTTTGGATCTTGATATTGGATCATGAGGACAAGAGGGATATTGACCTATCAATAACATTTTCATTGCAGTCCACCATTTGTTCATGATTTCAGGTTCTGTTCGGGCCTGTTTAAGAACCTCTGGGTTGCAAACATACTCAAGGGCCGCATTATTCAATTGTAGGATTGACAGAGCATCATACAAAATTTTGATTAGCTCGACGTCTCCACTGTCCAGGAGACTGCCCAGAATCTTGTTGTTTATCGTCGTATGATCTAGGTAAATTCTACACTGTGCAGAGTCGCCAAGAATCCTTTTCATATGTTCTCTCATGGTGAGACATTCCTGGACAACTTGCTTTATGTTTCGTTTCTCTCTTTGGACAGTGTTCAGTTTTTGTTTTATCTTTTCAGAAAAAAATGATTGTATATCGTCTTTCATTCTGTTTTTCCATCCTTGGGCTTCAATTCGGGCTTTGTTCCTTGTTACCTCTTCGTCAGCATCTGCAGGTGCCAGCAAAATTTTCCAAAGAAGGATTTGATACAATAATTCCTCACGAGGAATAAGACCCTGCTGACATAATTCCTCTATCATGTGATCAGCAAAAGAATAGGTTGTTCCAGAAAAAATAATTTCGGTATTCGCCAGACGGGCCTTTCTGTATTGATCATGATCTGGAAAGTATAAAGGATAAAGTGTGTTGCCTGATCTACACTGGCAAAAAAGCATTCTGAAATAATCGGTAACAAAGGTATTTTCATCATTGTTTTGGCCAAACGAATGGTTTCCCAGCAATCTCTCAACGAGCTTATCAAACAACGCAAAATCACAATCTTTGGCATAGGCTCTTATTTTCTCTTGTTGTTGTGGTTGAGTGGAAGTGAAATAGATTTCTACCAACGCCGTACGGATTTGTTCGGCATCGCTTCTGCCGGCTATGGTTGTGGCGATTCGTTGATCGACAGTATACCCACGTACAGGAGAAGCAATTATTGCTTCAATCAAAAGTGCTTGTTCGATTGTTTGCATCAAAGCAGGAGCACTTCTCAACAAGGTATTTGCGCCCACAACGCCAGCGCCGATTAGACTTAGACCGCCACTGATCAAACTTATAGGCATAACCAAGGAATCTGTTGGCAATGAAGCTGACAAGTAAGCGGCGCCACCAGAAACCAGCAGGCCCGCGGCAGATGCCACGGCAATTTTTTTGTGGTGCCAACCAACAAAATTTTCTGTTCGTGTCAAAATCGATGAGATTCTTGTTGGGGTGTGTTCTGTCGGAATGGCAGGGGGCTGGACAGAACGATCGTATCCTGATCCTGCTGCTATCCAGGGTATTCCCGATGCAGATCCTGCCGTTATAATATTATCAACCAGTGCCGTGCGAACTTGTGTGGGCATGGCCCCGACGAGTCTCAAAGGGAATTCCATCATCATGACCTCTTTTCTTTTTCAATCAGCGGCATCTCCAGAACTGTTATTTCTTATGGCTAGAATGTTCCATTGATGGCTACACTGTTGCCGGAAGTTGTCACGTTTGTGATTGCCAATTTTTTTTCTCTCTTATGATCTTTGACTTCACGAACGACAATTGCGGCAGACATGCCTGTTGCCGCGATGGCGGCTATGCCTACACCACCACCCCAGACAACTTTCACTATCGTTCCCGTTGCCAGCAAATATGCGGCATCAGTAGCATGTCTCCGACGTTTCAAACGCGCAGGATCATCCAAAATATTTTGTTGTGTTTGGGGTAACTGGGAAATTTCTGTCATAACAATTCCTCCGATACTCCCATTATCGACAGGAACTGCCATTTGTTGCTCGTTTCATGAAGATATCGTCAACAGGGTTGTTGACAGAAATTTGAATTATTGAGCCCGTGCGCGCAACATATACTCCCTTCCTTCGAAAATAAACTTGAAAAGAAATGGTGGTCTGAATTCCGCATTCCATAGACGGAATTTAGGGTGGTAAAGAAACAGTCATAGCGAAACAACAACAATGATTGTGATTCAGCTCACAGGAGGAAGTCTATGTCATCAGTGTCTTCAATAAACCCTTTTGGTCTTGTTGGGAGTCTTGGTCTTGGGATGTCCGATTGCCAGCGAATCATGGCGTCTGTTGGTACGGTTGTGCCAGATGGTACTGCGACAACAGCGCTAGTTGTTGTTCCATCAGGCCTGACGACACAAACCTTTCGGGCCCGAGTTGATATGGCCCGACGCTTTGGACAGGCATCACTATCTCAATTCAGCGATGTCAGACAGGATAGCACCTCTGTGCCACAATCCTTCCTGCCTGGATCAAGGCTTGTGCAAGTGGGTGCGGCGGCTCTTTTGGGTTTTGGATGGGGAAAAGAGCTTCTTTTGGATGAGATTACCAGAGAGCATTATGTGCAGGATTTGCAAATGTCGAAACGTTGCAAACCCTATCCCGCCTTAAAGCAGGCGCTTGCTCAAGCCGGATTTACTGATGAACAAAAAACACAAGTCCTCAACTTGATGTATAGACAATGTGCCAATAACCCTGAAAAACTTAAAGATGTGATGAAACTCATCACTCGCGTTATAAAGGCCCTGGATGGTTCTGATCGTCTTGGATTAACAGCAGAACATAAGTCAGCTTTGATCAGTATGATATGCGAAAAATTATGCCGACACCCTTCCTTGCCAGACAATATGAATCATATCCCGGATCTCATCAGGACGACCTCGAGATTTGTTTTACAACCCGAACACAGGATGCGATTTTTAGAATTTGTTGTTAGTCAGTATCTTAATGACACACTTTCAAGCCACTATTGCCTTTCCCGTACCATGCGTCTGGTGCAATCTTTCAAGGACGTCTCGGATGAAAAGAAAATTTGTTTTTTGATGCAAATTAAAGATTCCTCATGGGCTCGCAACTTGGCGAGTCAGTCTGCGCTGGAAACAGCAATTCTTTCTATGAGACGGTTCCATTTTCCATCACAGGACATGATCACACTACTATCACAACTATCTCATTTGGCCCAACACGAAACACCCAGATGTTTCCGGCAATTGTCAACGGTTTTAAGCCTTGATTTTGTCCCTGATCTGCCGCCAAAAGAAATACAAGCAATGCTTTCTGCGTATACGGCTTTGGTTGCTTATGCCCCGCATTCAGATGCTCACTGGAGAATTCTGCTTGCAATAGAACAGGAAGCTGG
>AMFJ01019990.1_pt1 | contig 11757 bp, 9 predicted proteins | sample 427208 | NCBI WGS metagenome assembly AMFJ01 (sample SAMN02954298, study PRJNA114691) | groundwater metagenome | biome: aquatic; feature: subsurface aquifer; material: sediment; isolation source: subsurface aquifer sediment | place: USA: Rifle, CO | collected 2008-08
TTAAACGTTTTGCGTACATTAAAGATAACTCGTGAACGTACTTTTATCCTTTATTACGTACGTGAAAATAGACTTCGATTATTAATCGTTCGGTTAGGCTGAGGTGTATCATTTGTTTGTTTCGGCGTTGAATTTGAATTCTTATTAAACTCAGCAGCTAATTCCAGTTTTTGTCTTTCTAATTGTTTATTAAATTCCAGATCATATTCGGTTGCTTTATTTGCCGCAGCTTTGTCTAGCAAAATAGAAATTCCATAAATATCATGATAGAGATTTGTAAATTGACGTTGTGTATTGTAATCGCTAAATCCTTCTTTTGTAAAATTATCAAACATAGATAAGGGACCTGTGCATTGATCGTATCCCTCTGTATCTTTTTCTATTACAAGATCAGCAAACAATTTGATTTTTTTTATAGTTGTTTCTAAAAATGGAAAAAGTTTACCCTCATTGTCATCGTAATATTGCTCCGTATCTAGATTGATTTGTTGAAGATTATCAAAAATTGCTATCATTTTTTCTAAATCGGGAAGTAATCGTTGATATTGTTGTTCGACAAACATTGCTTTTGGTGAGCGTGTATACATTGCAGCATTCCTTAGAAAATGATAGATGCGAAGATTATATGAACCTATTTGATATTTCAATTTATTGTTATGTTCAGGGCTCAGCTTTAAGCAGATCCTTCGCTTCGCTCAGGATGACAGCTTCTTTTCAAGTTTTTCAACAACACAATCCAATTTACCTTTCGCTAATTGCAAATGAATTTTATCACCAATATTTACCTCATTTGCATCGCGCAAAATATGTTGATTTTTATCTGATGCAATGGTGTAACCTCGCTGTAATGTGGCAAGCGGACTCAGTGTATTCAGTTTTGCAGCAAGCGTTGTCATTGAATTTTTACTATGATCAAGCTGTATGGAAATTAGATTTTTCAATTGTTGATTCAATAACTGTGTTTGATTTTGTGTTGAAGTAATTTTTTGAGTAGGCGATAAGAATAATAATGTTGTAGCGTATTCTTGAGTACGCACACATAATTTATTTAAATATTGTTGTTGTAATTTCGTGAGTGTTAGCTCATAAAAATCAAGTTGTTGCACTTTTTCAAGTAATTTACGCTTGGGATGTTGCTGCAAAAGATGTTTTTGTGACCAATCGAGATGCTGTTTCACACTTAATAATTTATTTTGAATTAATCGTACTAATCGTGATTCTTGACGATTTAATTTCTGCGAAATTTCAGCTGCATCAGGCGCGGCAATTTCTGCTGCAGCCGAAGGAGTAGGTGCGCGCACATCAGCAACAAAATCAGCAATGGTAAAATCAACTTCGTGACCAATACCGCTGATCATTGGAAGATGACTATTGAAAATCGCATGCGCAACGATTTCTTCATTAAATGGCCATAGGTCTTCGAGTGATCCGCCGCCACGCGCAAGAATTAAGACATCACACTCATTACGCCGATTAGCCGTTTCAATCGCTGCAGCAATAGTTGGTGCAGCAGTATTACCTTGTACTAATGTGGGATAAATAATGACAGGAACACAAGGATAACGGCGTTTTAATACGGTTAAAATATCGCGAATCGCAGCACCAGTTGGAGAAGTAATCACGCCGATTTGATTTGGATGAGAAGGAATAGATTTTTTATGCGCAGCAGAAAATAACCCGGCTGTATCCAATTTTTTCTTTAATACTTCAAAAGCACGACGTAATTTTCCTTCGCCGCGTTCTTCTAGCGCTTCAACAATTAACTGATATTCACCGCGATTTTCATACAAACTAACACGTGCTTTTGCTAACACATGCAAGCCATCCTTAGGTGAAAAATTTAAATGACGATGATTGCTGCGGAACATTGCACAACGAACTTGTGCACTTGAATCTTTTAATGAAAAATAAAAATGACCAGAATGCGGTGCTGCAAAATTTGAAATTTCGCCTTCTACCCAAACGAATGGAAATGTATCTTCTAAAATAAATTTCACTTCATTATTGAGTTGACTGACTGTGTAAATAACTTCGTTTTTTTGTTCCATAATTTTTTCTTTTTATATTTAATCCACACCCGCGCCTAATAATGAAGCGGTTAATTTTGCATCATTGAATTTTACTAAACAAATTTTTGTGTCTGGACAATTTAGTTCAATTTGACTATCCGGATGTGATGGTGACGTAATTTTTCCTTCTTCACAACGGATTTTAAAGACACCCGGCTGACCAACTTTGGGTCTTACTTGTGCTTGATAAATGGGCCCGTCATCACGGCTAACATGAATGAAAAGTTCGTGTGTGCAGCCATGATACAAATGGCAATCACGCGGTTCTTTTAGTGTAAATGAGCCATACCAAGAGCCAGTGATGCGCGCACAAATTCCTTGCGCAGCGAATACGTGGCTGATTGGAAGTAAGCAAAAAATAAATAACAAACATGTGCGAAACATACTCATTTTTTTCATCCTTATCTTAAGAGTCTGGCAAATCATATCTCTTTAAAATTGATATATCAATCATTAGGTTACAATTTAAAAGATGCTCTATACTAAATATAATAATAATCAACGAGGATTTTGTAATGTTATCTCAAGTAAAAACAAAGACTATTATTCAACATCCTATCGATATCAACTCCGAAAAATTAATCTCACAATGCGAGCAATCCATACAAGAATTATCAAGATTAAAAAGGGATAAATCTGATGAAGCAACCAATAAACGTGCAAATTTGATCGGATATCTTGCTAAAGTTCTTCATACAGCACGATCGCCTGAACTCATTACTGCAGAATGTGTGGCATTGTCGTTATGTGTATTAGATATATTGGAAACACATCCAGAATTAGTGGGTGGTACAGCAACTGCAGCGTCCATTTTACTTGATGTGAATAATTATTTATTAATGACATTTAATTGTGAAGCAATGACTAGACGAATTCGTAATGATACGAAAAAATTGTTACAAATTGATCCCAACTATTTACCAAATCAACTGCCAAAACATTTGTCACGCCCAAAAAAAGATGAGACAAGAAAAAACTTTCTCAAGCGCCGCATGAAAGAACATTTGGATGCAAGACGAAGAAACATTACATTAGGTTTGGTGGAATCTATATTAAAAAATGAAGCTTTAAAAATAGAAGCGATTCATTTTTTTGGTAACGGCAAAGCTAAAAAAATGGAACAAATGAATGAGCTTAAGCCTGCTGAACAAGAAATTTATGAAACATATAAATTTTATAATCCAGATGACCCTGATGAAAAAAAATATCTAGAAAATATTGCTTATTTAGATGAACGAGAACGCGATGCTTATCGTGTTTTTCCTCATGCAGGAAAATTATTCTGCACGGAATTTAATGGGCAAGGGATTGTTCCATTTAAAAAAGTACCAGTATCAACTAAACAATTTTCGTCTCATAATAAAGATAATTTTGCGAGCTTAGTAATCAATGCACGCGGTGAAATTTTTATTGGTAATCATATTGAAAGTAAATTTCATCATAGTGCATTTATGAGCGGTGGTGATGTATTGTTTGCAGGAGAAATTAATATTCAAGATGATGGAACGATTGCAACGATTACTAATTACAGCGGTCATTATCAACCAGATTTAAAGTCATTATATTTTTGTTATGAATTTTTAAAAGATAGAGGATTGGATTTATCACACTGTGTTTTTAAAGAAATGGATAGAGGTAAGATGCAAGAAAAGGTCAGTAAACACGCTAAATTGAATCCAGGTTTCATGAAAAAATTGCAACAAGGAGATGAAAAAGCAACTAATGTAGCGGCTAAATTTACCAATGATTCGTTTAATACTTATTTGAGCACTGATTTGGAAGGTATTTTTTCTAAAGCTGGCATATCAGCGCCAAAGAAGGAATAAAATTATTGTGATCCTTCGCCCTTCGATAAACTCAGGGCTCAGGATGACGCCACCCTTATCAACTCTATTCAAAGATAACAAGATAAAAATGCTATTTTTTACTTCAAAAATGTGTATAATGAGTCGTTAATTTTAACCTGCAAAATACTAGGTGGGGAAATTAACGATGACACAAACAACGCTGCGCTTAGCCCAACATGAATTAGCTTTAACCTTCGACGATGTTTTACTGTTGCCTGGTGAATCCTCTATCCTACCCAAAGATGTTGATCTTAAAACAAAATTAACGAAAAAAATCACCCTCAATATCCCTTTGCTCTCTGCCGCGATGGATACGGTCACTGAGGCACGTTTAGCGATTGCACTTGCTCAAGAAGGCGGTCTTGGGATTATCCATAAGAACATGCCGATTGAAGAGCAAGCGGCGCAAGTGCGAAAAGTGAAGAAATTCGAGAGCGGGGTGGTGAAAGATCCTGTTACGATTTCGCCTCATACGACTGTTCGTGAGGTCATGGAGTTAGTGAAAAAATTTAATTTTAATGCTTTTCCGGTGCTGGAAAATGGCTTAGTGGTTGGCATTTTAACTGGCCGCGATCTTCGTTTTGAAACGAACCTAGATCAGCCAGTTGCAAATCTCATGACACCAAAAGATCGATTAGTCACCATAAAAGAATCAGCCGATAGAGATTTAGTAAAAAAATTATTGCATAAACATCGCATCGAGAAAGTGTTAGTGGTGAATGATCATTTTGAATTGCAGGGCATGATCACAGTCAAAGATATTTTAAAAGAACAAGCCAAACCTTTTGCTTGCAAAGATAAATCGGGACAATTACGTGTAGGCGCTGCTGTTGGAACGGGTGCCGATACAGAAGCACGTATTGAAAGCTTAGTAGCAGCAGGTGTTGATGTGTTGGTCGTGGATACTGCACATGGACATTCAAAAAACGTGATTGAGCGTGTGCGCTGGGTGAAGAAAAATTTTTCCAAAGTAGCAGTGATTGCAGGTAATATCGCGACTGCTGATGCAGCAAAAACATTAGCAGATGCAGGTGCTGATGCAGTGAAAGTAGGTATTGGTCCCGGATCAATATGCACCACTCGCATTGTCACTGGTGTTGGTATGCCGCAAATTTCTGCTATTGCCAATGTGAGCGCTGCGCTAAAAGATACTGAGATTGGCGTGATTGCGGATGGCGGTATTCGTTTTTCCGGCGATGTGGTGAAAGCTATTTCTGCAGGTGCATCGGCTGTGATGATTGGTGGATTATTTGCAGGAACAGAAGAAGCACCTGGTGAAGTCGAGCTTTATCATGGACGTTCATATAAGTCTTATCGAGGTATGGGTTCATTAGGTGCGATGGCGCAACGTCATGGATCGAGTGATCGTTATTTTCAAGATGCTTCTTCTCAAATTGAAAAATTAGTGCCAGAAGGAATCGAAGGCCGTGTGCCATACAAAGGCAGCATGGTGAGCATTATCAATCAATTAATGGGCGGTTTGCGCTCAGGCATGGGCTATACAGGTTGTCCGGATATCGCTTCACTTCGTACTAAATCAAAATTTGTGCGCGTGACACCATCGGGTGTGCGCGAGAGCCATGTTCATGATGTGCAAATAACAAAAGAAGCACCAAATTATAATATCGATGAGAAATATATCTAATGACAACACATGTGCAAAAAATTTTAATTCTTGATTTTGGTTCGCAATATACACAAGTGATTGCACGACGTGTGCGTGAATTAGGTGTATATTGTGAAATACATCCTTATTCTATATCAGATGAAGAAATTAAAAAAATTGCTCCCATAGGTGTGATTCTTTCTGGTGGTCCCGAAACAGTTACCTTAACGCATACTCCGCGAATCCCAGACATTATTTTTGAATTAGATTGTCCCATATTAGGTATTTGTTATGGGATGCAAGCGATTGCAGAACAAATGGGCGGTAAAGTAGCGCCAGGTCATAAACGTGAATTTGGTTACGCAAAAGTCAATATTATTGCTAAATCCATTTTGTTAGATGGTATTCATGATCAGGTAAATGATGATATTTCGATTTTAGATGTGTGGATGAGTCATGGCGATCACGTGAGTGATATTCCAGAAAATTTCTTTGTGATAGCAAATACTGATAATTGTCCTATTGCTGCAATGGCACACGAACAAAAACATATTTTTGGTTTACAATTTCATCCAGAAGTATTTCATACAGGCCAAGGCAAACAAATTTTTGAGCGTTTCTTATTTGATATTTGTCAATGCAAAGCAGATTGGACAACTAAAAATATCATTGATGAAGAAATTAAAAATATTCGTGAAAAAGTTGGTACGGATAAAGTGTTGTTAGGCTTATCAGGTGGTGTTGATTCATCTGTTGCCGCTTTATTATTGCATAAGGCAATTGGTGATCAGTTGATTTGCGTGTTTGTTGATACAGGAATGTTACGATTAAATGAAGCAGAACAAGTAAAAGCTATTTTCGAAAAACATTTTGGTATTCATTTAATTTGTGTCGATGCGCGTGATGAATTTTATGCTGCATTAGCTGGTGAAAGTGATCCCGAGAAAAAACGTAAAATTATTGGCAAGAAATTTATCGATATATTTGATCGTGAAGCAGAAAAATTAACAAATATTAAATGGCTCGCGCAAGGTACGATATATTCGGATGTCATTGAATCAGCGGCAACTAAAACTGGCACAGCACATGTGATTAAATCACATCATAATGTGGGCGGTCTTCCTGAAACAATGCAGTTGAAATTGATTGAACCATTGCGTGAATTATTTAAAGATGAAGTGCGACAAATGGGTGAAGCACTTGGTTTAGCGCATGAGTTAATGTATCGACATCCTTTTCCAGGGCCTGGTCTTGCTGTGCGCGTGCTTGGTGAAATAAAGCCAGAATATTTAGAAAAATTACGTTTAGCAGATGCAATTTTTATCGAAGAATTATATCGTACTGATCTTTATTATCAAGTCAGCCAAGCATTTGCTGTATTTTTGCCAGTAAAATCAGTCGGTGTGATTGGTGATGCGCGGCATTATGATCATGTGATTTCTCTTCGTGCAGTGGAAACAATTGATTTCATGACAGCACGCTGGGCGCATTTGCCATATGAATTTTTAGAAGCAGTCTCAAATCGTATTATTAATGAAGTACCAGGCATTTCGCGCGTGACTTACGATATTTCTAGTAAACCACCTGCAACCATTGAATGGGAATAAACACACGTGTTGAATGCCCATGATGAAAAATGGATGCAACGTGCAATTGAATTAGCAAAACACGCTGCATTGATTGGTGAAGTACCAGTTGGTGCAATCATTGTAAAAGATAATCAATTGATTGGCGCAGGATTTAATCAACCAATTAAACGGTGTGATCCATCTGCTCATGCAGAAATATTAGCATTGCGCCATGCGGCAGAAAATGTTGGTAATTATCGTCTACCTGATTCAACTCTCTATGTGACGCTTGAACCGTGTATGATGTGTGCAGGCGCAATCGTGCATGCGCGAATCAAACGATTAGTATTTGGCGCATCAGATTCTCGTACTGGTGTGATTCAAAGTGTCGCATCATTTCTCGGCCAACCATTTCTTAATCATCAAGTGAATTATGTTGGTGGTGTGCATGCTGATCAGTGCAGCGAAATCATGAGCGAATTTTTTCGCGCACGGCGATAATTCGTTATGTTGATGACAGTTGTGTTTTACTGATACTTATTTCCAGCTCTTAGGCGTTCTATTTCTGAATGTATTGTTTATGTTTCATCCGATTGATGGTGTCAGGATGACAACCTCAGGGTGAATTTATTCACCTTTATTTTTGTTGTGTACAGAGATAATTAAGATTCAACATTGCTATCTTCTTTTACCTGATTGATATTACCTCGAAGAATTTCTTCTAGCTCGTCTGGCAGGAGTGGTTTACTAAAATAAAAACCTTGAACTTCTTTACATTTGTTTGATTTTAAAAATTTTAATTGATCTTGTGATTCAACACCTTCTGCCAGTACTTCAAGATTAAGACTCTGCGCCATGGAAATAATTGCTCGAATAATAACTTCATCGCAACGATCATGTGAAATATTTTGAATGAATGATTGATCTATCTTGAGACCATCAATCGGAATTTTTTTCAAATAACTTAAGCTAGAATATCCCGTGCCAAAATCATCGAGCACCACTTGCACGTTCATCTTTTTTAGTTGAGTCATAACAGTTACTACCACAGGTTCACTAATAATGGTATTTTCTGTGACTTCAATTTTTAAATATTTTGGGTCTAAATCAGTTTCTTTTAAAATATTTTTCAGGGATTCAATAAAATTGATTTGTTTAAATTGGTGTGCTGTTACATTAACTGCAACACAAATTGGTGTTAATCCAGCATCTTGCCATTTTTTATTTTGTCTGCAAGATGATTTCAAAACCCAGTCGCCCAATGTGACAATTAAGCCTGATTCTTCAGCGAGCGGAATAAAATCCATGGGTAGAACGACACCTTTTTTGGGATGATTCCATCTGATTAAAGCTTCTACTGCTACTAATTTTCCTGTGAATACATCAAATTCTGGTTGATAACATAAAAAGAATTCTTTACGTGCAATGGCATTTCGCAATTCAGATTCCTGTTCTAATCTAGTTAATGCTTGGCTATTTAATTCTTCTGTATAAAATTGAATTTGATTGCTACCTAGTTTTTTTGCCTGGTACATAGCAGCATCAGAAAATTGTAATAACTCATCAGCAGACTTTCCGTCAGATGGAAAGAAACTGATTCCTATGCTTGCAGTAACAACGACTTGTCTATCATTCAATTTAACCGCTTCATTGGATTTTTTTAAAATTTTATTTGCATATTCAATTGTTTCTTGTTGATTTTGTATATTAGTAATAAAGATAACAAATTCATCACCGCCAAGTCTTGCAATAATATGTCTGTCGTCTGCTAACGGTTTTATTTTTTCAGCAAATATTTTAATTAACTTATCACCTGTAGCATGTCCTAGACTATCATTAATCAGTTTAAATCGATCTAAATCAAGAAATAGCAGCGATGCTCGTTCGTTTTTTTTGGATTTATTAATATATTTATAGATATATTCCATGATGGAATATCGATTTAATAATCCCGTTAACTCATCTCGAGTTGCTTGATAATGTAATTTTTCTTCCAGATTAACACGTTTAGTGATATCACGATAACTCCATACACGTCCGATGGATTGATCACTTAATTTATGCGGTTGAGAATAGTATTCAAAAACCTTTCCATTCACTAACTCAACTTGATCAATACCAATTTTTTCTCTTTGTGCAAATAATTCGTTAATATTATTTTCATATGAGCTTGGATCTTTTAGCTGATTTAACATATATTCAAACAAAATATTGAAATCTTTTAATTCAAGAATGATGGGAGGTACTTGCCACATTTCAATAAATCGATTGTTAAAATCAATAACTTTTTTTTCATTATCAATTACTAAGATACCATCCGCAGAGGATTCTAGAGTGGCGCGTGTGAGTGATAAAGATTTTTCTAGTGATTGGGTACGCTCTTTAATGATTTCTTCCAGTGAAATCATTTGTTCGTGTGTTTGCTTCATCAGCAGCCATTTTTTGGTTAATGCACATGCAAGTTGCCTGACGGCAATATTATCAAAAGGCTTTTTTAAAATTAATAAATTATCTGTTTGTCCTAATTTTTCGATTGTTTCTTCCCATGAATAATCTGAATAAGCTGTACAAATGACAACTTGAATATTCTTGTCAACTTCCCAAATATGTTTAATAGTTTCTACACCATCCCAGCCAGGCGGCATTCGAATATCTACAAAAGCTAAAGCGTAAGGGTTTCCTTCATTATATGCTTCGCGTATTCGTTCAAACCCTTCTTTACCTTGAGAAGCACCATCAATTTGAAATTTTGGCAACGCTGGTTCTTTCATTTGCGTTGAATCACCAAAGATTTCTTTATCTAATTGGCTGAAAGAATCATCATCTTTATCTGGCTCAAAAGTTAATATTTTAACAAAATCACGATGAATTTCAGGATTGTCATCAATTACCATGATTTTTAAATTAGGCTGATTCATGTATTGATACTCCTTTTATTTTTTCATTTTTAAAAGGAATAGTAAGTGTAAATGTCGCTCCTTGTTCGAGCCCATGACTTGAAGCAGATAATTCTCCATCTAATTCTTTTGCTGTAATTGCACTACTGTGTAATCCGTATCCATGACCAGATTTCTTGGTAGTATATCCAAATGAAAATATTTTTTTCATCATGTCATCTGATATGCCAACGCCTGTATCATTAACAATGATTTTTAACTCGTCTTTTTTTGCTTTTTCAACACTGATAGTAATAACTTTATTAGTATTTGAAGAAATTATCAGTGATTCTTTTGCATTTCGTAAAATATTAACCAGTATTTGTAGTAATTTAGTTTTATCGACTATCATAAAAAATGATTTTTTATATTTTTTAATTATTTTAATACCTTTTTCTTCTACAGAAGAGCAGCTCATTTTAATAGCATGATCAATTATTTCTGGTAAAAAAATTTTTTCTGGTGATCCAGACTTACCACTTAAACTTCTTTGCATGACTACTATATCTTTAATATGATTTAGATGAGTATTTAAGTTTTTAACTTCATTAATAAATGAAGTGTTATTTTCACTCATCTTACTTGACAATTTACTCAGATAATCTGGAATAAGCTTTCCTTTCTCATCATTAAGTAAAAAATTATTATTATCCGCAACATTTTTTTTGATAATCTGAGAAATCGAATTGAGCTTATTTACATAAGGTGTTTGTATTGTTTCATTAATAATTGATAATGATACACAAGCACTATTTAAGATGTTGCCAATATTATGTAACACGGAGGTTGCTACTTCTGCCATACCTGCTTGACGTGCGGTATCAATCAGTTGACGTTGTAATTTGTGCATTTCTTCTTCGATTGCTTTTCTATCAGTTACATCCATTGCAATGCCGGATAAATAACGAGTAGTTTCATTAGGATTTTCTGGGACATGCGGGTGTCCTTTTGCATAATGCCAATGCATTTTGCCATTTGTATCATAAATGCGTAATTCAACTTCATAATCTTTACCTTCATTGAAGGCACGATTGATGAAAAAATCTACCTTTTGTCTATCTTCTCGATGAATCATTTTCATTAATTTTTCTAATCTTGGTGCTCCGTCTGCCGGGTTAAGTCCTAGTAAATTAAATGTTTCTTTAGACCAGGCTAATTGATTGGTGTGTTTGTCATACATCCAATAACCCATTTGAGCAATGTGTTGCGCGTTTTCTAATTTTTTATTTAATTCTTGTAATTCATTAGATGATATTTCCATCGATTGTTCTAATAAATAACGTTCTTGGTCGGTATCAAGATAAAAACGACTTATTGCTTGCAATAATTTTTTCCACGCATCTAAATTGGTTGGAAGCGATTCACTCGTTAGCTTTAATCGATTTAGTTGCTTGTTTAAAAAATAATGCAGTTGGACATCGTTACTCAAATTAAGCGTCCTCCATTTCGGTGATAGCAGTTAATGTCATGGTTTGATTATGTAAATCACAACTGCCTGTTGTATGCGGTGATAACTCACCATATGAATAAAATCCCACTTGTTGTGTATTATCAGAAAAATATTCAAGAACAGATTCTGTTTCTTCTTCTGTGCGTTCACCAAGCAGTAATCTTCTGCCAACACAACTAATCGCAACTAATAATGTGGGTGATTGATGATCACGTATATAATTGTTAGCTAATAATTGTTTGCCAGCTTCATTCGCACCTGTAATTAAACGATCGAAATTC
>AMFJ01024419.1_pt1 | contig 11754 bp, 12 predicted proteins | sample 427208 | NCBI WGS metagenome assembly AMFJ01 (sample SAMN02954298, study PRJNA114691) | groundwater metagenome | biome: aquatic; feature: subsurface aquifer; material: sediment; isolation source: subsurface aquifer sediment | place: USA: Rifle, CO | collected 2008-08
CCATTTTATTTCTCCCTTAATTTCAACTTCTTTCCCATCCAAAAGTCCCGCGATAGCATTCAACGTCGTGCTCTTCCCGCATCCCGACGGCCCCAAAATCGCAACCTGATCCCCTTTTCCCACTTCAAAAGAAACGTCCTGAATAGAAGGAGTTTTTGCACCTCTGTATTTCACGTGGAGATTGTTTATCTTGAGCATAGATTTAACACTGATTTACGCTGATAAAATACTCGCCGATAAACGCTAATGTGAACTTACGCTGACTGCGCGCTTTATCATAAACCACTCTTTTTATTTCAAGACTACTTGGACCAAAATTAATCAAAAATCCCAGCTTATAACTGGAACCCTTGAGATATTTCCAAAATTGATCGAAATCCGATTTTAATAAAAAAGCTTTTGATTTTAATTCCAATATGATTTTTTCATTCACTATCTTATCAGGTATGTATGTTCCAACTTTCACACCTTTGAAATGTATGTCTATTCTTTTCTGATCCTCAACTTCCATTCCTCTGCTTTTAAGTTCAAGTGTCAATGATTTGTCCACTATACTCTCCTTGAATGCTCCTCCGAATTTATTATAAACCTCAAAGCAAGCTCCTCTTATCTGATAAGATTCTTTTTCATATAAAAAATCATCAACCCTGTCCATTAATTTATTTTTTCAACAATAAACATCAGCATAAATCCGCGGCATCCCCATCAACGCGAATCAGCGGTATCCCATCAGCATGTATCAGCGTTTTTACTATCAGAGCAAATCAGCATTTTTAAAAGATCCCATTACACCCCACAAACATCACGCTATTGTCTTCTTCTTGTGCTTGCTCGATGCAGGTTGTGACTTGAGCGGTTTCAATGGATTTGCTTTCACTTTTGATGCCGAGGGTTTTTTCCAGCTTTTGGTCAAGCTTGGTTTTTTCGAAACTTTTGCCGAAAAATGCACCAAGAAAACCGATAGCGAAAACTAGGGCGGAAAGCGATAAAATGTTTTTTATTTTTTTAGGCATATTTTTTATTTTTTCTAATTCTTAACGCACCTTAGCGGTAAAGCTGCATTTTTTGAGTAAACACTTCGATAAATACCGGAAAGATCAGAATTGAACTCACGCATCCGATAATTAATTATATCATATTCGGTAGCGGTCATTAAAGCTGTATTTTTACCGCTATTATTCGTAAAGTCTCCGGATGATGGGCGAAAATATCCAGCCGTAACCAGAATATTAAGCCCAGTCCTAAAAGGAGCGGATACTATCCCTCTCCAGCCCGCTCCATCAGCGTCTGCCTGGGCCATACCAAAATGCATTTCCAAAGTTTTAATTTCCGCATCAGTCGGAACATGCCAACCAGTAGGACAAATCCCCTGATTTGGACTTGGCACAGCGCAACTTGTCGAGATGCAACTGGCAGACAAAGCGTTTGCCTCGGGCCACTGATAAAGTCCTCCGTATGATGCGCAATTGCTGTTTCCTGTAGTTATTTGAGCCGCGTCTCCTTGTTTGACATAATTAAAGCAATATTTTTCAACAATGGAATTATTCGCCTGATTTTGATAAGTTACATTGTCAGCCAATTTCGAACCTATCATCGTTCCTACATTCAAATTTCGCGCCATCCAACACTGATTTCCAAGCAGTAAAGTGTTATAGGTCGGATTGTTAGTATCGCGGCTATCAGTAACAGAGGCAACTCCACAGCAAGCATCATTGCAACAAGTTCCATTTGTGCAAATTCCGGATTTGCATTCAGTAACACTTGCACAACTTGCTCCTTGAACTTTTTTCAAAACGCGGGCGCTGCCATCCAGATAAAATCCGTCCGGTGCAGTTGAATAACTCGAATCGCCCGTGCTTGCCACAGTCGGAACTGTCATAGCTATCTTCCCCGAAGTAACATCTATTTTATCATTTTTGGAAGAATATTCAGTCACACCATTGTTATTATCAGGGTATTTTTTCACATTGGAAGTTTGACTCGTCCATGCATTCTGAGTCCAAGTAAAATTCGAAGCGCTTGAGCGGCTCGGATTCATGATGTAGGGTGCAACAACAAAAGCCACGACGACCATCGCAACCGCCGAAGAAAGACTGACCGTGAGTCTTCTCATTTTTCTCTGATAATTTTTGAGTGCAGAGTATGACCCGAACTTCACAGTCAGATTATACGTCCCATCCGGGCTTTTTAAAATTTCCTGGATACGCAAGTGATTGACCGCTGCAGATTTGAAAAGGATGTGATAGTGATCTTTGAAGAAATTTTTTATTTTGCCTAACATATTTTTTTACTCATAATCTTAAGTAAACTAACTTTTTAGATTATAGCATGTTTTGGATTTTCTGAAAAACACTATAGCAGTAAACACGAGAAGTTTATACGGTATGCAAGATAAGCAAGTCTTATTTGTCAGAGCAGCAATTTTTACTCATCAGATCAAGCTCAATCATTTCTCCTAATGTTTTGCAGTGTTTTTCAAACTTTTTTGAATCGATACTATAAAAAGTTGATGCTCCGGATTTGCGTTCCTTGAGGAGTTTAAGTTTTTTAAGTTGTGTCAGATGGTGCGACGCCAGGGTTTGTTTGATGCCGAGTTGATGATAGATATTCTTCACATTCAGCTCATCATTCTTCAACAAGCAAAGGATTTTGAGACGTGTTCGATCAGAGAGAACCTGCAGAAATTTCTCCATTTCCTCAATCCTGTTATAATCCTTTGATCCTTTGACAGTGCAGCTGCAAAGCTTTTCGATTTTCATATTCTTAATATTTATCAGATTTATTACAAAGCAATAAATGAGCATGCTTATTTTCTACCAAAAGTATCTTCGTATCTTGTGATGTCATCCTCTTCCAAATAGTCTCCGGTCTGAACTTCGATTATTTCAAGATTCACCTGTCCTGGATTTGAAAGACGATGTTTGGCAGTTGCAGAGATGTAGGTGCTTTGGTTTTCATGCAAAACCAGCAAATTTTCGCCGTTCACCACCTCGGCAGTTCCCTTCACCACCACCCAGTGCTCGCTGCGATGCTCGTGTGACTGCAAGCTCAACCTTTTGCCTGGCAAAACAGTGATCTTTTTGACTTTGTGATTTTTCTCATCTATCAAAACTTCGTATTTTCCCCATGGGCGTTGCACTTCGATGTTATGATCTATTTCCTTGTAGTTGTTCTCCTTGAGATGGGAAACTATTTTCTTGACTTCGCCGCTTCTTCCTCGTTTATGAATCAAAATGCAATCGTTGTTTTCCACCACCACCAAATCTTCCACACCGATAGTTGTCACCAGCCTGTTCGTGGTTGAATGCACGAACACGTTTTTGGAATCCAAGAGCACATGTCTGTCCTTTTTCTTTTTGTTTTTGTTGGTAACTTCAGCCAATTCATCAAAAGACCCGATGTCGCTCCAACCGAAATCTCCCTCAAAAACTATTCCTTTTTTTGATTTTTCAGAAATTGCCGTGTCAATTGCTTCTGGTTTCAATTTGTCAAAATCGCTCACGAAGTCTTCAAATTTTTCAGCATAATAAACATAAAGAGCTGGTGCATGTTTTTTCAATTCCGATGCGAAAGTTTTGGCATTGAAAATATACATGCCACTATTCCAAACGTACTGACCGGTGGCCAAATATTCCTTGGCAGTTTCCAATTCAGGTTTTTCCTTGAAGCTGTCCAGTATCGAATAGCTTCCTTCCTTTTTTCCTTTCTTGATATACCCGAAACCTGTCTCTGGCCCGCGTGGTGTTATGCCGATTGTTCCAAGATGGTCGCCGACTTTTTTCATGGCACTTTTGATAAGCTTGATGTAGGCCTCAGGATTTCCGATGTAGTGATCAGCTGGATTGATAATAATCGGAGCATCTTTCTTTATTTTGACAACATCAGTCAGATATTTCACCCCCAGCGCTATTGCCGGCGCTGTGTTGAGAGATGCTGGTTCAGTTATGATTTGAGACTTTTCAACTTTTGGAAAAATTTCACTTATCTGATTGAAAACATTGAAAAAATTTTCCTCGTTTGTCACCAAGAAAATATTTTTAGCAGGAACAACCTTCATCATCCGCAAAAAAGTCTCTTGCAAGAGTGAATGCTCGCTATAGAGCTTCAGGAATTGTTTTGGAAAGTTTTTTCGTGAAAGCGGCCAAAGACGTGTTCCGGATCCACCACAAAGAATAATTGAATACATACGAAATTTTAGCTTTTTAGCTTTTTAGCTTTTTAGCGCCAATAAAACTAACAGCCTTAAATAAATATTTTTTATTGTCGAACGAAATCGAGCGAGTGATGACATCAAACAGGTTTAATACGCAACCTAGACAGCTAAAAAGCTAATGCCTAATAAGCTTCTCAAATTATACCTAAGAAAAATCAGCTCGTCCATCGAGCTGATTTTATCCATGTAGCCATCAATCCACAACTGGCAAACCACTCAAGTCTTCATTTACAATTGATTTATACATTGGATTTCTTCTGAGAGCAGGCTTTCCTTCGTGCTCAACCACATAATAGGCAAATCCTCGCATTTGTTTGACCAGCTCATAATTTGCGTGACCTGGAAAGCTTGATGGGTCACGATCTTCAAAATCAACAGGACTATCATCGATGCAGACCAGATAAGTCTCACCGGTATTGACCAACAGATGACCGAATTTGGAAGGCATGAAGACCTCGCTTCCAGCTTTGACGTCAATGGCTCTGAATTCTTCCACTTGGTCAGCTATCATGTTTCCGTCAGCATCCTCAACCAATTTCTGCATCAAAGCAATTCCTTGTCCGTACACAATCCAATAAGTTTCGCTTAATTCTCCGACGTGATAGTGACCATAAGTCTTGATGTATTCACCTGAGATGGTTCCCGGCTCCCAGACAGTCGTATTTTTCTGATCAACGCCGCCTCTTATCATGTAGTAATGAATCTCTGGTCCATTTCCATTTGGATCCATCAAGACCTCCTGCATTCTTTCATGCGTCCTGGCTGCATAGTGTTTGGGAACGTTTTTGAAATCGATATTCATCTCATTACTGAATCATGAAGCACGAATTGTGAATCACGAAGCGTTTTGAATATTGCTTGATTCTTAATTCTTGATTCTTGATTCTATTTATTTTTAATTCTTTTCCTGGCAGTCAGTTTCTATTTCAACACTCTGCTTGTCCTTACAAACCACTTATTAACATCCACGAATCTTTGCTGTGGATTGTTGATATTTTTTGTTTCAATACCTTGCAGAGCATTGCTTGTCGGGAACAAATAATAACGACCATAGAGAAACACGGCAGGGATTTCGCTTGCCAGAATGGATTGAAATTTTTTGAAATCTTCATGCCTGGCATTTTCGTCCATCTGTTGCCGCACATTTTCCAAAATTCCATCAGCGTCTTTATTGTCAAACAAGGAAAGATTGAGCCCGGGGTCGCGCTTCTGAGAAGAATGCCAGAATGAATAAAGATCAGGATTGAAACTTATAGCTTGCCCGAAAAGCAAACTGTCATATTCTCTTGTCTTAATATAATTCTGTTGCAAATCAGAAACGCTCAGCACCTTCACATTGACCTCAGCACCAACCTTAGCCCATTGATCTTTGAGCAAATTAGCTGTCTGATTAAGCTCAGGCCAATCAGTTGTCACCAATTCGAAAGCCAGCACAGTCTCACCCTTTTTACGCACGCCATTGTCAGCATCAAGAATCCAACCCTCCTCCTCCAACTTCTTGATAGCTCCTTCAATATCAACTTGTATTCTTTTTGATTCAACATAACCTTTCATTTGCGGAAAAAAAGGCGACGACAAGGGAACACCTTCTCCGTGCAGCAATGTGTCGATGATTTGTTGCCTGTCCACACTCATCTCCAGGGCTGTCCTTACCGCATCATCAGCCAGCGCAACGCTTTTGTTCTGATTGAAAAATACTGAAAAATAACGAGGTATCACCAACTCATGCAAATTGGTGCTTTTCATGTTTTTGATATCTTTGACATTCTCAGGAGGGATGCTCCCCATGCCCATGACCTCCTTTTTATTATAGGCACTAATAAGGGCCGTATCATCAGGATAGAAATTGAAAGTCATTTTTGAAATGTACGGAACACCGTCATAATATTTTTTCGAAGCCGCTAGGGTGAAAGTGAGAATATTGCCACTGGAATCTTTTTGAAAATCGGAAAAAGCATACGGCCCACTACCGACGGGGTGAAGATTGTATTCAGCCAGGGCAAATTTTTCAGGAGCTATGTTTTCCCAAACATGCTTTGGAAGAATTCCCACGGTCAGATTTTCCAAAAAGCCTACATATGGCGTTTTCAAATTGAAAACGATAGTGTCTTCATCAACCATGCTGACATCCACTCCCTGCAGTCCCTGTCTCAAAGGGCTTTTGTAGGAAGGATCTTGCAAGACATTATATGTGAAAAAAACATCATCAGCTTCCAGTTTTTCACCGTCATGCCAAAGGATATCCTTTTTCAAATTGAAAGTGTAGGTCTTTTGATCCTCACTCAAACTGAAATCCTGCACCAGATCAGGAACGACATTTCCCTGTTTGTCATATTTGAAAAGACCGCTGAAAATAAGCTGCGCCAAGTCACTATCAGCTTCACTTGTCTGTGAAAGAAGAGGGTTCACGTATAGCGGTTGCCCCACTATCCCTTCTATATATTGACCGCCAACCTTCGGGATCGTCTTTGTGACGTTGAGATAGAAAGAACCAATCCAAAAAATAAAGGATGTCGCAATAATGAGCAATAATCCAGTCACCACAAATTTCTCTTTGAAGGACAACATCTTCCCAATAGCTCTCCAGTTGCCAGGTGAAAGGAATTTTATTTTATCATTCGTATGTTTACTAATAAGATTTTGCATGAAATTATTAAAAGAATTCTCAGAATCCTACCTAGCTGTTTGCCACGACAATGTTAGCGATGGCCAAAACAACAAAACAAGTTCCCAAAAAGATTGAGACATAGAAGAGAAATTTTTCAACGCCACGCTTGGTATAATAACCACCAAAATCTCCCCCAAAAGCGCTAGATAGCCCGCTCCCCCTGTTTTGAAGCAGGATTGAAACTGTAAGCCCCAGAGCCACCACAAGTTGAGCAATAGTTATGAATTTCATAGAATATTTTGAATAATTATATAAGGTCATTACAAACATAAATTTACCAAAAACAACTTCAAAAGTCAAGATAAAATCACATTTTTTGGCTCATGCAAAGCAAATTTGTTAAATTGCCCCAATCGCCCCACTGTTTACATGTTCAAATGATTGACTTTTTCCTTGAATTGCTCGAAAATCTTCGGGCCATGAGGGTTCGGCAAGAAAACCAGTGCGTCGTCATTAGCATAAACAAGACTTCCTTCCTGATGTGTTTTCGGATTTTTCATGATACGCTTCTTCTCAACTTTCCTCAAGATATCTTCAATCAGACTTGATGCAAACATCTTCTCACCAGCCAATCTGACATTCCTTGACCAAAAAGAATCATTCATGATCAGCAGAGGGGCAATTTCACCCAGAGAATAGTGCGGTTTCATGTTTTTGATCCAATGATTTTTGATCTGGAACCTTTGATACACTTCCCAGCCAAAAAGAGGAAATAAAAACATGTATTCATTGGCTGAATACAGATCTTTCGTGATCACTTCAAGTGATTGCTCAGTGACAAAAAAATTCAAACAGATCCTGTCAGTGACTTTTCTTGCATATCTGCGTTTTCCAATGATATGAGCCAGCAATGTCACCAAAGTCCTGCCTGTCCAGATCTTTCCAAATTTAGTGACTATCAGCAGATCCCAATCACTTTTGGCATTCGCATTTTTCATGGCGAGTCCGCCTGTCACCCCTATCATTCTCACAAAGGGCACGAATCTGAAATATTTCGATATTTTTTGAAGACGTCTCAGTTTGCCAGCAGATATTTTTCCATTAGCAATCCGCTGAGCAACCAAATGTTCCCGTTCCTTTAAAAAATAAAATCCTTTGGATTGCCCCACATAAGCAGAAAGATCCTTGCCTTCGAGATGATTGATCACCTCCAGTAAAGGCACATCTATTGAAACATTGCTTGAACTGTAATAATCAGTCCTGATTAAATATCTCCACACTTCGAATGAGGTCAGCGGCCAATCAAGTCCGTCATAATATATTATTGTCGCTAGGATATTTTTACTTAGCTGTGAAGGCATGTTGTTTATTGGTAATTGGATTGGAAATTGGAAATTTTCATTCAAAGCTGAGCAAGCCGCATCTCTTTGTTGTAAACTCATTTGTCATCTTATTCAGGGTTTTCATTTCTTTCAACTATATCGCCTATGATAACTCCGATGGAAGTTGCAATCGGTACTGCCAAAATAGCCCCCAGCGTTCCACCCAGTTTGGCACCGATAAGCAGCGAAAGAATGACAACCACCGGATTAAGACCGACTGCCTTTTTCATTATTTGCGGAACGATGATGTGACTTTCAATTTGTTGAATGACAGTCAGGATCCCAAGCACAATAAGACCAGTCACTGGTGAAATGAAAAAACCTACCAATGAAGCAAGCGAGGCTGAGATGATCGGACCAAGATATGGAACTATTTCCAGCAAGCCAGCCAAGAGAGCAAGCGCAAGCGCATATGGAATGTTAAAGATTGAAAGCGCGATGAAATCAAGCAAGAAAATTATCAACATCAGCAAGATCTGGCCTCCCAGCCATTTCCCTATCTTCACCTTTATGCGATCCGCCACTGAAATGACATATTCCTGATGATCTTGAGGTGTTATGGAAACTAAAAATTTGTTCATCCCATCTTCTTTCACTGACATGTAGAACGTCAAAGCCAAAATCACCAGCAAGGAAATGAAGAATGTGAAGACTCCCACAGTGGCGCCAAAGAATTGACTGGAAGATTGAAAAAAATTCCCAGCCAAGTTTTGCAGAAAATCATGACTATCAAAAGATATCCCGTATGAGAACGCGTACTTTTCCACTCCAGCGAAAGTATTGGCCAAAGACGAACTATAGGCAGGGATGTTTTGAGCAAAACTCTTGAATTGACTGACCAATGGTGGAGCTGCCAAAGAAACAAACATACCTACAATCAAAAAAAGTGCGATGTAGATGATGATGACTCCGAAGGATCTGGAAATCTTGCGCCTGCTCAACCAATCTATGGCCGGATCAAGCGTGGCTGTCAAAATCACGGACAAGAAAAACAGGGCGACCACATCGCGCACCAAATACAAAAACCAAAGACCAAGAACAATGGCGATGGTTCTTATTATTGCACCTGTTGAAATGTCGATAACATTACGATTTTGCATGAATTTTCAGCAATAAACGACTGGTGACTAAGATATTTTCAAAAAGTCATCTATCATCAAGACGCTAACCCTTTAAAATAGAAAGTATTTTTTTATCATTCTTATGTGGTCCCACAATTGCGCAATTCAATTTTTCCTTTCTGAAAATATCTTTGGCTACCCGTATGATATCATCCTGACTGACGGCATCAATCTTGGCAAAGACCTCATTAGGAGTCAGAATTTTTTCCTTGTGCATTTCCTGATCTATGAAAAACATGGCCACATCATCAGAAGCCTCAAATCCCATGATCGAACGTCCCTTGATGTAATCCTTGGCTTTTTGAAGTTCCTTGGCACTCACACCTTCAACTGAAATCTTTTCATATTGCTCTAAGATGACTTCGATGGTTTGCAACAATTTTCCATGCTCAACTCCGGCCTGAGTCGAAATGTATCCGCAATCTTCATAGGTATCAATGCTGGTGTGCACGAAATATGCCAAACCTCTTCGCTCACGAACTTCAATGAAAAGCCTGCTGCTCATGTTTCCGCCCAGGATGGTCGAGAGCAAGGCAAGCACATAGCGATCCTTATGATTTTGAGCGTAGGCGCGATTGCCGACAAGAACATGCGTCTGATCGGTTTTCTTGAATTTTATTTTCACCTGCGGTGCATTTTGCTTCTCAGAAACTTTTTTGAAATTTATCTTCTTGCCCGGCGCCACGTTCAAGAAATATTTTTCTATGTGGGCAAGGATTTTTTTCTCGTCAAACTTTCCAGCCACACAGATGACGGTTTCATTCGCGGTATAATATTTTTTCATGAAAGCCGTGAAGTCTTTGCGCTGAAAACTGTTGATCGTCTGCTTGTTTCCGACAATGCCCTTTCCCATGGCAACTCCTGGATAGAGCAAAGCTTCCAATTCTTCACCAACTGCTCTGCGAGGTTCGTCCTCATACATGCTGAGTTCTTGCAAAATCGGTCCGCGCTCGCGATCAATCTCAGCCTGCTCCAATTTCGAATTCAAAAAGATATCCGCCACCACGTCAAAAGCAGTTCCTATATGCTTGGAATCAACTTTCGCGTAATACGCAGTCTTGTCTTTGGCTGTGAAAGCGTTAAATTCTCCGCCAATCGCATCGAGTTCCTCTGAAATCATTTGGGCTGTCGGCCGCTTTTCCGTTCCTTTGAAAAGCATGTGCTCCACGAAATGTGAAAGGCCAGCTTGCTTGTCAGTTTCATAGCGCGCTCCAACGCCAACCATGATCATCACAGTCGCTGTTTGTGTTCCCTTCACCGGCACAGTCAAAATCCTGAGTCCGTTTTTCAATGTGGTTTTTTTATAATCCATTTTAATGATGAATCATGAATCAAGAATTACGAATCATGATTTCTTCACTTAATTCTTAATTATTTCTTCTTTCCATTTTTTTTCACACGGCTGACTCTTATCAGGCCACTACATGGAACAATTTCAATTCCTTTCTTCTCAAGTTCATCCAAGAAAAGATTCATGCCAAGCGAGTCAGAGGATATGTGACCAGCGATTACAACATTTATATGATGCTTCTCTGCTTCCTTGCGATGTTCTTCACTTTGATGCATTGAAATGATCGTACCAATTCCTGCATGTGACATCTTTTCATACATCTTAGCGCTGCCTGATGTTCCTCCGGTAATTTCTGAAAAAGCGATCTTGCCAACACTGTTTTCTTCCGAGCCCGTGAAAAGGCGTGGTCCGGCGCCACGCAAAGCGCCCTCTCTGTATTCGGGAATTTCCAACAAAGATTTCAGAACATCTCCCACTGTTTCGGGATCGTCTTTAGTGATTTTTTCTTCCACAAATCTGGCAACAAGATTATCTGCCGGAGTGTGCACGTTCATAAAATTCATTCCCAACAGTCGCGCCGTGTCAACTTCTTTGAAATGATTGGAGGCGCTGACACCTCGACTAACTTCTCCAATGCGAACTTTCATCAATCCTTCAGCAATGTTGATAGGAACTCCATATTGACTGAGCAGATCAGCCTGAAGATGCATGACATCTGAAAGATCCGCCAAAGCCTTTCCTTCCGGATGATGACCGATAACCAAATCAATCTGGCCCTTAGGATTGTGATTTGAAAGATAGCGCGCCACCATAAGCTCACTGCTATCAATATCGATTCCAGCCATAATTTTTTTCACCTGCTTTGCGCCGCCATCAAAATGAATCCTGGTGTCGGAATATGGGTTTGTCAGTTTTTCCTTGTCAAAAAGTTCTTTCTTATCCTTAGAAAGTCCATCATATTTTTCTTTCTCTCTTTTGAGCATCTTCTCGATTTTTTCCTTGCTGCGAAAATCAGCCTTGATTCCAAATTCAATGGCCAATTTGTGAATTTCTTGAATATTCATATAAATAAAATTTTCAATGATCAATTTTCAATTTTCAAATAATTTTCAATAAGCAATTTTCAATTGATTTGAAAA
>AMFJ01033740.1_pt1 | contig 11741 bp, 5 predicted proteins | sample 427208 | NCBI WGS metagenome assembly AMFJ01 (sample SAMN02954298, study PRJNA114691) | groundwater metagenome | biome: aquatic; feature: subsurface aquifer; material: sediment; isolation source: subsurface aquifer sediment | place: USA: Rifle, CO | collected 2008-08
AAGTGAAATGCACATGAGAAAATATCCAATCTCTTCCATAGCGATAAAAACACCATGAGGATTATATTGAGATATCAAAGCTATTCCTTCGGTCTCTCCGTTAATGATACTTGGCTGGACTACAGAAACCTGAACAAAATAATCGACAATTATTATCATTGTGGCTATGATGGCAATAGAAACGCCAATCTGGCTGAATATTTTTTTACCTGCATCAGCAAAGTGATGAACGCAAACCATCAACACCAAATAAAGTAATGACAATAACATTGAGGGAAACATCCAGTAGTAATCTCTAGGAAATCTGGAAGCAATATCGCTGTATGGATAAGAGAAACAAGAACCCTCGCAGAATGGACCTGAAAGGGGAGGAGTGAAAACTGCTATAAATAACGTGATAAGAGTGACAACTGCCGTAGAAATAGCAATAAAATAGCAAAACCTGCTATTTGCATTAACCGGATTATTCATGACAATATTGAGTTTAAGATTCTTCTTCAGAATTCAAAGGGATGCTAAAATAGAACACAGATCCTTTTCCTACTTCACTTTCCACCCGGATTTCTCCGCCATGAGTTTCCACAAAATCTTTGCATAGCAATAAACCAATGCCTGTACTCATTTCACCCTCAGTACCAGGTCTGTTTGTTTTAGAATCAAGTTGAAATAAATTATTAACCATTGCTTCATCCATTCCAATACCCGAATCTTTAACAGATATCTCAACATAACTTGTACTGTTCGCCTTTGCCGAAAGAGTTATATTTCCTCCTTTTGGAGTAAACTTAATGGCATTTGAAACGAGGTTTCGGATAACTGTTTGAAGCATGTTTTTGTCTGCAAAAACTTCAATGTTGCCCTCAACATTGTTTGCAATTTCAATCTCCTTGCTTTTAGCCGGTTCACGTAAAGTAAGAATGCTTTCATTTACAACAGAAAACAACAATTCTCTCTTTGGAGTGAATGGAACAAGTCCTTGCTGATTTTTTGCCCATTGAAGCAAGTTTTCAAGCAGGCTGTAAAGGTTTGTGGCAGAGCTTCTCATATTTACTGCAAAATCCCGAATCTCCTCCCTGGATAATTCAGGTAACATCTCATCCAGTAATTGTGTAACTCCCAAAAAACTACTGAAAGGCCCACGTAAATCATGTGCTATAATTGAAAAAAATTTATCCTTTTGTGCATTGAGTTTTTGAAGTTCTTTTTTTTGAGCGTAAATGTTTAGATGCGTAGCAACTCTCACTCTTACTTCTTCGGCTTTAAATGGTTTGGTAATATAATCGGCTCCTCCCGATGTTAAAGCTTTTACGATGTCTTTTGTGTCGTTTAATGCACTAATAAAAATAATTGGAACATCGCTTAATTTAGGATTTTCCTTAAATCTGCGGCATACTTCGAACCCATCTAAATCGGGCATCATAATATCGAGGAGAACCAAATCCGGTTTCTCTTTTTCTGCCACCTGCAATGCGAGAGTGCCATTAGTAACCGGTCGCACTTTATAGCCTTTTTCCCTTAAAATGTGGTCCAACAATCTGAGATTGGCCAGAACGTCATCTACAATTAGTATGTTTGGAACATATTTGGGTGGTTCGTACATGTTTTTCATCAGTGTTTCTCCTTATTATTTAGAATATGATGAAAATGGTCATAATCATAATTCAAGGCAAGATTTTTAAGATAACGAGAAAGCTCCGGATTGACCGTTTCAACTCTATTAATTATTTCCATCAGTAAATCAAAATCTGCAACAGAAATTGCCTCTAACATTTCAGAAACCATATTATCCGGCAAACTATTGATTTTCTCAACTACAGTGTCGGAATCCAAAATCTCTTCGACTTCGATTGAACCTTCTTCCTCTTCGTAAATATACTTAAGACCAAGCACCTTTCCAATCGTATCGAACAATTCGCTCTCTCTGAAAGGTTTGCGTATATAGCCTTGCATATTAAGAGATTCAATCTTCTTCCGTTCCTCTTCAAATGTACTGGCAGTAAGTGCAATTATTGGGGTTTTTCCGCCGTTTTCCATAGATTTTATACGGCGTGTTGCCTCATATCCGTCCATAACAGGCATCCTCATATCCATTAATATGAGATGGGGTTTATATTCTAAAAATTTCACAATGGCATCTTCGCCATTTATGGCTTCATTTGTATGGAACCCTACAAAACGAAGCAGGCTCACTACTACTCTAAGGTTATCATTTTTATCGTCCACAACCAGAATTCGATATTGTTCTTTGTCCTCTTTATATATAGAAACAACATGTTTTGGGTTATGTTTTTCGTTCTCGTAATTTTTTCCTTCCTTTATTTCTACCCAAAAAGTAAATACTGACCCTTTTTCAACTTCACTGGTCACAGTTATATCGCCACCCATTAGTACAGCAAGCTCGCGACTCAAAGCAAGTCCCAGACCTGTTCCACTGCCTTTCTTTGCTCCGGAACTGGTTTGCTCAAAATGTTTAAAGAGTCTACCTCGTTCGCTTTCACTAATTCCCGGGCCCGAATCTTGTATTTCGACAACTAAATTATTTGAGTTGCCTTCTTTTGTGTCAACTCGTAAACGCACTGCAACACCTCCTTCATCTGTGAATTTGATAGCGTTTCCTATCAAATTTACAAATATCTGACGCAATTTACCTTCATCAACTTCAATATATTGCGGAAGATCTCCGGGAACCTCAACAATAAAACGGAGATGTTTGGACTGTGCCTTTTCTTTGAAAAGCTTCTGTATATCATTGCAAAAAGAGTGTAAATTAATAGTGGTTGGATTTAACTTTGCACGTCCTACTTCAATTTTTGACAACTCCAGAATTTCATTTATAAGTTCCAGCAGATGTTCGCCTGCTTTAATAATTGAAACATTGTACTCCTTTTGAATTTTGGACAGTTGTTTATCGCGGGTCATCAACTGAGAAAAACCAATAATCGCATTCAAAGGTGTCCTAATCTCGTGAGACATGTTTGACAAAAAAATACTTTTTGCCTTATTCGCCATTTCGGAATCTTCCTTTGCTTTCAAAAGAGCAACTTCAATCTTTTCACGCCCTGAAATCTCTACCATTAAAGATAAGTTCTTGACTCTTATTTTTAAAAGGAAGAGAGTAGACAAAATTAACAATACGACTAAAAGGCTTGATTTAAATATTACATCGAATATTGATGTATTCCAGGATTTGGCATCAAAGTCAAGTCCAAAAACAGCAACGATCTTGCCTGTTGAGTCATCTTTGATAGGGATCAGAACGCTTACCCAGGTTCCCCATCTGTCTGTCAGGGGCGATGTAACAAGTTCTTTTCCGTCTCTGAACGGTTGTACATCTTGAGATACAGCTTCTGTGAACTCTTGTCCCGGAGGAGAGTAGTCTTCTGATTCCTCAGGCTCGGAATCTGCAATAAAAAATATCTTTCCGTTCTTTTCTGTGTATAAGTATGCGAATTGTGCTTCGGGATTTGCAATCTTAATTGCTTTCAGTTTGTTTTTGATTTGGATATACTGTGGCTTGTCAATATCTTCTGATGTTGCCTCAAGAGTTTGCAAATCCTCACTTGGAATCATAGCTCCAACTGATCTGCCAATTTTCAGTACATTTTCTGATTGTTTGTTTTTGACATTTGACCAGGTAAAATATATATAAACACTACTTAAAACAGATATTGCCAGAAATAACAATATTTTTATTAAAGTTGATTTTCCTTGAAGAAGATTAATGTTCATAGATGGGAGAGATGATGTACAAATCTATCAATTTTAGTTTTAATATTTGGAAAAAACCCTATATTTCGACCAAAAATAGTAAATGCCGGGAAAAAATAAATACATACTACTGTTGTATTTCTCTCTTTTGTTAATAAACTCGTGCGATAAGGGAGTAATTGTTCCTCCAGCAGAAAAAAAAGTAACTGCTGTAATTGTTGGATTTTCAGTACCTTCTGGAAATTTTTACTCAGGAAACACGATAACAAATTCTATAGAATTTAAAAACACAGGAAATACAAGGTGGAAGTTCTGGGTTGGATGCAGTGTCCGGGATAAATCAGGAATCTGGTTTGATATCCCTGCAGATACAATTACTCTCAATCCCTTAGAAGTATCGAAGCAGATAAATATGGCATGGAGAATACCCTCCGACAAACTCATAGTTTCCGGTTCGTATACTTCAAGAGCAGCAATCTGGAAATCAGATCCTTCTGTTTCAGGAGCTGTTCAGCTTGCCATGGATGAAATTTCTGATGCTTTTGATGCATTTAATTTTATTGACGATTTTAACTTTTTTGACAATTCACGATGGATTATAAGCAACAAATTGACTCCCGGGTTCGGTAGGTTTAATACTTCAAATGTTATAATTGAGGGAGGAATTCTATCTGTAAAATTTCCAAAGCTCACAAAAGACGGGGGGGAGGTAAAGACAATTGCACCTGCAAAATACAAATATGGGAGTTACAGAGCCTCGGTTAAAGCACCTTTGCTGCTTCCGGGAACATATACAACTTTCTTTTTGTATGAGGGCACAAATCTGGATGAAATCGACATAGAGATATGGAACGACGGGACTGGAAGAGTGGATTTTAATACTTGGGTAAAGGGTGTTCAGAAATTCAGCTCACAAGTTACACTGGCATTTAATCCGGGTGCGCAGTTTCATGAGTACCGAATAGATTACTATCCAAATGAGGTAAGTTTTTGGATTGATAATGTAAAATTAAAATCTACGACCGATATTTCGCAAATTCCAACAACAATGTCAAATATCTATTTAAGCGGCTGGTGGCCTAAGTGGATGACTGGAGATGTTGCAACAACAGACAACTTTGCTCAGTACGAATGGATTAAACATTGACAGACGTTAATAGGATCTCTCGTTCCTCCCCTCCACCCAGTTAATGAAGGCAGTATTTACAACCTTGTTGCCGCCCGGAGTAGGGTAGTCCCCGGTAAAATACCAATCTCCACTGTTTTCTTTACACGCCTCGTGTAAATTTTCAACAGTCTGAAAAACAACAACTACTTCAGCTTTGATACTGTCACTTTTTACCAGTTGAGCAATCTTCCCGGAAACCTCTTCATTAGTAAATGGTTCATATATTTCTGTGACATAATTTATAAATTTCTCTTTTGGCAGTCCCACCTGAGTTTTGCATTTGCGATAAACCTCGTCAATTATATGCTTCATCCCTCTCTCTTTTAAGAGTTCAATAGCAGCATTGAATGCAATAAACTCTCCCATCCGGTTCATGTCTATTCCATAACAGTCGGGATAGCGAATCTGAGGTGCCGATGAGACAATTATTATCCGCTTCGGATTTAGACTGTCCAGTATACGGAGAATACTTTTTTTAAGAGTTGTCCCGCGAACTATTGAGTCATCAATCACGATTAGGTTATCGTTTTCTTTTACCGCTCCGTATGTAACATCATATACATGGCCCACCATTTCGTCTCTTCCGTCGTTGGAAGAGATGAATGTTCTGAATTTTGCGTCCTTGATTACTATCTTTTCTACTCTTGGCTCTTTTGAAATTATCTCCGATAAAGTCTCCTCGCTCCACGTTGCCCGCCCAGCTTTTATCTGCCTTTTTTTCTCTTCGACCATGTATTTCTGAACGCCTTTAACCATCCCGTAAAATGAAGTTTCTGCAGTGTTGGGGATAAAAGAAAAAACTGTATTATCCAAGTCTCCGTCTACAGCAGTTATAAGTTGAGGGGTAAGTAATTCTCCCAGTTTTTTTCTCTCTTTATAAATATTCCTGTCGTTTCCCCTTGAGAAGTATATTCTTTCGAAAGAACAACTGCTTCTTTTCTTTGGCTCCCGGACAAGTTCCTCGGTTACAGATCCGTCTTTTTTTATAATCAGGGCATATCCGGGTTTTATTTCCCGAATGTTTGTATCATCCACCGTAAATGCTGTCCTTATTACTGAACCTTCCGATGCTACTACTACAACTTCTTCATCTGCGTAATAGTAAGCAGGTCTTATTCCCCAGGGATCGCGCATGACGAAAGCATCTCCGTGTCCTACGACTCCTGCAACCGCATATCCGCCATCCCAATCGGCACTGCTCTTAGATAGAACTCCTGCCCAATCAAGGTTTTTCTCAATCAGAGGAGAAATATCCAGTTTTGAATAACCCTGTTCTCTGTATAACTTGTAACGGTTTTGAATTTCGTCGTCAAGAAAAAAACCGACTTTTTCAAGGAGAGTGACAGTATCAGAATAATTGCGTGGATGTTGGCCTTCTTTTATGAGACTGTCAAACAGCTCATCTACATTTGTAAGGTTGAAGTTGGCTGCAAGCGCAAGATTGCGGCTTCTCCAGTTGCTTGACCTTTTAAGAGGATGCACAAAATCAATATTGTTTTTGCCGAATGTGGCATATCTTAAGTGTCCCAGATAGACCTCGGAGATAAAAGAAAGATTTTGTTTTGCCCAACAGGCATCTTTCTCTTTAGACTCTTCACTTGTGAACGGCTCCTGAATTTTATTGAAAACATCCTGAATGGGATTTGCTTCACATGAACGAACTCTGTCCATATACTTATATCCGGGAGGCATATCAATTTTTACCCCAACAACTCCTGCACCATCCTGACCTCTGTTTCTCTGTTTTTCCATGAGAATGTACAGACGGCTGAGTCCATACTGGTACGAACCATACTTCTTTTCATAAAACTCTATTGGTTTAAGCAGCCGGATAAGTGCTATGCCGCATTCGTGATGAAGAACATCGCTCATTTTATAATTGAATTTAATGCAAAAATAGAAAAAAATGGTTAAAACTCTACTCTGATTGATGCAACGGGAACGAGACCAACACTTAGAGAATACCTTTCAACAATTTTTCCCGAAACATAAGAAAATCTTTTATTGATTGTATTTTTCCTGTTTGTAATATTCTGAATATCAATAAGAAATGTCCAGGAGCTTTTTTTCTGATTCAATCTGTAACTGAACCCCAAATCTATCCTTTGATAGGCAGGAAGTTGTTTGCCGTATGTCCTGGAAATATCATAGATTATCCGCCTTCTGGATAAAGAAAGATCCACGTCCACAGGTGTATATCTGTAACCGCCTCTCAAAAGAGCCTTTATGTTGAATCCAAATGTGTTCATGCGTTTTTTCCCAATTGCAAACTCTTTTCCGCCGGTAAAATTGAATATATGACCATTATTGAAATATGTATTATACCAGTTTCCATTAGAAGCTCTGTACTTTGAATCAAACAACGATGCAGACATCATGAAATAATAATTTTTTGTAAAATCCTTTTCCATTGTGAATTCAATCCCTTTATTTATTCCTTTACCTTCGTTTTTCAGATTAATATCCGGGAGGCCGTATGATGCATTTAAAACAGAGTATAAATTAGTCTTTGCAACAGAAATTGGAACATCAAACAATGATTGAAGATAGATTTCAAATCCCATGTTGAAATCGGTCCCGAACTGTCGGTTGAATCCTAAAGTAAAATGAAGGGCTTTGATTGTTTTTAAATCTTCGTTTAAAGTCCCACGATTGTTGTTATTAATTTTAACACGATAGTTATATATCGAAAGAGGTTCGAGTCTTGAATGAATCCCGCTTCCTATGTTTAGCGTTTGACCCTGAGGGAGATGAAATACCATGCTTAGTCTTGGTTCCCATATAAATTCCTGAGTGATACCTGAATGAAAAGTATGAAGTCCGGTATTAATTTCCAAAAAATTTGCCGGTTTGTATTTCCATTGAGCGAAATAACTGTTGTACCACCCGGTGGCTTTTGTATCGATAAGAGTATCGTATATGCCAGATGTCTTGAATTTTCTGGCGTACATATCTCCGCTTATTGAATTGAGTGAAAATCCCAGCCTGAGAGAATTTTTGGAGTTAAACTTATGGTTTAACATAGTAGAAATTCTTATAGCCGGATATTTGTAAAGCTCCTCGTAGTAAAGATTTTTGTTAAGCAGTGTGTCTGTTATATATTCGTCTGAGTGGTCCTGCTCGTATGTATAACCGACTGTAGTCCGTAAATACGTTCTTGAGTCCGGAAAAGCTATAAAATGTTTTAGTCCTGCAACTGCAACGAAGTGCCTGGAAGTAAACTCATCTTTGTCTGCACCGTTCTTTATTGAGTCTGCGTTGTCAGACGCTATATCTCCAACAAGGCTGGAGCCTCCAATGCTGAAAAACTCAAAAGTTCCCTGTTTTTTGGTTTTTACAGTCGCTTTAAAAGCCCAGTCCCACGAGCGGGGTATTATCCCGATCTCGTCGCTGTCAATCAATCCATATCGTTTTAAAAAATCAAAGTTTGCGTATCTGAAATTTCCAAACCATGAACTGCCGGATTTTTTGTCAATCGGACCTTCTGCCGAAACTTCTGCTCCAACAACACTTAACCCAAGTGCATACTCGCCTTTTATAGCATTTCCATTTCTCAGGTTAAGATCCATTACTCCTGAAAATGCATTTCCAATTTCGGCAGGAAATGCGGCAGTATAGAAATCGAACCCCGAAAGAGCATTGGTTGTTATGGCAGAATATGCTCCTCCCGATGTGCCCTGACCTGCAGTCAGGTGATTAGGGTTTGGAATTTCAATACCTTCCAGTTTCCACTGAAGACCTTTGGGCGAATTTCCTCTTATAATTATCTGATTATTGGCATCGTCATTTCCGGCAGAAACGCCTGGCATAGCAGTTACCATTCTCAGAGGATCGAAATATCCTGCAGCATAACGAGCTGCATCCTGACTTTTAAGCCTGTGAACACTTACTGCTGCCATTGAGTTGATGTTTCTTTTTGATTCGGCGCTCACGATCAACTCTTCGATTTGCTCTGTTGATTCAGTAAGATTGATGTTTAAGAAAATCTGTTTTCCTGTGCCAACAAGTATATCTTTAATTATATGACTGTTATATCCAAGAAATGATATTTTGACAGTATGTCTTCCCGGAGGAATCATAATTGAAAATTGTCCCAAAGAATCGGTTTCTGTAAAATTTTTACCATTTACCGTTTCAACAACAACTACGGCTCCATAAAGCAGCGCTTTGCTGTCTGAATCGGAAATTATTCCCGAAAGTCGCTGAAGATACGACTGACCGACTAATGAAAGACCGGTCAAAATAAAAAAAGATATTAATATTAATCGCTTAACTATCATGTTTGCATGCGGACGATGCCTTTGTTTTTTCTGCCGTCAATAAAAATATAAAGGGGATTTTCAAATCTGACAGCTCTTAAATAATGAGTCTCGTATGCAGCTTCCATTTTATCCAGAGTTTCAATGTCAAATTTTCCATCGCCGCTATATGGATTAATTGTTAAATAGCCAATTCCAAATGAAGTGAGATTTTGGAAAAAGTGAGTTCCCTGGCTTGGCTCAACATGAAAATCTTTAAGCCCGCACTCAACAATTACTTTTGCTTCAGAAATATTCGGCCATTTTATTGGAATGCCAAGCCATGGATCGCTTGACCCCCAGCGGCCAGGACCAATAAGCACATAGCTTTTTTTGTTTTCCTTCATCTGAGAATTGAAAGCATCAATCTCTTCTCCGATTTTCATAGTATTGCTGCTGTCAAAATTATCACTTCGGACATACAGTATGTCTGTTATCCCATCTATGAAACCTACACCTAAAGCTTTTTGGGCAAATATGATTGATTCGTCTGTGGATATGTTATCCCAATCAAGAGATTTATTATCCATGCTTTCAGTTATTGGTCTTATTTGCAAGAAATTGAAGGTTTTATCTTCACCATTAGGCACATCCATATTTACTGCAAATTCAATTTCCACTGCCGACCGCATCTCATTCTGGCATATTTGGAGCAGTTCGCTCAGAAGTGCAGCAAGTGGCATTGTGTCATATTTAAGAATATGCGAGAAAGTGATTATCTTTCTTCCATCTTCAAGATTGTTGTCAATAATTCTTTGGTTTTGCATATCCCAGGTAGAAGCAACAAAATTGAGATTTTGAAAATGCTTAACCTTGTTAATTTCAAATTTTTCCAGATTAACAGAGTCGTCAATGGAGGTCTTGAACTGTTCAGGTTTGAGATTGAGCGCATACATTTCGTTTTGAGTCTCTCTCAGGGCCAGTTGCGGAGTAGAGAGCTGAAGTACATGTTTTGGATGTTTAGGAGAAAAACGCAGGGTTTTCCCCCCTTCAACAACCAGTTTTCCAAGTCCGAATGCCATGTTAACAATGCCGTCTTCCGGTTTTTCCGCTCCAATGGGATAGAAGTTAATTGACCTTGCTACTCCCGATATGGTAGGGAAAAAGTAACCGCTGTCTTCTGTTCCGCAAAGATCCTGAATTACAACAGCCATCTTCTCTTCACTCAGGAGATTCGATGTTGCCTGAATGTAAGATCTGCTGGAAGAGAAATAGATTGATGCATATACACTTTTAATTGCTTTGCCTAGCAACCTCAACATCTGGTCCCTGTTATGGGTCAGAGGGATCATGTATGTAGAATATATTCCGGCAAATGGCTGATAATGCGAGTCTTCTAGTTTAGAACTTGAACGGACGGCAAGAGGCCCGGTTGCATGTATAATATAGGATTTTAATTCATTCACGAGAGCTTCGGGAAGCCTTGAACTCACAAACTCGGAGAGTATCTCCTCGTCTGAAATATCTGAACTGATTACATACTGAAGACCATTAACCTTTATAAACTCATCAAAATAATCTGTAGCAACAACAACCGTCCTTGGTATGAGTATTTTTACACCCGGAAATTTTTGAAGCAGATTGTATTTTTCAAGCATGTTGTTTATAAAAGCCAGTCCCCGTGCTTTACCGCCAAGAGATCCTTCTCCCAGTCTAGCAAACCATATATACTTGCTGTAGGTGTCGGGATTAAATCTCGCAACAACACCATGGCCCAAAAGTATTCGATAGTCAATTATTGCATTAAGTATGTACCTTCTTAGCTCGTCAATGGTTTTAAAATGACTTCTGTCTGCCTTTTTTATTTTCGCAGCCAGAGTGAAGAGGCCTCTCGAATACATCCATTTTGAGAGTCTGTTTCTCGATCCGTGATAGAGTAGTACATCTTCCGGAATTTCCATAACGAGCAGTTGTAAATCTCTGAGATCTTTAGCTTTGCCAATAATTTCTCCTGTTTCAAGGTTACGGAAAATAAAATCTCCAAAAAGAAACTCTTCGCTAATGTAGTCACTCAGTTCAAGCAGAAGGGTTTTGGAGTATTTTAGAATAAAACCTACACCCAGCTCCTGAGCAGTTTCCCGCATGGATTCCTGAGAACTTTGCAACAGAAAAGGCATGTAAGGATCATCTTTTTTAATGAGCCTGCAAAGATCAATTCCTGCATCCATCTTTTCTGTATATGACGGGTCGCTTTTATTTATAACAAACGCGACATCGGAAATAACGCCAAGCAGATTCTTTTTGTATTTTTCATATATCTCAACAGCCTCATTGTAATTGGTAGCAAGCAGGATTTTTGGCCTTGCCCTTTTTCTAAGTTTTTGCTGCTGTTCATTGAGAGCCTCCTTGAGGAATTCTGCGCTTTGCTGCAGTACAAGTTTGTATAAAGCAGGCAGATATGTTGAATAATATCTCACAGAATCTTCTACAAGTAATATTGACTGAACGCCTGCACCAACTATGTCGTCATCTGCATTCATTCTGTCTTCAAAGAGTTTGATGATAGCAAGAATAAGATCGGCATTTCCCTGCCAGCTGAATATATAGTCAATGCCGGAGCGGTCCTG
>AMFJ01003096.1_pt1 | contig 11727 bp, 11 predicted proteins | sample 427208 | NCBI WGS metagenome assembly AMFJ01 (sample SAMN02954298, study PRJNA114691) | groundwater metagenome | biome: aquatic; feature: subsurface aquifer; material: sediment; isolation source: subsurface aquifer sediment | place: USA: Rifle, CO | collected 2008-08
AAAGCAGCCAACGATGATGCGCATGCAGCATCAACAAGAGCACCTTCGCCTTGTAAATTAAATTTTTGTTTTATCAAATCTATAACTGATGTGGTTAACGTTGAAGCTATCAAAGAATCATCTTTTGATAGTGACGAAGAAATAAAATGATTTTCAATCTTATCAAGAATTTGATCCTTGCTTTTTGGATTATTTTTTTCAACATAATCCTGCAATGATTCTTTGTTGTATGAAAAAAATTTTTCTTTCGTGAGTGCCTCATCTATCTCCATGCAACCTAAAAAAACTGAAGTATTTTTTGAACTACCAAGAAGAAAAGTTGAATTCAAGCATTCCAACGCCTGAGTTGTTGCCTCAAACGTCATTGCATGCAATCTATTACTTCCAATGGATTGCAATTTATGTTTTTTAATTATTGTTTCAAGCTGATTATTTTTTACGAATGCTCCGACATGCGAATATGACTTATCTTTTTCATTCTTATCGGAACTAAAGTAAAGATCCTTCTTCCATCGATCATCTGGAATTGATTCAATAGAACAATGTCCATTTAACACATTGTTCCAAAATTCATGCACGTTATTTGCATCAGGAAGTACACATCCTATTCCAACAACGCATACATCATTCTTATAGTAAAGATTTTTCATCTAGTTTTTTAAACCTAACAACAATTAATTTTTCCTGCAGCAATTTTATGGTTGCTGCACCGATCAGCCAACTTAATAGCAACATACTAACCGGTAAAATAAAATATGCAACAGAGGGACCATCTATTGGAAAAAATCTTTTAACAAGGGCTGCCAGCTTGTAGTTTGCAAACATCTGAATCACATATATCCAAAGTATTCCTTTGCTATAGCTATTCACAATTCCATATTTTTTTAATTGAACATTACTGAAAACATAATTTGCCACAACAACCAAAACAGAAAACAATCCCATGGATGCCAAAACTAATCCTATTTTTGGTTGAAATAAACTTGCACCCCACACATATTCAGGATCAAGATATGGTGAAATTTCACCGCGAAAAGCGGCAATTGCCAAAAATGCAACACCGGCAACCAAGGCGCCAATTCTGAACTTAATATTGTCTTCGTATTTCAAATAAAGATGTGCAAATAAAAATCCAAAAACAATCACACTAAACCATGGAAAAAATGGCCAAAAAATAAAACCCTTATCACCGCCAATCAAAATATTAATAAAATAAAAATGAGAATCACTCAAAAAATTCCTCAGCGACTCAGCAGCAATCAAAGTTACTAAGCCCAATAAAAAAACCGCTCTGATAGAAATAAATTTAAGTAGCGCCACTACTATAATCAAAGACAATGCCATTAATTGCAAAATATTCCAGGAAAAAAGATATTTAATATTAGCCGTAAGGAAATTCATAAAAAATCCAGCCAATGTTAGAAAAATCGCAATTCTCACCACCTTCTTAAAACTATAATCGATCAGTCTTCCGTTAACTATTCGAGCACCTAAATCCATTCTAAAAATAGCGCCAGCTATAATCGGCAATATAAATAAAAACAGTCCCACAAACATTGTCTTACTTGTTATTCCATAAAAAAAACCGGAAGTATCAGCAATACTATAAGATCTGTCGGTAATTAAAATCAAGTGAGAATGCACAAATACCATCACAGCTACGCAAACAAACTTAACAAAATTTAAGCCGGGCCATTCCTTCAGAATTTTTTGTGCATTTTCTTTATTCATCATTCTCATCGTTTAGAAATTTTTCGCAAAACACGCTGGATTCTCTTGAAGCGACGCTTCACAAGCGTACTTTCCTCCAAACCAGCAAGATTCTTCAAATTTTTTATCAACAGTTCTCTCAAAGAAAATACTGACGATTTCTTATTATTTTCAGATATTATTTCATCCGCAAAGTAATATTTTTTTTGAACTTTGGCAGTTGCATCATGCAACTGATCCAATATTTGCTGCTGCTCAATTCTTGATGGCTTATCCGCCCCTGTTATTATTGAAGTTTGAACATCTAAATTCGATACCAACTTCAGACTTTTTTCAAAAGCTATCGCAAAATCAGCAGTGTTCACAAAAGGCAATCCTCCACCACTTCCACATAGTCCAATGTTAACACTTATAATAGGGACTGTTAAGGTAAGCTGATCAGAAATTGAATTTGAAATATGACAGCTAATACCATCATATTCAGATTGAAAACTTGCATCAGCGCCTTGAGTGTCTCCAAAAAGTATAATTGGGATTTTCAATTTCTCGGCCAATTTTATTTTTGCGCGAAACCATTTAAAATCATTGACACTTGGATAAATATATTTTTTCTCCTCGCTGCCGTCTTCCATTTTTATTATTGGAACATATTGACCCAAAACCATCGCCTGCATGTCCTTGATTTGAACAAATGCCCCCAATACAGACAAAGGCTCTCCATTTTCTTTTTCACTATTTGAAAACATGACAACATTTTCAAAAATTCCAGAATCAACATCGAGAATTTCAAGTAGATTCAGTGATGATTTTTCATCTTTAAAGGTATGTTTTTTTGATTTGTGCAAATTTTTATTTTTCTTTGAAACCAATAATTCAAACACCGACAAAGCTTTCTCACATCCTTCTTCGAAATCATTAACAACCAAATCGATATTTCTTGCTCGATAGTGATTCGTTGTCGAGGAGTTATTTTCCCCTGAATTGTTTCCTAAAACTTCGGATAAAAATTTTGGGCCAGCCAATCCAATTCGACTTCCCTTCACTGCTATTTTAATATCAGCTTGCTCTATGATGCTCGCATTAACGCCACCAAAATTATCCCGATAATAAATATTTATAAACAAAGGGATGTCATATTTTTTTCTAACAGCCACAATATAATGCATAGCATGCAAAGCAAAAGAATTTTCCTGTTGCCGTGCTCCTCCGGAATTACTAACCATCAAGAGAGGAAGTTTTTTATTATTGGCAAGCTTAAAACATTTTTCCACTCCAATAGCCTCCTCTGTTCCCAAAGTTCCACCAAAAAAAGAAAAATCCCACCAAGCAAAAATACACTGTACCCCATCTTTTTTAAAAATTCCAAATCTAAAAGCACTTTTTTGTTTTTCTTTGTCGCGCTTAGATTTTAATTCCGCAATATAATTCCTAGCAACGCCATTTTTAAAATAACGAAGCTTGTTGGGAAATTTATTCGGATCAATCTGATGTGCATATTTATGTTCAAGAAAAGATACTGTTTTAAGGAATTTTTCGATTGTACTCCCCTCGTTTTTCAAGTTCTCTTTCCACGCCTTTCCGCTGAAATCTTGCGTAATTTGATTTTTTTTAAACTGCTCAGTAGAGAGAAGCCATAGAATCAGTTCTTTATTGGTAATGGGACCAACGATGACTAATTTATGCAAAGCTTCTTTTAGACTCGAAATTGCCTTTTCTCTGGTTGCACCCTTGCTGACAACTTTCAAAATAAGAGGGTCATAATTTGAGACCACTTCATCACTCTGTGAATAACTGGAAAAAATTTCAATGCCTGTAGCATTAGGAAGAACTAACTTTTCTATTTTTTTGGATTCTTGAGCGAACTCATTGAAAATGTCTCTTGCATATACCCTTGCCTCAATTGCATGAAAAGAAGATACTCTTGTTTTAGAAATATCAATGTTTTCATTGTTGGCAATCAAAAATTGAGCTTTGACCATATCAATATTGAAGATTTTTTCCGTTACAGGCACCTCAACTTGAATTCTGGGATTTATTTCAAGAAAATAATATTCGTCTTTCTTTTCATCATAAATAAATTCAGCAGTTCCAACACCTTTGTATCCAACCTTGAGAAGCATTTTATTTATTTTAGCTTCTATTGTCTTTTTCTTTTCTTCTTTAATAATGGCAGGGCACTCTTCTAGAAATTTTTGAAAGTTTATCTGGCAACTGCAATCCCGAGTTCCAAGATTTATCACTTTTTCAGAGTCAACAATGAACTGAAACTCAATATGCTTACCGGTTATATATTTCTCAATATAATATGAATTTTTTTCTATACTTACAACCGAAAGAGTTTTCATCAAATCATCATCGCTTTTAATCAGATAATTCCCTCTCCCGCCGCCCGCAAAAAAAGATTTCATAATAAACGGATATTGCATCTTTCCTTCAAGACAAATTTTTGCTATTTCATCAAAGGAATTCACACTAAATGCTTTCAACAATTTTAACCCATTTTGTTGAGCTAATTCTCTGGATTTTATTTTGTTGGAAAAAATATCAACCACCCAAGACGCTGGACCAATGAATCTTATTTTTGCTTTTTCAAATTTTCTTATAGCAACATAATCTTCAGCCAAAGGACCATACCCAGGATAAACAGCATCGCAATTCCACAGCTTCGCTGTTGCTGTGATATTGGAAATATTGCCGTAACTATCTTCGATTGCCTCGCCACCAAGATATGCAATGCCACTTCCCTCTATTTTTTCAGAATATTCGAGGGCTTTTTTTACTAATAAAGAATTTTTGTCTGCTTCGGAAAATCCAATCACAAAACCAATCTTCATTTCAACACAAACCTCCAAGGCTCTAAGCCCCATTTCGCCACGTTCTATAATTAAGACTTTGTTTAGCTTCGTCATCAACTTTATTTCAAATAAAACATAGGCGCATCCGGATTTTTTTCGTCGTAAACACTTATTGCTGTAGCATGTTCAATCTGAATATCTCCTTGCGGAAAATTAATTAGACCATCAGAAGGAGAATTTAATATAAATTGCTCGTTTTTATTAATAAAAACAATTCCAACAGGCTGACCTCTTCTGACAAATTGTCCGTTTTTTACAAAAGGCTTTTTCCTATTCACTGGCAATCTATAAAACAAACCCTTCCAGTTTGAATAATAAGGAATCCCTGGAAAATCATCGTCGATTCCAGATAGTTCAATCGAAATTTCTCCCTTCGCATTCTTATCGTTAAAGAATTTAAAACATAATTTCTCATCCTCCTTGAAAAATTTCAACTCTCCAGACCTTAGAGAGTTCGACTTTACGCACTTGGCAATAGAAGTTATCAAAGAAGAAAGATTTGCATAGCTTTTCTTGCATTCATCAACAGTCTTAAATTTTTTGTTTACCTTGCCTGTAATTATCCTGTATTCTCTTTGCATAATCATTGCCAATTATATTATAACGAAAATCTTTTCAAATTATTTAACCACAACACAGCTTCCTGGAACATAATCATTTTCAGAAATCAATTTACTAATACCATCACCCAAATCAACCAAAACGTCTCCGCCTAAAAAAATTTCCTTCACTGTTCCAATAACCACGCAGTCTTTAAGCGACATGGCTACTCGCTTGTTTAAAATAAAAGAATTGTTTTTCCATAACTCAGCATAATAATTCAATTTATTTTTGCTTTGGCCACTTTCAATTTCCTTTTTTAATTCACTCCATCTTTTAATTATGCTAATAACAATCGATTGTCTGCCAAATTTATTTTCTTTATTAATTAAAAATGCGTTTTCAAAGGAATCTTTATATGCATTTATTCCAATACCTATCAAAATATTCTCACCTTTTTGTTCAATTAAAATACCTGCAATTTTTTTTCCATCTAGCATTATGTCATTCGGCCATTTTATTTTAATTTCCTGAAAAGTAACAATTTCCTTAAGCGCCAAACAAACCGTCAAGGCAACAAGATGTGAAATTAATCCTACCGAAGCATTATTTATAATAAAATTTGTTTCAACTATTGTCATCAATACTGATTTCCTTTTTTCATCATTCCAAACATTGCTGTATCTGCCCTTTCCGTGAGTTTGATGGTCAGCCAGAATCAATAAAGGCACTTTTCCATTTTTTTTCGGAAAAAAATCCATCGTACTTTTTGTCGATTCTAGATACGTAAAATTGTAACCGATTTCTTTCAATGAGTCTTCCAATCGGATTTTGTCATAGCAATCAACCTTGCAAACCATAAATCATATCTTACTCCTTATCTACTCAATTATACCCGCAAAAGATGCCTATATGCAATAGAATATATTAATTTACACAATAAAAAACGAGGTTTCCCTCGTTATTCATATAAAATTCATTTAGGATCACTATTTTTCCATTTTCCGTCTGATAAAGGCAGGAATTTCCAGCTCATCATCTTCTACCTCCTTGGCTTCTGGTGCAGAGTTAATGATTCTTGGCTGAATTTTTTCTTCAATAATCATCTTTGGCTCAAGAATTTTTTTCACAGGAAATGTTATCGTTTCATTCGAATCTTCATCTTCTATTTTTTCTTCTTTTTGCGGAGCTTGTTCAGCTGAATGTAAAGACCTGTTTGTTGTTACTCTGTTTAGCAAAGGATTTTCAACCACACGATCAGCATCGAAACCAGTCGCAACAACAGTAACATGAATTTCACCCTTTTTGACTTGATCATCAACAACTGCTCCGAATATAACTTTCGCGTTAGGATCAATGCTTTCAGTGATTATATTTGCAGCCTCATTAATTTCAAGCATTCCCAGATCACTTGATCCTGAAATATTAAACAACACACCTTTTGCTCCATCAATAGAAAGTTCCAAAAGCGGGCTATTAATTGCAGCGCGCGCGGCTTCAGACGCCCTGTTTTCTCCGCTTGCTATTCCGATTCCCATAAGCGCGCTGCCACTATCATGCATAATTGCTCGAACATCAGCAAAGTCAACATTAACAATTCCTGGTTTTGTGATCAAATCTGAGATTCCCTGAACGCCTTGTCTTAGAACATCATCAACAATTCTGAATGCGTTTATAAGGGTTGTCTTACGATCGATAATCGAAAGCAACTTATCATTTGGAATTGTGATCAAGCTATCCACCCTTTCTTTGAGATTTTCTAAAGCATCCTCACTGATAGTTCTTCTTTGTGCACCTTCAAAAGAAAAAGGTTTAGTTATAACTGCGATAGTCAACGCTCCCAATTCTTTTGCAGCTTCAGCTACAACAGGAGCAGCTCCACTACCAGTTCCTCCGCCAAGTCCGCAAGTTACAAAAACCATGTCTGCACCTTTCAATACATCTTGAATTTCATCTCTATTTTCTTCAGCTGCTTGACGTCCAACTTCCGGGTTCATTCCAGCACCAAGTCCTTTGGACAGATTTTTTCCAATATGAACCTTTTCTCCGGCCTTAGAATGATGAAGTGCCTGCGAATCAGTATTAATAGCAACAAATTCAACACCTTTAATTTTGGCGTCAATCATGCGAGTGATTGCATTATTACCTCCACCACCAACACCAACAACCTTAATTCTAGCAAATGTTTCAATATCCGGTTTTATTTCTGCCATATTTTTACAATAGTCAACGACTTTGGTCGCCAAGCAATTAATATAAATTAGTTTTTTCTGAAATTGCTCCCTTTTATTTTTGCTTTTTGTTTATCTGTGGTGGTTGGGCTACTTTATACTAAATCATTAAATTTCGCTTATCTTCAGCACAATCTTAGTTCTTCAATCTATCATATCAGAAGACATCATGTCAACATGATTATATTTTAAGGCAGGAATTTCCTGAATAATTCTCTCATCTTATCAACAGTATCGCCTGTTCCCCTTGTTAACATGTCTACAGTTTTTGAATTCATAAATCCTCCACTTCCATTTCCTGCGCCCTGTTGCTGCTCCCACAAAACTAACCCTGCAGCCGTTGCAAAGGATGGATCATCAACCTTGTCCAATATTCCTCCAAGTCCCAACGGAAACCCTATTTGCACAGGAAGTCCCAATACTTCCTTAGCTAAATCTCCGGCATGTGTCATTTTTGCCCCGCCTCCAACCAAAACAGCACCAGACGGCAGCAGTCCTGCTTTTCCTATAGATTTCAATTCTTTTTGCACCAAAGAAAAAATTTCTTCAAACCTTGCTTCAATAATTTCTGCTACATGATGGCGTGAAACAATTCCATCTTCCCCGGAATCAATCGTTGAAAGATCGATACCCTCCTTTTTATTTATATCTGCCGCCAATGCGCTACCATATTCCAACTTTATTTTTTCTGCAACCTCAACAGAGGTTCTAAGTCCTATTGCTATGTCATTGGTTATGTGCCCTGCTCCAACAGGAACAACAGCAGTGTGTACAAGATCACCTTCTTCATATACGGCAATTGAAGTTGTTCCTCCTCCAATATCAACAAGCACAACACCTAATTCTTTTTGCTTTTTACTTAAAACTGATTTGGCTGCAGCCAAAGGCTCCAATACTAAATCATCGATTTCAACATTTGCTTGATATGCACATTTACTGATGTTTTTTACATGCACGCTGCTACTTTCAATCACCAAAGCATCCACTTCAAGTCGTACGCCCTTCATGCCGATAGGATCCTTAATGTTGTCTTGATCATCAAGTCTGTATTTTCTGGCAATAACATGCACGATCTCCTTATTCATTGGCAATGATATTACTTGTGCTTCGGAAATAACGCGTGTGATGTCATCCTCAATGACTTCCCCGTCAGCGCGTCCTATTGCAATGACTCCTTTGGAGTTTTGAAATCCAATGTCACACCCACCTATATTAAAAACAGCTCTTTTTACTTGCACGCCAGCCATTCGCTCGGATTGTTCAACAGCTTCATTAACAGCTCTTACAACATCTTCGACGTCTATTATGACTCCGCGCCTTATTCCAAAAGAAGGAGCAGTGCCAACACCAATAACACGAGGATGCTCTTCACCTCTTGATTGCTGTGCAATCACGGAGCGCACATTAAAAGAACCAATATCAATTCCTACAATTATAGCACTATTATCTTTAGCCATATGCAACATCTAAAATTACAAAGGACCCAATGTCCTTGTTTTTGAATTTTTATTTTTAACAGAAAAAGAAGGGCTCCAATATCTAGTTAGATATTTTTCAGCCTATGGTTCATTATACATCAATTTTGACATACCGCAAAATTGAAAAAATACTAAAAGAAACAAAGAAAAACAACCAAATCGCGAAGATATGGATAAAATATTATTACTCCTACAACAGCTGCTCCTGTGGCAGATATCAGAACCACAGCCGCCATTAAATCCTTAATTAAACGTGCATACGGATGAATTCGTGGCTTGAGTATATCCACCACTCTTTCCAGCACAGTGTTAGTAAGTTCAGAAATAAACACCCACATTATCATCAAAAGCAAAATAATAGCTTCCCAACTTTTTACATCAAAAAGAAAAATAAAAGCAATCACAACCAAAGCAGCCAGAATTTCAAGACGAAAGTTTTTCTCATGTACGACTGCATATTTTATGCCATCAAATGCATGCTTCAAGCTCCTCTTGAATCTTCTCATTTCTTCTTTCATTTTTTTGATTTTTTAATAAGCTTTCAGTTTGCCTGCAGGACATTTAACTAATCAGCTTAACTATTTATATTAAAGTTTAACGCTTTTAATTTGCATTTGATCAGCAATTTGTTGCTGCAATGAAAACATTTTTCTTCCATGTTCAAATCCAAGCAAGTGAAAAATACCGTGAGCAACAATATATGCAAGAGCATATTCGAATGTTTCACGGTCCTCACGAGCATTCCTTGCAATGTATTTCGGACATAAAATCAGCTCTCCGATGAATATATTTTGTTCTTGGGATTTTGAAATTTTTTCACAAAATTCTTCCATGTTCTCATATTCACAAAAAGACAACACATCAGTTGGAGAATTTTTTTTTCGATACTGAGTATTTATTTTTTCAATTTCATCTTCTTCCACCAAGGCCACGCTAAGCTCCAAGGATTTATTCTTCAAACATTGCAAATCAGCCAATTCCATTGAACGACGAAAAATCTCCAAAAAAAATTTCTTGGGGAATTTTTCAGCTGTTTTATTGTTAACCTCAAGAATAAACGTCATTTAGTGTGATTCTTACGATATAGCGCTTATAATTTCTAGCGAGTCAGCAAGGCAAAAGCTTACTTTCATCTTGGACGAGCAACAAAATTTCAAACAGTACTACTTCTATGGCACTGTTTATTTTTTTTCAAGCAGTTCCTTGGCAACTTCGCGCACAACGTTTCCATCAGCTTCACCTTTCATTTTACTCATAGCTTGGCCCATCACTTTCCCCAAATCAGCCACGCCTTGAGCTCCGGTCTGGGAAATTATTTTTTCAACAACTGCCGCAATATTTTCTCTGGAAAGCTGAGCAGGAAGATATGGAATCAGTATTTCCAATTCTTGTTTTTCTTTCTCTGCGAGATCCTGTCGTCCGCCTTCTTCAAATTGCCGAATACTATCTTGACGCTGTTTAACAGCTCGAGAAATAACTTCTAAAATTTCTTCATCATTCAAACCTGTTTCACTCCGCCGGCTGGCGGATCTTCTTTCTATCTCAGCATTCTTAATCGCACTATCAATCAAGCGAAGGGTGTCCCGCCTAAGAGCATCTCCACTACGCATTGCATCCTTAAGATCTGATAATATTTTTTCTTTTAAGGTCATAAATTTGAAAAAAACATGGCTTGTACGAAAAAACTACGAAAACTGCAATCTCAACAGCTTTCGTAGCATTCGTAAGCGAACCACATCTTTCGTATCGCTATTATTATTCCATTTTGCGCTTAATATTTCTAAGGGCTTCATCGTCAAATTTTCCAAGTTTCTTAAGTTTGTCAATTTCCTTACGAATCTTTACCTTATAAAGAGCTTCTGTTCGCTTTTCTGTCTTGCTCTTTTCGTCGTTTCTAAATCTTGTTCTACGAGCACGAACTAAAACGCCACTTTGCTGGATTTTACGAGAAAATCTTCTCATCAAGCTTTCAGTAGTTTCTTTGTCTTTCTTTCTTACTTCAATCATAAATAGCCTCCTCTCTATAGTTTTAATTTCTTATATTTCAAAGCAAATACAGACAAAAACAGTTTTTACCTGCAAAAAGCGATGAAATCAAGCACTTAATGTGCTTATATATAACCTATCACATTATACGGATAATTTCAAATTAGTCAAACAAATATGCTTTAATTCAAGCGACGATTATCTTCTTAGCTTTTCGGGTATTTTTAAAAAGTGCTGTCTACATTTTCTAACCAGCTAAAAGCTAACGCCTGACAAGCTGTTCTGCTATTTCCACTCAACCTCTAATGGTCTGATTTCTTCATGCAGTGCAGCTCCTCCAATAAGATGAAGGTGAATATGATCAACTTCCTGACCGCCATGCTTTCCAGTCCTAAACAGCAATTTATATCCGTTTTCTGCAATGCTAAGCTCCTGGGCGATATCTCTTGCTTTAATGATCATATTTCCCAGCAACTTTGCATCATCATTGCTAATATCATTTATCGAAGCAATGTGTTTTTTAGGAATCACAAGGATATGCACTGGTGCAATTGGATTAATGTCTTTAAATGCAATAATTTCCTTGTCTTCAAAAACAATTTTTGAGTCAATTTTTTTTTCAATTATTTTGCAAAAAATACAATCCATATTAGTTGATCAGTTAATTAGTTTCCTAGTTAATAGGTTTTCATGTGTATTTCAACTGTTCAACCAATTAACCATTTAACTAATTCACTAATAATTATTCTTCGCTATGCGAAATAACAACGTTGTTTTTTAAGATTTTTCTTACTGAATTTATAAGTCTTTCATGATTAACTGTTTCCTGCGTACCGCTAACCATATCCTTTATAATCACAGTTTCATCCAGAGCTTCTTTTTGCCCTATTATCAGCGTTATTTCGACGCCAAGTCTGTCAGCCACTC
>AMFJ01019051.1_pt1 | contig 11724 bp, 9 predicted proteins | sample 427208 | NCBI WGS metagenome assembly AMFJ01 (sample SAMN02954298, study PRJNA114691) | groundwater metagenome | biome: aquatic; feature: subsurface aquifer; material: sediment; isolation source: subsurface aquifer sediment | place: USA: Rifle, CO | collected 2008-08
GAATTTTTTAATGCTTGCGCATCGGTATTTGCACAAATAAATTCAACACCTTCAATAGAAGCCGCCATCATATGTTCAACTGCATTGCCGCCACCACCGCCAATCCCAATTACTTTAATTACTGCATTTTGTACATTTGTTTCTGACAACTCAAACATATGATGACTCCTTTTAGAAATTCTTAGAAATTCCCCTGAAACCAACCTTTCATTCTGCCTAATAAGCCTTTTATGCTAGATTGTACTATCGCTTCGCGCTGAGTATCACGTTGTTGTTGCATACCATACAATAACAATCCAACACTTGTTGCATAGACGGGGTTATTCACAACATCTGCTAAACCGGTTACATGTTGTGGAGCGCCAACTCTTACTGGCATTTTAAATATGCGTTCTGCTAATTCTGCAGCGCCTTCTACTTTTGATGCACCGCCCGTTAACACAATACCTGCTGCAATTGCATCTTCTAGACCGCTACGCCGAATCTCTGCCGCTACCAAAGTAAAAAGCTCTTCATAACGCGCTTCAACTACTTCAGCTAATGCACGTCTGGAAAGATGTCTTCCAGGACGATCGTTTGCAGTAGGAATATCAATCATGTGGTTGGTATCCGCTAAATCTTGCAGAGCACAGGCATATTTTAATTTGATTTCCTCAGCGTTTCTGGCGGGCGTACGCAAAGCAATAGCAATATCATTGGTCACTTGATCACCGGCTATCGGTATCACTGCGGTATGACGAATAGAACCCTCTGTGAAAATAGCAATATCTGTCGTACCACCGCCAATATCGATCATACACACGCCCAGTTCTTTTTCATCATCAGATAAAATAGACTGACTTGAGGCAAACTGCTCAAGAACAATATCGCTTGCAGCCAAGCCACAACGTTTCAAACATTTCACGATATTTTGTGCAGCACTTACTGCACCCGTGACGATATGTACTTTTGCTTCTAAACGCACTCCTGACATGCCCACAGGTTCACGAATAGAATCCTGGCTATCAATAATAAATTCCTGCGGTAAGATATGCAGAATTTTTTGGTCTGCGGGGATTGCGACTGCTTTTGCAGCATCAATCACACGCTCCACATCTGTTTGTGTCACCTCCCGATCACGAATGGCAACAATGCCATGAGAGTTAATACTGCGAATATGACTGCCCGCAATACCAGTAAACGCAGAATAAATCTGACAACCTGCCATCAATTCAGCTTCTTCAACCGCTCGTTGGATAGATTGGACAGTCGATTCAATATTAACGACGACTCCGCGCTTTAACCCTTGGGAAGGATGTGATCCAAGGCCAATAATATTTAACTTGCCATCATTAGTTACTTCACCAACGATCGCAACAACCTTGGATGTACCAATGTCAATACCTACCATATAATCTTTATTTGGCTTCTTTGCCATAATTATGTCTTCCAGTTTATAAAACCGTTTTCCACCGTACTGCTAGCCCATTTTGATAACGTAAATCAATATAGTCTACATCAGATCCACGTCCACCGACTATTTTTGGATACACTTTCACAAAATGATGCACACGAGTCAAGATATCTTTATATCCCAAATTCACTTTCATTCCGTTTTCAAACGCTATATTCCATGATAAATCGTGCGTCAATTCAAGTCGCGCGATTTTTAAGTGTAAAGGTTTTACTAAATTAGTTATTTTTGCATAATACTGAAGCATGTGAATCTGCTCACCTTCAGGGCCAAGAAACTGTGGGATATCTGAAAGATGCGTTTTGAGTGGTGGAGTAAATATTTCTCCTGCTGAACTCAACAGGCTATTACTATTCCAACGCGCGATAGGATTTCTTTCAATCACAGCAATGCTAATTTGATCAGGCCATATTCGCCGGACAGACGCTTCCGACACCCACGGCATTTGCAAAATCTGTTCTTTAATCTGTTCTACATTAATGGCAAAAAAACCCTTGCGCACCAAAGGCTCTATCAGATGCTGCACTTCTTGTTGATCAAGATGCTTCACCCCATAGACACTGACTTGTTTGATGAGAAAATGTTGCTGTTCTTTTATTCTATTGACAAAAAAAATACTGCTTGCCAAGAAAACAATAAATAGAAAAACTTTAATTCCACTCTTCCCTGGGAATTGGATAGGAACCTGGCGCTTCCGTGTTCTGCCTAAAACCATGCGAGTACGATCCTGGATGAAAGAACAGCATCCCATTATCCTAAAAACAAGATCAAAAATCTACCGATTTATACTCCTAAATTCGGCAGCAGGTTGCAACTGCCGAATTTAGGATAATAGCTATTGTTCATTCAAAAGTGACGAAAGAGCAGAGCAATTTTTATCTTTCGATTTCCCGATAATACACACTTCTGGAATTAAATGGATGCCATGTTGCTGCAAAACAATCGTTCGCACATGTGAAATTAACGCTTCAATATCTGCAGCGGAAGCGTGTCCTCCATTGATAATAAAATTAGCGTGCTTTTCAGACACATAAGCACCGCCCATCATGGACTTTTTGAGTCCGCATGATTCAATTAAATGTCCAGCATGCTGTCCAGGCGGATTGCGAAAAACAGATCCGCAATTAGGTAATCCGGTGGGCTGTGCTGCGTTACGCTTTTCTAACAAGGATTTAATATCAGCAAGCGCTTTTACTTTGTCACCCTGCATGAGTTCAAAATGCCCGGCAACAAACCATTCATTCTCTGGGCGTTTGACGTAACGGTAAGCGACTGTAAATTCTGCTGCAGCACGCACATGTTTTTTTCCATTACGATCAACCGTTTCTACGTAACGCACGCGTTGCCACGTTTCACCCCCATAACAACCCGCATTCATGGCTAACGCGCCCCCAACTGTTCCTGGAATACCTGCCATAAATTCCGCACCTGTTAATCCTAAACGTGCACTATATCTCGCAAATTGCGCGCATGAAACACCCGCTTCAGCGCGAATCAACTGTGCATCAAGTTGACTCAACTTATCTAAAGCACCTTGCGTCACAATCACTGTGCCATTAACCCCACCATCTCGAATTAATACATTACTTCCTAAACCCAACCATAAGAGTGGCATTGCATCGGGTAATTGTGCCAAAAAAGAAGCGAGATCATCGATATCTGTCGGTACATAAAGATAGTGGGCTGGCCCACCGACGCGCCAAGAAGTATAGTTTGCAAGCGGTTCATTTGATAAAAGCCGACCGCGCAAATTTATCATCTTCAGCGGTGTATTTAACATTTAATTTGCCTCACTGACTTGAGTATGCGGCACTGATTCACGCAAAGACGTTGCAGCAAGATGAGATGCTAACCCACCAATATTACCCGCCCCCTGCATGAGTAGCACATCACCATCACGCAATATCGTGCGCAAAACATCGGCCAATTTGGCATGCTGCTCAATGAAAATAGGATCAAGCACACCACGTTCACGTATGCTACGTGCAAGCGTTGTACCTTCTGCGCCTGAAATAGGATGTTCTCCTGCTGCATACACATCCAACAAGAGAAGCGCATCAGGCTGTGACAATACTTCACAAAAATCATTAAACAAATCATGGGTACGCGTGTAACGATGCGGTTGATAAACCATGACAAGCCGCCTATCTGGCCAGCTATGTCGTACGGCCTGTAATGTTGCCGCGACTTCCCGTGGATGATGACCGTAATCATCAATCAAAGTAATAACACCACCTTGCAGCAAATTAAAATCACCGTAAATTTGAAAACGCCGACCAATTCCAGCAAATTTTTCTAAAGCTGATTGAATAGCACGATCTGATACTTTTAATTGAGTTGCAATGGCAATTGCAGCTAATGCATTTAAGACATTGTGCCTACCAGGTAAATTTAAATGAATGGTCAACGGATTCAAATCATCTGGCCGTTTTACAACAAATTGAGTTTTAATACCTGTTTGTACAATAGATAATGCCTGGAAGTCAGCATCATCCGTGAATCCATAGGTAACAAACGGCCGTGATATGTCTGCTAACATGTTTTTTACAATAAGATCATCAATACATAAAACGGCGATCCCGTAAAAAGGCAACCGATGCAGAAACTCAATAAACGCCTGACGTAATTCGTTAAAATCATCATGGTAGGTTGCCATGTGATCCGCATCAATGTTAGTCACTACCGAAATCATCGGTTTTAAATATAAAAACGATGCATCACTTTCATCTGCTTCCGCCACGAGATAACGACCCGTCCCTAAGCGTGCATTACTGCCCGCACTATTTAATTTACCGCCAATGACAAAAGTAGGATCAGTCCCTTCTTCAGCAAGAATGCTCGTTGCTAAACTCGTGGTGGTTGTTTTTCCATGTGTACCAGCAATAGCGATTCCATAACGAAATCGCATCAACTCACCTAACATTTCTGCGCGTTGCACAATAGGAATACGCAAGTGACGTGCCGCAGCTAACTCTGGGTTTTCTAAATCAATCGCCGAAGATCGCACGATCACATCTGCACGTTCTACGTGACTTGCCTGATGCCCTTGATAAATTTCGACGCCAATGGAACGTAATCGTTTAGTCAGTGCATTATCAGCCAAATCGGATCCGGAAACACGATAACCTTGACTTAATAATACTTCAGCAATCCCTGCCATACCCACACCGCCGACACCGACAAAGTGAATATGTTTAATTCGGCCCATTTCAAATGTCCAGATCACTTTTTAATACCTCTCACAAATTTCTTCACAAATCGCTAATACTTGTTCTGTTGCATTGATCTGCCTGAGTGCATAGGCTGCTTCCGCCATTGCCTGATAACGTTCTGGTGATTGAATCAACCCCGCTAAAATTTCTGCTAATTTATCCGCTGTTAATGTTGCTTGTTGAACCAACAAAGCCGCATTTTGTTGCGCCATAAAATTAGCATTAGCAGTTTGATGATCATCAATTGCATAGGGAAACGGCACTAATATTGCCCCTCGTCCAGCTGCGCATAACTCAGTAATTGTTAATGCACCCGCTCTACATAATACTATATCTGCCCAGGCATATGCTTGATCCATTTTCTTTATGAAAGGCACAATGTTCGCGGTGAGCCCTGCTTGCTGATAAGCAGTAAGGGTTGCAGCGTAATGTTTCTCTCCTGTTTGGTGATACACCTGAGGACGCAGCGCTTCAGGCAGTTTTGCAAGGGCTTCCGGCAATAATTGATTAATTGCAGCAGCACCTAAGCTCCCACCTAACACTAACAAATTGCAGTGCGTTTTATTTTGTCGTATAGGAGGAGGTAAATCAGCAATTTCTTTGCGTATTGGGTTGCCAATGGTCACTACTTGTTTGCGCTTCGCAAAAGTGTGCGGAAAACCTTCCAGCACTTTTTTGGCACGATGCGCCAGCCATTTATTTGTTGTGCCAGGTTTCGCATTTTGCTCGTGAATCACTAAAGGATAACCTAATAACCAGCTGGCAATTCCACCTGGTCCACTCGCAAAACCACCCATACCTAGCACAACATCCGGTTGAAGTCGGCGAATAATACGCAATGCTTGCCAAATTGCAACAGTTAAACGTATCGGCGCTAATAAAATATCTTTTATTCCTTTCCCACGCACACCGCTAATCGTAATAAAATGCAGAGGTATTTCTGTTTCAGTAGGGATGAGGGTTGCTTCTAACCCTTTCCGCGTTCCTAGCCACTCCACTTGAATGCCTTTTTCACATAATCGCTTAGCAACAGCAAGTCCCGGAAAAACATGCCCCCCTGTCCCGCCTGCCATAATAAGCACTCGCCGTAATTTAGTCATGGCGTAATCCTAACATCATCATGCGATTTTCATAATCAATGCGCAGGAGTAATGCGATCACAACACAGTTAATTAACATACTGCTACCACCATAACTTACCAAAGGTAACGTTAATCCTTTGGTAGGCAAAATACCGCAATTTACGCCTATACTGATGATAAATTGAAATGCAATCCATAAACCAAACCCATAGGCCATCAATCCCGCAAAATGATGCTCTAATCGCTGGGCTTGCCTGCCAATCAAAAAAATACGCAAAACAAGCAGCGTGAATAATACCGTAATCACTACCATTCCGACTAAACCTAATTCTTCCGCAATCACAGCAAATAAAAAATCAGTATGCGCCTCAGGAAGATAAAAGAGTTTTTGGATGCTTTTACCTAACCCCACACCAAACCAACCGCCTCGGCCAAACGCAATGAGTGATTGTGTTAGTTGATAACCACTATTAAATGGATTTGCCCATGGATTTAAAAAACTCGTTAGGCGTGCTAATCGATAAGGTGCAGAAATTGCCATCATAGATAACACCACCAAGACAAGAATCATCAACAGAAAAAAATGTCTTAACTGCATGCCTGCTAAAAACATCATGGCAAGCGCCGTGACCATCATCACGACTGTTGCACCAAAATCAGGTTCTTTTAAGAGGAGAAGCGCCATCACTGCCAATAATCCCATAGGCTTTAAAAAACCACTTAAGCGGGTTCTGATTTCATCATTACGACGCACAAGATAACTTGCCATGTAAACCACAACAGCAAATTTAGCCAACTCAGATACTTGCATGCCAATTGGGCCTAGTTCAATCCAACGCATACTGCCGTTTACAGAGCGTCCTATTCCCGGCAGTAATACTAACGCTAAAAGCACAATAGCGCATGCCATCATAATACCACTCATTTTTTCCCAATATTTTATTTCGAATTGAACGATGATAATACCTAATAGAAAACCCAAAATGAGATACGCTACTTGACGATATAGATAATAAAATGGCTGATGCAATTGCTGATCTGATATCACAATAGATGCCGAAGCAACCATCAACAACCCAACTATAACCAAACTTAAGACAATATAAATTAACCACTGATCGTATGGTTTGGGTGGCGTCATAGCTCGACGGGATACAGAAGAACGTTGCATGATAGCCTATCCAATTAGTTGAGAGCCTGTACTATCTCAGTAAATACTTTACCTCTATGCTCAAAATTATTAAACATATCAAAACTCGCGCAAGCAGGTGATAAAAGAACACTGTCTGCTGGTTGCGCTGAAGTATTAGCCACGTAAACCGCCTCTTCCATACTATTAGCAAAACGTACTTCAACACGATTACCTATTGTCTCAGCTAAAAGAGTTGCTGCTTCACCCATCAGCACAACTGTTTTTACATATTTTTCGATAACAGAAACAAGCGGCGTAAAATCCGCATTTTTGCCAACACCACCCGCAATTAAAATAAGTTTCCCAGCCATTTCTGAGCCCAATCCTGCAATCGCCGCTAGTGTTGCTCCAACATTTGTACCTTTTGAATCGTTATACCAGCGCACTCCGTTAAGTTCGCGCACCAACTGACAACGATGAGGTAATCCTTTAAATTGCATCAGCACTTGCAACATGGATGACATAGATAATCCATAACCATAGCCAATCGCCAATGCTGCTAATGCATTCGCTTGATAATGCCGACCTAAAATAGGTAATTCACGCACTGGCATAAGCGTTTGATTTTCAAAAGCCAAAAAAGATTCGTTATTTTTTTTCAGTAAACCGAATTCATCGACGCCAGGTTGTTGCAACGTAAAATAAATTTTATGTTGCGTAGGAGTTGTTACATATTCTGTAAATGGATCATCACGATTACATACGGCCACTTCACAATGAGAATACACTCGCTGCTTAGCCATACAATAATCTTTAAACGTAGCATAACGATCCATATGATCCGGCGTTACATTTAAAACAGTTGCCACGATAGGTGCTAAAGAATACGTTGTTTCTAATTGAAAACTCGATAATTCCAAAACAAATAATTCCGGTGATGGCGTTGTTAATAAATCCAGTGCAGGAACACCCAGATTACCGCCCACTTGTGTTTTGATACCCGATGCAATTGCCATTTCACCGACCAACGTAGTGACTGTGCTTTTTGCATTAGTGCCCGTAATTGCAATGATGGGTGAATTCACTGCTTTCGCAAATAATTCAATATCTCCAATAATCGGCACACCTCGTGCCATTTGTTGCGACATAGCAGGCTCTTGTAAAGAAACACCAGGACTTATCACAATTTTGGCTGCTTTTGCTAAGATGGATTCATCCCATTTGCCAAGCGAAATAGGTACAGTTGGAAATTCTTTTATAAATTCATTTAAATGTGGTGGATGTTGTCGACTATCTGTTACAGCAACCACCATGCCTCGATGAAGCAAATAGCGTGCCGCAGAATACCCGGAACTACCTAACCCAACGACAACATGCAAATCCTGATTCATAATCATTTACCGTAATTTTAGTGTTGCTAATCCACATAACACCAATACAAATGTAATAATCCAAAAACGCACAATGACACGTGGCTCTGGCCAACCCTTTAATTCAAAATGATGATGAATCGGCGCCATACGAAAAATTCTTTTACCTGTTAATTTAAACGATGCAACTTGCAGAATCACTGAAACGGTTTCCAGCACAAAAATTCCGCCCATGAGTAACAAAACTAACTCCTGCCGCACAATAACAGCAATAATTCCTAAAGCTGCTCCTAACGATAATGCACCCACATCCCCCATAAAAACTTGCGCAGGATAGGTATTAAACCATAAAAACCCTAGCCCTGCGCCCACTAATGCAGCGCAAAAAACAATAATCTCACCGGCACCCGGCACAAATGGAATTGCCAGGTATTTTGCAAAATTAAAATTACCGCTCGCATATGCAAACACACCTAACGCAGCAGCCACCATCACAGCAGGTAAAATAGCTAAACCGTCCAAACCGTCTGTTAAATTAACTGCATTACTAGAACCGACAATGACCAGATACGCTAACAAAATAAAAAATGGGCCTAGTGGTAATAACATATATTTAAAAAAGGGAAAGACCAATTCCGTTTCCACAGGAGAAACCGCTGTAAAATAAAGATAACCAGCAGCAATAAAACCTAATAGTGATTGCAAAAGAAATTTACGCCGTGCAGAAAGACCACGGCTATGTTTCAACACTAATTTTAAATAATCATCCCACCAGCCAATTGCACCAAATCCCACAGTCGTCAATAAGACTAGCCATACATAACGATTCGTTAAATCACTCCAGAGTAACGTACTCAAGACAATGGCGACCAAAACCAATGTGCCGCCCATTGTAGGGGTTCCTGCTTTTGACAAATGACTCTGCGGACCATCATGACGAACAACCTGTCCCACGTGATATCGGCTAAGCCAATAAATCATTTTGGGTCCAATCAATAAAGCCACCGCTAAAGCAGTTAATGTGCTTAAAATGGCACGCAACGTCAAATACTGAACGACATGAAAAAAATGGAAATGCCGCGCTAATAATTCACTCAGCCAAACGAGCATTTAAACTATCTCCTGTCTAATATTTCTTTTACTACAGCCAAATCACTAAAAGGAATTTTTTCATTCCCTATTTGTTGATACATCTCGGCGCCTTTTCCAGCAATTAATACATAATCATCTGGACCAGCATATTGTATAGTGTCACGTATTGCTTTAAAACGGTCATGTTCCACAATAACTGAAACAGAACCAGAAAATCCTTCCAACATATCTATCACTATTTGCTTTGGATCTTCGTGCCGAGGATTATCATCCGTTACAACAACACCATCAGCATATTGTTCAGCAATTTTTGCCATTAGCGGTCGTTTACCACGATCACGATCACCGCCACAACCCAATACACAATATAACTTTCCATGACATTGTTGCCGTAAGGTAATCAGCACTTTTTCTAACGCATCTGGTTTATGCGCATAATCTACCACAATCAGCGGTTTTCCCTCGGCACGTAAAAACTGCATTCTACCAGGAGCAGGAGTAATATGACTTAAACAATTCAGTGCAGTCTTGAAAGGCACATCCAGCAAACAAACCGTCGTTAGCGCAGCCAATAAATTACTTAAATTAAATTGCCCGACTAATGGCGAAAACAAATCGCCCTCACCCCATGGAGTGATCAGCTTGGCACGTATACCGGTATGATCAAAATAACATTTCTCTGCATACATATTTGCCAGAGAATTATTTTTTTCGATACTAAAACCAAAGATCGGTTGAGAAGGTGGAAGTGATGCGATGATTTCCCTGCCAAACGCATCATCTGCATTGATAACCGCATGACTTGTTTGTATAAACAAACGTTTTTTTGCCTCGCCATACGCTTTCATAGTGCCATGATAATCTAAATGATCTCGTGTCAGATTGGTAAAAACACCTACTGTAAATCCAATGCCATTCACCCTACCCTGATCCAAACTATGTGAGGACACTTCCATTGCCGCTATCTTCGCGCCTTGCTGTACAAAATCAGCCAATGTTCGTTGCAAGGTTATGGCATCAGGCGTCGTAAGACTGCTTGCGTGAATAGTGCCATATAATCCATTACCCAATGTACCCACAATGCCACAAGGAACTTGCAATCGATGCAGGATTGCCCCTACAATTTGCGTACACGAGGTTTTTCCACTGGTGCCTGTGACACCCGCAATTCGCATTTTTTTTGCGGGATAATCATAAAAGCGCGCAGCAAGCTCTCCCACCCTAGCTTTGAGCTCTGGAATAGAAATAACAGGTAATGTACGATGCCAATTTACTGCATCATTTTCTGCTTCAATTAATACAGCAGCAGCACCTTTTTGCATTGCCTCATCAATAAATGCCTGTCCGTTAAGTTGCGTTCCTGGTAATGCCAGAAATAAAGCCCCAGGCTTGATTAAGCGACTATCAAGGGAAATATCGGCAATGTCTTTATCACGCAGAGCGGGAGGGCAAAGGTTGGTGAGTAAATCAGATAATTTCATAATAATGATATCTATATGCTATAGAGAGCCATCCTACCTCAGAATCAGTGATTTGATAACCACCCTTTTAAATGTTTAAGAAATGACTTTATTTAATAATATGTTAATTATTATTAAATAAACTAATTATATAACTAATATAAAGAGACACCTATTATTAAAAAACGAGGAAAATCAAGTGGTTAGCGCTCGACCTGACTATAGTAATGTAGACCTTGAGCAGATTTCAAAGCGATTTGGTATTAACCTTGTGACCATCCCTGAGGGAACAAAGCAAAGGTTAATACCTATTCTGCAAGACCTGCAATATTTGCTTAAGGCATTTGAAGCTGATGAAGATAAGCTAAGCTCCTATGCTTTGATTGATTGGGCAAAAATCTTCATTGATTTGGAAAAAGATAAGGATGCTTTAAATAAAGTTTTATTCAGTGAAGGAACGCGTTTTGCAGACTGGTCAGTGAAAAAATCAAATGTAGCGGGCGCCTGGATCTATTTTGGTTTAAATCTTGCAAGTCTTGTATTTCATCTGTTAACCACCCAGCAAGTTCGATTACCTAATGCTAAAATAGCCGATTCATCTTACGCAAGCTGGAATTATATCAGTGCGCTTGGGAATATTGTCCTTGGCCTACGTCAAATCTTCAACCAGGGTGAAATTGGCATGGGAGTCGCCAACTTCATCAGTGGCGCACAGTTAATTGGCGTCACAGCTACTGCAAATGTCGCACAATTCGGTACGGCGATTCAATTACCTGCTAACGCAATTTCTGCCTTAATGGGTTTTTCTTTTGCTTTCTGCATGGCAATCAGCTCTGGTATTGAATACTACCAGGCACGTCAATGCAGTAAGCGCATTGACAAATTAAAAACAAGTTTGAAAGTCGCCCAGAATAAAGAAGAAG
>AMFJ01013909.1_pt1 | contig 11717 bp, 8 predicted proteins | sample 427208 | NCBI WGS metagenome assembly AMFJ01 (sample SAMN02954298, study PRJNA114691) | groundwater metagenome | biome: aquatic; feature: subsurface aquifer; material: sediment; isolation source: subsurface aquifer sediment | place: USA: Rifle, CO | collected 2008-08
TTTTCTGATACTGCTTTCGAATCTGATTTTTTCCAGCCGTCAACATTCGCATAACCAACGAAAAAGTTATAAGTATTCCAAAGAGTTAACATCATTCCTTTAATTTGCTGCCGATACTGATCTTCTGAAATTAAAATATCTTCTCCGTGCATAACAGGCGAGCCAAGAAGATACAAACGGAGGGCATCTCCACCGTATTTCTGCAATAGTTCTTTGGGATCAGGATAGTTATGATAATTTTTGCTCATTTTCCGCCCATCAGTTCCAAGTATTACTCCTTCAACCAAAACATTTTTTGATAAATAATTTTTTCCGTCTTCTCTAAGATCCAGGGCATTTGCTATAACATGTAAAACATAAAACCATGCTCTAATTTGACCTGTATATTCTGCAATAAATTCCGGCGGATAAAAACTTTCTAGTTTTTCTGAGTCCTTAAATGGATAGTGCCTCTCTCCGAAGGACGCGGATCCCGCCTCTATCCAGCTGTCTAAAACCTCTGGAACTCTTTTTACATCTTTTCCGCATTTCCTACACCTAACTGTAACTTCGTCAATGTCGGGCTTGTGTAAATTGGTTATTTTCGAACCTGAAGCCTGTTCCAACTCTTCTATAGAACCGGGGACAAATCTCTCCCCGCATTCGCATTCCCAAACAGGAACAGGACTTCCCCAATACCTATTTCTTGAAATATTCCAATCCGGAGCATTTTCAAGACTTTTTAAAAATCTTCCGTTTTTGAAATGTTTTGGGAACCAATTAACTTCTTTATTAGATTCCGCCATTTGCGCTTTAAGCCTCTGAACATTTACGTACCATGCGTCAATCGGGGCATAATAGAGCCTAGTGTGGCATCTCCAACAAAGCGGAACGCTGTGATTTAACTCTTCAGCTTTATAAATTAAGTGTCTTTTTTCAAGCTCTTCTTCAACACATTTATTTGCTTTCAAGTAATACATTCCGCCAAACAAGGGAACGTCTTCTTTAACATTTCCTTCTTCGTCTAAATGAGTCTCAATATGTATATTGTTCTCATTCATTGCCTTTAAATCTTCTTCTCCGTATGCAGCAATTGTCACAACTCCTGTCCCTTCTTCTGCTGTTACAAAATCTCCGCCAATAACTATAAATGCTTTTTTTCCAGTCTCTATTTTGTCCTTGTAATAGTCAAAATGTGGAACAAATTTTTTACCCATCAAAGATGAACCTTTTATTTCCTCAATTATTTCATATGAACTTTGTTCACCAAGCACTTTTATAGTTGGCTTTGCAAGAATATACTCTTCATCATTTTGTTTTACGCGGACATAAACAAGCTCAGGGTTAACCGCTAAGGCTGGGGTCACAATCTTATTCCAAGGAGTCGTAGACCAAGCAAGAATATAAGTTTTTTCCTCACCTTCTAGTGGATATTTGTAGACAGTTGCCGGATCATTGAGCATTTTGTAGTTATCTGCATCCATTGCGACTTCAAAATTAGAAATTGGGGTTGCACAATGAGGGCAATATAATGAAACGCGCAATCCCTTATAAATATAATCTTTGTCGTACATCTGCTTGAAAACCCACATAACAGATTCCATGTATGGCATGTCCCATGTTTTATAAGCATTTTTAAAATCAACCCATCTTCCGATATGATCCACGTACCATTCCCACTCCCCTGACACTTGGTTAACGTAGTACAAACATCTTTCAATAAACTTTTTAACTCCAATCTTTTCTTCAATATCTTTTTTTCTGGTAATCTCGAGCTCACCTTCTACTTTATTCTCGATTGGCAAACCGTGCCCATCCCATCCCCAGACGCGTCTGACATGGTAACCTTTCATCGTATAATAACGCCCAAAAACATCCTTGGGGAGACTGGATAAAAGACTTCCGTAATGAGGCATCCCTGTCACGAAGGGCGGCCCGTCAAGAAAAGTCCAGTCACCCTTGGGAGATTCTTTTTCCAAAGATTTTTCAAATATTTTATTTTCTTTCCAAAATGACAAAATTTCCTCTTCGATCCCGGGAAAATTTGCTTGGGGGGAAACCGGCTTGAACCTTGCACTTTTTGACTGATTATTCTCTGACATATAAAAACTCACTGCCGCAAAAATGCGGGGCGAGCATAAAGCTAATTGTAGCGGAAAATGAGGGTATCTTCAACCTATTTAGTTCCAAATACGAAGACTGCGTAGTATCCGGAAACCCCACCGCAGCCGTATTGCCATGAGGGATCGCCAATAGCTTCCTTATGACCCGTGAGTGAACGGTCCCAGCCGAATTCCACTATATGAACGCCGTACTGAGGCTGAACCCCTCCAAAAAGAACTTCTCCCATCACCGAAAACTCCTGCTGCGCTTGGGCGTGACCTTCAAAACCCGCATGACCATCCAATCCTCCGTTAGCAACTTGCTCCTCTGCTCTCTTTGCTGCAATTGAACAAATAGTGTCATTTTTTTGAAGAACTGAAACGCCATGCGCACTCCTATAGCTATTCATTGCCTCAGACAACTCCTCTGCAGTAGACATTCTAGGGTCCGGCGGAAGAGAAATTTTAGTCAAATGCTCATCAACCTTTTCAACACTCCAGTTAAAACCAGTAGGAATCGGCTTACTTACTTTAATATCTCTTTTTAACTCAGTAGTTTTTTCTTTTTCGTAATAACTCTTTGAAGGAGTTATTTTTTCATAAAAAGATTGTTTTGTAGAAACAGATACCAGCAGTAAAAAAATAATAAATAGAATAAAAAATCTAGAGATATAACCTAAATTAAATAACTTGATTTTTTTTATTTTTTTCATAAAACTATTTTAACTTAATTTTGTAAACCCCTACGAATTCGCTATCATTTGGTTTTGAAAATTTCTTTTCCTCGGTTAAATATTTTTCCATACCGCCATAGTATGCCCCACGGCTAACATAATACATAGGCTCATTTAACACCTTCTGACTTATTATCTTTTCAAAAGATTCTACATCGGAAATTAACAATAGCTGTATATTGGGCTCATAACCCAAGTATCCTACAACTGCATCTTCTGGATTCCCATGATCGTTACGGATAACTACATTTGTATTTCCCTTCTCGGATTGTTTTTTTACGTAATCTATCGCTTCTACTACTCCGTATCCTGATGAAAAACCTTTAAAGTATTGACCTATATCTCCTCTCACTTGCCGCGGAAGAAACGAGGATGCTTTTTCAGGAGTAAACCAAATCAAGTAATTAGAAAATATGGTTCCTATAAAAATACCTAAGATCAAGAAATAAGTAATTGCTCGGTTTTTTAGATATAGATTATATATTCCCCATCCGGAAGCGATCAATAAGGGCACGGTTAGGAGTAACACGTGTCTGCTTGTAAAAAGTTTTGCATATAAAACTTCGTAAGTGAGAGGTAGAATAAACCATAAAATTATAGGGAAATATTTAGGCTTTTTCACTAAATAAAAGAATCCAATAACTGCTGCGGAAAATAAAAAAGGCGTTAAATAAAAAATTACCCAAACAGAGAGATTTGAAAAATTAGCTATCCAGTTTGCTACCGGAAAAGAAAATACTGACGACAAGGGATAGGTGTATTGATTGAGCAATTCTAAATGAATCACATAATACTCGCTCTGGAAAAGCGGTACGAACAACAACAAAGATACTAGAAATGAAAAGCCAATTACCTGTGTAAGCATTTTTTTATCTTTTGATATTTCAAATTTTGGAATAAAAGTTAGAGCAATCGCTGCAACTGGTAGGAATAAGTAAAAAAATGCAGAGGTTTTTATATACAAGCCAATTCCCACAATAAAACCTAATGCTGCCCCCAAAACCCATTTGGGATTTTTTAGAATTAGATAAGTTAGATAAAGACTCCAGATTGCGACCGTATTAATTGCACTATCTAGTAAGGCAAGCCTGTCAAAAAATAAATTAAACGGGGAAAGAACATAAAGTACAGCAACAAGTGCCGCTACTTTTCTATTCAGTGCTTCTTTTGTAAATAGGATGAGTCCCACAAGCGTAAAAAGTCCAAATATAATGCTTACGATTCTTGAACCAAGCAATAGATTGTTCACTGCGGTGCCGAAAACAGCAAATAGATATGGAAGTAACGGCTCCTTACCTATGAGAAGTGAGTAGGCCTTAAATACAGGCTCGTTATACTCATGCATTCCATATCTTATATAAGTTGATTCGTCGTTAAAGATTGGAATTAACTCCAGGTTAAAAAAACGTGTTATTAAATAAATGACGATGATTGCGGAAAAAAAATATAAGGGCTTAGTTTCAACTGGATCAAGCCATTTCCTAAGCATAAACAAATGGTATCAGAGTAAGAATGGTAAATCAAAAAGAAGCTATTTAATGCTTATTAACTCTATCTCAAACATTAGGGGAGTATTTGGGGGAATTGCTCCGGGTGCTCCTCTTTCTCCATAAGCTAAGCTTGAAGGAATGGTTAATTTTCTTTTTCCCCCAGCCTGCATTCCAATAAGCCCCTGATCCCAGCCCTGAATAACGCTTCCAGCTCCAACTTCAAAACTAAAAGTTTGTCCCCTATCATACGAACTGTCAAATTTTCTTCCGTCTAAAAATGTTCCCAGGTAATTTACTTCAGCAGTATCTCCCTTTTTTACAGCTGACCCTGATCCCACGGTTATGTCTTCAATTTTTAATTCTTTTACTTCTGGTTGATTATTCATAGTTGGTGTTGTGAGCTCTTCTGAATTTGTCTGATTAGCGTTGTCAGATCCTGATAGCACCTGACTTTTACTTTCTTCTTTGCCCGGCTTATTCGTGTTTACACTGTATACTATTACTGAACCAAGCGCTAAGAAACAAATGGTTAGAAATAGTATCAGATTTCTATTCACAGAAATTCATTATAGCACATAAAAAGCGCCTTGCATGAAGTGTTATAATTATAATCCATGAAAAAAATATTACTTCTGTTAGCTTTTTTCGCTCTTGCTCCAGAGGCATACGCTAAAACAACGACGACGGTTAAAGTGAACAATGATGTGTCTACCTCAGGCAATAACACTTCAACGGTAAAAAATGATATAACGATTGAAACAAACGGAAAAGTCACCCATTACTCATCTGACAAGTCTGAAAATATAGAAATAAGTTCAGTTGACGGAGTTTCTGAAATCAAAGTGAATGGAGAGACTGTTTCGCCCACTCCCGCTAAAGAACCAGGAGATAATGAGAAAAAAGATGAACAAGAAACAAACGCTAAAAATCTTCTTGAAAGACTTGAGGAAATCATTAAGAAACTTTTCTTCTTCTGGAACTAGCCTGACTCCTAAACATAAGATAATAAACCACTGGAATAAAGAAAAGCATTATTGTACCTGAGAATGTTAATCCGGCAATAATTGCCCCTCCTAACCCTCTCCACAAAGGATCTGACAGTGTTACCGGTAAAAGACCAAGAATTGCAGTAAAAGAAGTTAGTGCAATTGCCTCTAATCTACTCGCAGCGCCTTCTGCAATCCCTTCTTCAAAACTCATTTTGGTTTTTTCATTAGCCTGAATTTTATCAACAATCAGAATTGAATTTTTTACTACTATTCCAAAAAGAGCTAATACTCCGATAAGCGCCGGGAAAGATAAATAAGTATTGGTTAAGGCAAACATAATAAATACCCCTGAAATAGAAAGCGGAATTACTAAAAGTACTATAAAAGCTTTTCTAAAAGATGAGAACTGCAAAACCAGAGTTACTAAAATAAGCAAAAATGATAGTATCATTGCGATAAAAATAGTATTAAGGGAACTTTGATTTTCTTCATTTACTCCGCCGGTTTTCCATTCATATCCGCTTGGAAGATCTAAGCTTTCTGCAAATTTTTCAAGCTCTGCGTTCACATCCTGTATCCCATATCCTCCGGTTACAGAAGCCGTAACGGATAGTGTTCTTTCTCCATTTTCTCTGGTAATTAATGCGGGACTTGCCTGAAGTTCGATAGTGCCCAATGAAGTAACGGGGATAGAAGTTCCTATGCCCGTTGGAATTAAAAGAGAACCAATGGATTCTACGAATTGATCAGAGTCGGAAAATCTAAGCGTTATATCCTGTTCATCGTTTGAAGAAATATCAAATTTTACTGAATCCAATTCAAGTCCGCTCGCATATGTTCTTAAAGAAAGAGCTACCTGGTCCATGACAACCCCATTCTCAGAGAGTTTCTGCGGGTCCGGAATAAACGTTACTTTACTGGTACCCGGTTTTATAGACTTATCTACGTTTGCAACACCCGGTTTTTGCACTAGATAATTCACGATTTCATTCGCATACTGATCTAACACTCCTAAATCAGGTCCAATTAATTTTATTTGAATGTCTGAGCCTGCGGGAGGTCCTCCGCTTGGCTCTAAAACCGATATTTTTCCTTTTGAGTAGTTTTTAAAATCATTTCTGATTTTTGCAGCAATTTGTTCGGAGCTTTTCTTTTTATTATCGGATAAGGTCAAATTAAGAACGAACTCGTTAACATCACCTGAGGAAGCACCTCCAAATTCATCAGGAGACTGACCCATGTTTAGCGCAACTGTCTCAACATCCTCTTCTTTTCTTATTTGACTTAAGACACTTAATGCTTCATTTTTAGTCACTGATACACTTGTTCCTACCGGAAGTTCAACCGATACGATCAGCTGATCCGAATCTATCTTAGGAAAAAATTCATTTTTAACAAATCCCAGAGGAAGAAGCGAATAAGAAAAAACGCTGAATAATATAACGATCACAATTACAACTCTTATCCACCTTTTTGAAGCAAGTACTTTCCTTATCAAAAGTTGGTATTTAATTGAGACAGGCTCAAAACTTAATATTCCCTGATCTAAATATCTTCTGGCATTACCAGGATGAATAAATCTTTGCCTATCAATTCTCTCTAAAAGCAGGGTTCTTGTTTTAAAAGAAATAAAAAGTAATATTAGTAAAACTATAAAAATTAAAATAATCAGCGGACTTTTCCCTGCAATTAAATAAACAAAGGCAAAAATGGCCAGTAATCCCAGGACCCCAAGAAGCGCCCTAACTCTTCTTGGCATATTTGGATGAAGTAGGAATGTAATAACGGGAAGAGTTATAAACATCGCCACAAAGAAAGACGCTATAAGCGTAGTAGATACGACAATTGGAATTGGTTTTATAAATTCACCAATAATTCCTGAAGCCATCAGCAGAGGTATAAACGCCCAAACCGTTGTGAGGGTGGTTGTAGAGATAGCAACTATAAAATCTCTCCAAACCAGAAGTCCTGTTTCAAACGGAGAAAACTTTCCGGATCTATGATATGAAGTCATGGCAGAAATCACAACAATAGTGTCATCTACCAGAAGACCTAGTGCCAAAAGGAGTGAAAAGAAAGAAATAAAAGACAGAGCCACTCCGAATAAGTTCATTACGATAAAAGTAATAAGAAAAGTGATAGGAATAGACAAGGATGCAACTATGGCTTGTCTTATTCCTAGAAATATCAAAAGAGCCAAGAAAACCATGGAAATTGTTATGGTGAAATCTCTAATCAAACCATTGAACTGTTCATCAATCTGCTCCGATATATCTGAAACAGTAAATACTGCAAACTGATCATCATATTGCTTTAGAGCATCCTCAATTTCTTTATCGGCTGACTCTACTGTTTTACTGATGTCCGCGTTTTCGGTTTTAAAAATTGAAAAACTGACTGCCTGAGTAGCTTCTATTTTCTCGTTTGAAACATAGCTTTGCAGTTGAGAAGGTTTTGATTTTATTGAAATATTTGCCACGTCAGACAAATTAATAATGCTCTCTCCGCTTCTTATTTTTATCTCCCTGATGTCATCTATATTTGTAATTGTTGGGTCTATAGAGAGAGTGAATGAAGAATTATCAGTTCTAATATTTCCCGCAGGAAGTGAATTAGTTGCGCTTCTTATGGCGGCCATTATTAACGAAGGGTTAATTTGATAAGTTGATATCTGTTCCGGTTTAAGAAGTATCTGAATTTCCTGCTCTTCCAGCCCCGATACGCTTACTTCATCTACCAACGGGAGCCCGTCAAGTCTTTTTTCCAATTCTTTAGAAAAAGTTATCAATGAAGCAGTGTCTCCGCTTTTGCTAACCAACGAAAAAGACCAAACGGGAAATCTTTCAAAATCTATTTTTATGACGTTAGGATCGATTGCGTCATCAGGAATGCTAACAGAGTCTACAGCGCTTTTAACTTCCGTAACGGCTGTGTCAGCATCCACTCCCGATTCAAACTCAATTGTTATCATTGAAGCAGAGTCCCGGGACACGGAAGAATATGTTTTTATTTTCTGGACACTCCCCAATGAACGCTCGATTGGATCGGTTAAGAGCTGTTCAACATCCGATGGGCTTGTACCTGGGAACACAGTGGAAATAACTACAAGCGGAATCTTTATTTCCGGATTAAGACGTCTGGGAATATTCGTATAGCTAAAAATTCCAAAGCTTACTATCATAGTAAGCAATAAAACTAGAAGTCTTGGATTTTTTAAATATTTTGCCTGAATAGATCCGGTAAGTTTTCTGTCAAATCTTAAGTGTTTTAAGTATGAAGCATGTTTCATCAAATTAATTTACTATCTTTATCGGATCGCCCTGGATAACATTTCTATTTAGAATTACCTGGTCCGATTCAGAAAGTCCCTCTTTTACTTCTACATATCTTCCTAAAACTTCGCCTATCTTTACTCTTTTACTTAATGCTTTTCCGTCTTTTGCTATGAATACAAAAGCCTGGTCCTGAGTTTGGAAAACCGAATCGATCGGAATAAAAGGAATGGTACTTCCCGTGCTTGGGAAATCAATTGGAATTTCTATTGTTACATAGCCTTTATCGGAAACGTTTGAGCTGAATTTTTCCGAAATACTGTATTGAGCTGAATAAAGACCCCCGTCGGTTGCTTCCTCCGAAACATAAAAAGGAACCGCGGTATAAGCCTCATCACCAAACCTTAAAGTGCTAGGACTTGCTTTTGATATTCCCATAGACATTTCTCTTGAAAGGAGAACTACGGCAATAAGGCTTTGACTATCTCCTTTTATTTGAGCTAAAGGAGTTCCAGGGCTGACCATTTGGCCGGGTTTTACATAAATTCTTTCAATAACCCCGCTGAAAGGCGCAGATGGAAACATTATTGCCTCATTTATTTGTGCTAATACTACGCTTAATCGAGAAACTTCTTTGTTCATTTTTAATGCTTTTTCTTGAATTTCCAGTTGTTTTAATGCAATGTCTTTAGAAATATTAGATATTTGCGCTGGAGCATTAGAGTCTGATACCGAGTACTCTGTATTTTTTAAAGCATTTTCTAGTTGGTTATTTCCTGACATAAGTTGACTTCTTAATTGCTTTGTTTGCAATATTGCATCATCATTTATTCCGCCTATATTAGAAGCTTCATCTTCTGCCTGCTGAGCCTCAAGAGTAGTGAGTGTTTGGTTATTTAAACCAATCAATGACCGTGTTGATTCAAGGGATTGATTGCTTATCGCTCTTAACTCATCAGAATTTTTATCAGATTTCTCAGCTAACTCTTTTTGCTTACTGATTAAGTCATTACTAGTTTCATATGTATCTAGCGCGTTTTTATATTGAACGTGGGCGAGCTGTCTTTGTACTGAAAAAGCATTCCCTCCCTGATAGTTAGTTGACATGGAAACCAATCCATGTCCCCTTACAACTTCTTGACCGACCTCAACGTTGATTGACTGAACAACGCCGGGAGAAAGCGCTACAACTTTTACAACTCCTGATTTTTCAATTTGTGCCTGAACGGTTATTTTAGGAGACTCTCCTATTACATAAGTCTCTACAGATTTTGTAGGAAGTGATGTTTCCTCAATCTGTACCTTTGGACGGGACATAAAACTACTTATCATAATTAAAATTAAAAGTAATCCAAGTAAAGATGTGGAAACTAAAAGAGGCCTTCTCTCCACAACAGTAAAAACTCTTTTGTAGTATACCTTTCTGTTGCTGTTAAGAAATCTGGCGCGAGAATTTAAATCTCTTTTAAAATTTTTGAATAAATTCATGACTTGAGGGATTTATTACCCTAGGGGCAGATGAGGCAGATTGAAGCTATTCTAGCAAAAATAGATTGCTAAAGCAACCTAATTCCTATGTAAGTCCGGGAAAGTAATCCGTTTTTATAAAATGCTCAGAAACACCAGAAATTGATAAACCTGCTGCGGTTCCCGCTGAAGAAGCAAGGGGAATATTACCCAAACAGCCGGATCCGACAAAACCAGCTTTACCACCACAGTTTGAGAAAGTATCTAGCCAAGCAGGGTGGGCAAAAGGAGTTAAAAAGACTCCATATGATGGTAGCAGCTTTAGCTAAAAGATAAATTTAATTCTTCCGTCTTAGAAATGCGGGCTATTGTCCTGAGCGGAGTCGAAGGGGATGTCCCAGACAGGACTAGTTCTTAGCTTCAAATATCACTAAAAACACCTATCAAGGACATATCTAAATTATGTCTGCGTATCAAGTATGGGTTTTTGCTTATCTTCGGGTAATTTGCCAAGCAATCTTAGCCTCAATAACTCAGTATTAGTCAAACCATATATTTCAGCAACTTGAGAAGTTAGTCCATCAAATATAACGCTATTCATAGCCCCCAGATACTGATACACCTTGATCTAAATCATCTAATAATGGCATTATTTCTTTTCCATCATAGCTCATCACCATAGCAATTCCATATCTTTTTAGGGTATCTTTTAATTTATCTACATCTCCATCATCGCGAGGCATAAAATAACCAATCATTGCAAATCTTAAACCATCCATTTCAGCAATAAATGCAGGTCTTGCTTCTAAACTTGGATATATACCTACTTCTGGATGCTCCTCTTCTATGTCCCAATGGTCTTCTTGAAAATAACCTGATATATATTTTTTACCAAGTAAAACTTCAAATGTTTGTCCTCTATTGAAAAAAATCGCTGCAGTAAATTTATCTGGTTGAAGTCCAACACTATTCATGTCAAATTTTACACCTGGAGTTTGATAATCAAATAGAGGCTGTAATGCAGCAAGCCTCTGCTCAAACTCTTGGACATAAGGATTTGGAACTAACCTCTCAGCAGGAGAAATTCCAATACCTGTCAGACTTTCTTGCCTATCTGGTTGTAGCATGTGGGGTATTATATCAAATTAAACGTTCTACAGGCGGGAATGTCCCAGACTTCTCTTGTTTTTAGCTTCAAATAATGGGGACTATTTGTATTTGGGGACATATTTGGGGACGGTCCTAAGAGAGATTGTTATAGCAATCTAAAATCAAAGCAATTTGGGATAGTAAAAGATCAGGAATTTAGAATTAAAACTACTTATTATTTAGATTGTCCTGATTTGATTCCTGAGGACCGTCCCAAATAACAAATAATAAATAACTAACTAATAACTATGTAGGAAATGCAACAAAAAATGAAAATGGGTGGATTATCGGCTTCCCAAGTTAATTCTTCTGCCTTAGAAAGGACGGGAGATGTTTTATAGTGCTTGCCCTGATTTTCTGAAGGACGAAATTATAACACGCTCATGCACCAGGATAATCCTTGAGGATCGGGTATTTTTTGACAGTTATTTCTTACTATTTCTTTATCTTTATCCCAATCCAATATCCCATATCCAATTTGTTTGAAACAACTTTCTCTGTTAGAAGGATCTGCCATCAGACAAAAGTCAATCAT
>AMFJ01011123.1_pt1 | contig 11715 bp, 9 predicted proteins | sample 427208 | NCBI WGS metagenome assembly AMFJ01 (sample SAMN02954298, study PRJNA114691) | groundwater metagenome | biome: aquatic; feature: subsurface aquifer; material: sediment; isolation source: subsurface aquifer sediment | place: USA: Rifle, CO | collected 2008-08
CCTGTTTATATTTTTTTTCTTTTCTTCATCTCCTTCATCATCTGTCGGAATAACTTTTCTCCTTGGGTGAGCGCGTTCACGGCTGGGATTTTGAGCGTCTTTTCGATGAAATTTACGCCCACGCTGTTGTCGGTGACCGGCCCGGACATCATGTTGATAGGCGCGCCCATGGCTTCACACAGCTCAACCAGTTTCATGGCTCCCAGTGGGTCGTAGGCGCAACCGATATGAAACGCCATGTTGTTTTGAAGGTCGGCATTTTTGAGGATTTCTTCCACGCCATATTCTCCCAAAAGTCCATCCCCAAACTCAATGACAATCGCATCCGGTTTGGATTGCGATAAATAGTCGATGGCTCCCTTGGTGATGGAAACGATTTCTCCTTTGTGTTTCGCCGTGGATGTGTAGCCGCCATCCACAAACGAGATGGACTTGTGTGCCCCGTAATCTTTCATTTTTTCAACGTCTTTGAGTGCCGCGACGCCCGTCAGCTTGGCCGCAAAAAGATGCAAACCTTTCCTTCGTCCTTTCTGGAGAATTTCACAGGCTACCGAGGTTTTTCCCACATCCATACAGGTCCCACTGATTAGAATGAGCGGTACGGTAGATTCCATGCGTTTTTTGCCTTTGAAAAGAGAAAACTGTTTGATGTTGAGCGGTTTTTTCCCTTTGGCAATGGCTCCGATTACTTTTACTTTGAGTGCATAGCCCACTTCTTTTACATTTTGACTTGTGCAAATGCCCGCCACGCCTCCCATATTGAGCAAATGAATGGTGTCTCCCACTTTGAGTCGTTCCGGAAGATCTCCCACAAAGCCTTTGAGCGCCCGTCGATTTCCTAACGCCACGGCTAAAATGTCGCCTTTTTGGATGGTGGAAAGTCGTCCGGAAACCAGTTCCAATTGGTTGTAGATGGTTTTGTTTTTCAGTGCTTCCACCACCAGGAGCGCTCCTTCTTCCACCACTAGCTTTTCAATGACCGTTACTTTTTCAGGAAGATTTGCGTTTTTGGTGACCGATGCAATTTTGTCCAATAGAATTTTCATATAATGAAGTGAAGTCTTATTTTAAATTTTGCTTTTTGTTATTATAATGGTTTTATGAGAAAGAAAGAAGAGTTGGCGCTGGTCACGGTATTGGCTCTTTTGGAAGAGGAGGTCATGCATAGCCCTGTGGTGATTTTATTCCATGCGCCGACCAACCGTATTTTGCCCATTTGGATCGGAGAGCCGGAGGCCAGGGCTATCGCTTTGGCCTTTCAGCATGTGAATTTGTCTCGTCCTTTGACTCATACGCTTTTGCGGAATGTCATTCATCGATTGGGCGCGACTTTAAGCCATGTGAGTATTGATCGTTTTGAAAACAATACCTATTTTGCTAAATTGTCGCTTAAAAAATTCGAAAAGAGGCCTGCGCTTTTAATTGATTCGCGTCCGAGTGATGCGATTGTCTTGGCCTTGGAAGTTCAGGTTCCGATTTATGTGGCGTCTTCCATCGTGGAAACGTTCGGACAAGAGAATCCTTTTCCCACGGAACTTTTTTCTGCAGAAAAGCTCTCGCAGCCTCAACGAACGCTCACGCCTCAGGAATTGGACAATCTTTCCGCCTTATTGGAAAAGGCTCGTAAACGTGAAGAGCAAGAAGGGGAGAAGGGAAACTTGTAGTGCAGGTTCGCTTAAAACAATATACCTCCCTTTATTATTTGTTGTACGCTTTTAAGAATTCCCAGAAGGTTCGTACCATGCGGCCACTGGCCCCTTTGGGGTAATACGATTTGGGATTGTTGATCCATCCGGTTCCCCCCATGTCGATGTGCACCCATGGGGTGTCTTTGACAAAGTGATTTAAGAATAGGGCGCCCATGATGGTCGATGCCGATGCTTCTTCCGAAAAATTGCGCACGTCCGCGACCGTGGATTCCAATGCTTTTTTATATTCCGGCTCCAGTGGGAGTTCCCATATTTTTTCTTGAGTGGCGGTCGCGGCTTGCTTTATTCGTTGTGCCAAGGGTTCATTGTTGCTGAGTAGGGCTGAAATGTCGTGTCCCAAAGCTACGATTGCTCCGCCGGTGAGAGTGGCAACATCCACGATCACTTCGGGTTTGTATTGTTTGAGGGCATAGCTGATGGCGTCGCATAAGATTAAACGGCCTTCGGCATCCGTATTGGTTACTTCCACGGTGGTTCCATCATAGGCGGTGAGGATGTCTCCGGGTTTGGTGGCGCGTTCTCCGATCAAATTTTCTGCGCAGGGCGCAAGCCCCACCACATGAAGGGGAAGATCCAGTTTGCTGAGAATATCAAAAATTCCCAGAATGATGGCCGCTCCGGTCATGTCATATTTCATTTGCACCAGATCCCGCGTTTTTAGATTGATGCCACCCGAGTCAAAACAAATTCCTTTTCCAATCAGGACGATGGGTTTTTTATTGGTGGGCTTGTTTTTGTATTCGAGTACAATCATTTGAGTCTCTTCATACGCCCCCTTGCCGACTCCCACCAGACATCCCATTCCCATTTTGGTCAGTTTTTTTTCTCCGATCACCGTGCACGAAATACGACGGGACTGCTTGGCGATTTTTTGCGCGGCTTTGGCCATCAGGCTTGGGCTCATGGCATTGCTGGGGGCATTCACTTTGTGACGAACCTGCTTCACGGCTTCGGTGATCACAAAGATTTCATTCCATTTTTCGCCCATGGCTTTATGCTTGGTGCGATCTTCCATCACCACTTGAATGCTTTCGATGGGGGATAATTTGCGGTCTTCTTTTGAAATAAAGGCTTCATATTGATCATGGGCCAAACGCAGGCCCTCAAGGAAAGCGGCAATGGATTCCACTTCTTCTTTTGGGGGAAGGAGACACAATTGGCGGATGTTTTTTTTTATTTCTTTGGCCACCAGTGCACCGGCTTGTCGCCATTGTTCCAGATTTTCTTCTTTTTCTTTTCCCAGTCCTATCAATAGAATTCGGGGTGCGATTTTATCTTTTTGGTACATTAGGATTTTCTCATTGGGCTTGCCCTCAAAATCCGAGGGTGAATTTTCTTTCACAAAGTCGGAACCGTTTTTTCCGGCATACAACGGAATCAATAAAAGGTCACATTTGGTTATTTTTTCGGAGAGGGTGAATTTCATGGGAGGGGATTAAAGGCACTTCTAAGATAAATTATCCCCTGTGATTTTCCAAGTCCTTTCTTCCTGAAGTTTTCCGGGGATACTGAACCCCGCCGCTTTTTTGTGTCCTCCTCCTCCAAAGAGCGAAGCCATTTTCGAGAGATCAATGTTGTCATTTTGGGTTCGTAGCGATCCTTTGATATTTCCTTTTCGATCTTCGCTCAAGAGAATCGCAAAACGACTTTCCGAAACGGAATTCAGGAAATCGATCACTCCACTCACATCTTCAGGGTCGGCATCGCATTCTTTGAAATCATCTTCGGTTACGGCGGAAACCACCGCTTTTTTCCCATTGAAGCGCGCACGACTTAAAATGCGTCCCCAGAGTTTGAGTCGATTCACGGGGGTTGTATGAAAGAGCGCCTTGACAATGGTTTTATGGTCCGCTCCTTTTTGGAGCAGTTCGGCGTTGGTTTCTAGGACTTCAGGCGTGGTATTGGAGTGCATTAAGCTTCCGGTGTCGTAATAAATGCCGAGCATCAGACAACTGGCGATTTCCGGAGTGATGTCGAATTTTCCATATTTAAGGAGGTGATAGACCGTGAATGAGGCCGCGGCGGCGGTATCGTGCACTAAGTTATGGGTCCCGAAATAATCGTTGGAAGGGTGATGATCGATATTGATGAAAGGAATTTTCCCGCTGAAGATGTCCGGTTTCGTTTCGTGAAACTTGACCAGCTTGTGGCTTCCGCAATCCACGGAAATCACAAGATCGGTGGTGTTGAGATCAAAATCATTCACATATTCCAGGCTTCCGGGTAAAATAAATCCATAATCCGGTAAAAAATCGACGCAGGCGGAGGTGGCCGATTTGCCCCATTGCTTTAAGGCATGTTTCAGTGCCAGATTAGCTCCAATGGCATCTCCGTCTGGACTTCGATGAGAGATGATGACAATGTTTTTGGTACGTCTCATCAGTTCCAGAACTTCATCCAGAAGTACAATTGGAAAGGGTAATCTTTTGGTATCGTATAGCGTGTCCATAGTCTTTCATATTAACTCTTTTATTGAGAAAATCACGCCACTTGAATTGACTCTGATACCGTTTGGTTTGCTTGTTATAGTATAGGAGGTCCCGCAAAACTCCCCTCCGTTGGAAAATCGCCATTTTCTCGAGCTGTTTTGCCGAACTTTCTCGTCGTATCTTTTTCTTCCCCTTGAAGGGGGCCCGGACTCGTCGGCTCGTCTTCATATCTCAAAAAAATGACTCATTTTCCAATTGAAATGGAGTTTTGCGGGACCTCCTATTTTTATTTTTCGGAAGGGAAATTTTGATTCAGCGGCAATGGGTTTAGTCATCAAGGAGTTGCACTATTTTTATATTATAATATAGTTTCTGTAATATTTTTTTTACTCAATATGAACAACAATAAATTTCTGATTGTAGCGCTACCGATTATTGGTTTTTTATTTTCACTTATAACGATAACAAACATTGAAGCTGCGACTGCAGCCTATGATTGTAATCAGAATGTGTGTATTTATGTCGACCAAATGGTACCCACCAGTTTTACGGAAGGTATTTTTATGCAGGCCGATATTGTTAAAGATACTTTTTCCGATGGCAGTCAAGCTTATCCGTTTATAACGGTACAATCCGCTTTGGATTATATTAAAAGTTACCCGGATGCTAAAAATCATTCGTTTGTCTTGCTCACTACCGGTACTTGCGCTCCTTCTCAAAATTTAATTAATGATTGGTGGAAATGCTCATTCGCGGTGGATTCTTCATTTCCCAAAACCGTCCTTACCGCCGTTCCCGGGGAGACCACCCTCCCGCAAATGGAATTAAAATCGTATCTTTCGGTGGTTACACTCAATAACGCCAGTGATTTCACGATGGATGGATTGAAGTTCACTTGGACGGATACTGAAGCAACCGCGCTTTATTCCAATTTTAATGTTACCGGAACGACTAAAAACGTTAAGATCATTAATAATACCTTTGAAGTCAATGTTCCGGAATATGGCGCTGTTTTAACGTTTAGTAAAAATATTGAAGATCTCAGTTTTGATGAATCCACGATTGAAAACAATACATTTTCAGGCCGTTTTGCGAGTGCGATTTATGTGGTCAATAACGGAATGACCGGAGCAATTAAAAATAATAAATTCATTAATCCAAACAGTTTGTTATTGGATTTGGATGTAACGTCCCATGGAGTCTCCGTCCTTCAAAATTCAACGGTTAATGGAAATATTGAGGGGAATTCTTTTGAAATGACCGGGAAAGGTATTTATGGCAATAATGCCAAAATAAAAGGATCTATTTTGAATAATACGATTACGGTTATTGCGAGTGGCATACAATTTGTCATTCCGTCCGATTACATAAATAATCCGACGCTCAATCTAATCGAGGGGGATATCGCCAATAATCAAATCAATGTCGCGACCAGTAAGTCCGCTCAAAGCATCAACACGATTGGAAGTGGGATCAGTGTGGAATACACGGATTTGAAAAGCTTCAGTGTTAAAAATAATACCATTTACAATCAAGCGCTTCGTCCTTACGGCATTGCATTCAATTATGCCAATCTTGCCAATATCATTAATAATAAAATTGAAACCCCAATACTGAGTGAATATCCCAATACGGGTTTATTGGTGAGTCAACCTTTTACGGATGCCGCAAAAACCATCACCATTGCCAATAACGATATTTTAAATTTTCATTATGGTTGTTCTTTGAGTGCCATCAATCCAACGGTTGAATTTTATAACAATGTCATTACGACCAATAATCTGGCACTTGCCCTCAATCGATTGAATAAAATATCCCTTAAAAATAATTCCATTTATCAGGAAAAAACGGATATTATCTCTCGGCGTTCATTGATTTTGATTTCCAATTCACCCAATACATTCATTTATAATTCCATTCTTTACGCCGATATTGCGGCCATTGAAATCTATGATAATTCAAGCGAATTAGCTACCAAGCTTATTTCCGATAATAACCTTTTTTATAATAAAAATAAGAATATTCAATTCATCCTACAAAATGTCACTAAAACATTAGCCGAATGGCAAAGCTTGGGGTATGACAAAGCCTCGTTTGTAGTTAATCCTTTGTACGTGAATACATTGAAGCAACCTTTGGATTTACACTTGAGGTCTCTTTCGCCTGCGATTGATAAGGGGAATAATAGTTATGCTCCTCCTACTACCACGGATAAAGATGGTAAGCCACGAATTGCGACCGGTAAAACAAGGAAAAATATTGATATTGGAGCGTACGAATATCAGTCTTGAGCTCCAAAATTCTTCGCGTGAATTGTTTCACATTAGCTGACCGTTTAAAAGAAACTCTCGATCTTTAGAGGGTTTCTTTGTTTTTTCAGATTTTACTCGCATACGATTTCCGTGTTTCCAATATACTGATACGCCGAATATGTGGCCATGCATCCTTCCGCCACTCCCACGATCGCTTGTTTCCAATCGGTGTCCGTACAATCTCCGGCCGAAAAGAATCCGGGAACATTGGTTTCCGACGCTTTGTTGATGAGGATCTCTCCCTTATCGTTTGTTTTTACGCCTAAGCTTTTGCCTAAATCGGTGAGTGCGATGCGGCCAATTTCAATGAACACTCCTTGGCATTCGATTTCTTGTCCGGTATCCAGGATGATTTTTTCGACAAAGTCGGTTCCCAAAATTTCCACGATGTTGCTTTTGTAAATCACCTCAATATTGGGGGTTGCCTCCATGCGTTTTCGATTGATGGGTTCCGGCCGAAGTTCTTCGCCTCGATAGACAATCATGACTTTTTTTCCATATTTGGCCAATAAAAGTGACTCTTTCACCGCCGAATCTCCCCCCCCCACCATGATCAGTTCTTTTCCTCGGAACAAGGGGCCATCACATGTGGCGCAATACGAGACTCCTTTATTGGTGAATTCCGCTTCACCCTTGGCTCCCAGTTTTCGATGCATTGTTCCGGTGGCCAGTAGTACGGTTTTGGCGCGAAGCATTTTTCCGCTTTCGGTGGTGATTTCGAAGCAATGGTTTTGCTCTTTGCGTTGAATGGTCGTGACCTTTTCTTGGATCATCGGGACGGCCACACTGTCCACATGCTTTTGAAAATTTTGGGCCAACTCCAAACCGCTGAGGCTCGGAAAGCCAGGATAATTTTCAACCAGATGGGTGAGGGTGATGGTTCCTCCGGGGCGATCTCCGATCACCAGTGTTTTCATGTCAAAACGTCCGGCGTAGATGGCTGCGCCCATTCCACTCACTCCGCTTCCAATGATGATTAGATCGTACAGTTCGGACATGGAGTGGGGGAGTTAAGAATAGAGTGCGACGTTTGGGTGGTGTAGTTTATCGAAGAATGATCACTTGAAGCCATTTGATATGTAACTTTTGACCTTTGACTTTTGATAGGATTTTAAATCCACTAAAACTTCTCCTGTTCGGTCTCAATTGTTAAATGTTAATTGTTAAATGTCAATTGTCTTCTAAAAATCCAATCCTTTTTCAGCCGGACGTCCTTTTTCAAAGGGGTGTTTGACGGCTTTCATTTCCGTTACCAAGTCGGCCAGTTCAAGGAAAGAGCCGGGAGCGTTCCGGCCGGTGATCACGAGATGTAGCTTTTCTTTTCCTTTTTTCAAGAGCTCCAGAGCCTTTGCTTCGTCGAGGAGTTTAAGATCTATCGCCACATTGAGTTCATCTAAAATAATGACTTTATAGTCGCCCTTTTCCAATTGTTTTTCCAGCCAGTGAAGACCTTCGTTGGCAGCTTTTTGATGTTCTTCCTCCGTCCATTGATCATCAAGGATTTTGTAGAACCCTTTTCCCATTTGAATCAGGTCAATTTCCGGAATTTTTGCGATAGAATCGAGTTCACCCGTGTGCCACGTTCCTTTCATGAACTGAAGGATGCCCACTTTCATTCCATAGCCTGCGGCGCGTAACGCCAATCCCAACGCGGCCGTTGTTTTTCCCTTTCCATCCCCGGTATAGCAGTACAGCATGGAAGGGGATTAAGCGGCGAGGGTTTCCTGGTTTTCTTCGACGAGGGAGGTTTGGTTGGCGGCATCAAAATTTTTAAGGATGGCTTCCTCTTGTTGCGGGGTGAGCCCCAAGCTTTTATCGGATTTTATCTTTATTAAAAAGAGATGACGACGTTGAGATTCGATCCGTTCCGTTTTTTTGTCCAGTGCTTGTTTCGCGGTGTTCAATTCCAGTTCATTTCCCGAGGTGGTCGCGAACTTCACATTGGCCGCTCCTTCTCCCACGCCTCCTTTGTGTTTTTTTCGATCAAAATATTCGAATATCTTACTTTGTGTTCCCTTTGTTTGTTGGTCTTTGTCGACCTCAATGGTCAGGACTTCTTCCACCTCTTCTTCTCTATTGACTGTGTATTTATCGCCTAGCTCTTCACGAATGGTCGTCGCTGTTTCTTTGTCTTCTTCTTCAAAGGACTCGATGGATTTTCTGGCTCGGGCTTCCACCGTGGTTCCGGTGGCACCCGTGTGTTCCACATATTGTTTCGCTTTGAGCAGCATCAATCGCTCTCGAGCCACTTGTTCCGCTTGCCCGGAAAGGGTTTCCGTTTGGTCCACTTTTTCGAGGATTTCTTTGGTGCGATCGGCATCTTCTTTGTTTGCGCTCTTGCCGGGGAATTTAGTCCTCTGTTGTCTTAATCGTGCGGAAAGGGTTTGGATCTCTTTATTTTCCGGATCCAATTTGAGCGCTTGAACGTAATATTCCAGCGCTTCCTGGTTTTCTCCTTGATTTTCAAGTTTTTCGGCCTTGGCTAAATAGAAAGGAATGTTGCTTCTATATTCTTTGGCCACTTCTTTGTATTTTTCGAACTGCTCTTCTCGTTCACTGAATGAGGTGTCCATATTCACCCGTTTGCGCAGATGGGTTGGTAATTTTTGAATCCCCTGATACACTTTTTTTCGTTCATTGATCATCAGATCCAATTCATGCTCTACCACTTTGGCGACCGCTAAGCTGTCCACGCTTTCTTCATACCAGTCTTGGTATATTTTGACATCGGAATTGAAATATTTTTGGTTGGCTGACCATTTTTTAAAGTAATTGGTTTTGGAGCGTTGAAAGGCTTCCGCTTCCGTTGCCATTTTTTCCATCATTTCGATGGTGTGGGAATCTTCAATGTCTTCTTCATACGATTCCATCACATGCTCGTCCAATTTTTTCATTCGATCGTGTACTTTCTTGTAGCGATCCGCCATGCGGCGTCCTTTTGATGTGAGAATTTCTTTCTTTTTGTCAAAATCGCCTTCCTCAAATTCTTTTCCAAGGAGTTCCTGTATTTTTGCCGGAAGCTTTTCAAATTGATCCCATAATCGTTCTTCGGCTTTGATGTGTTTGGGCAGGAATTTCAAGAGTTGAATTTTCCATAGTAATTCGTTTCCAATATCTTCTTTTTCTTGGTTGAATGCGGTGCGACATGCTTCAATTGATGCTCTAGAAAAGACGTCCCCCGCCTTTCTCAGGGCATTGTTGTACTCTCTTTCGATTTTTTTTTGAGTTGATTTTAGGTAGTTTTTACGTTCTTGCAGTCCCCATTTTTTAAAATTTTCCGTTTGATATTCTCGGGGAAGACTATGATGAATTTCCCATGTTCGTATTCGAGGTTTAATGCCATCAACGCCTTTTTTGTCGCTGTACACGTTGTCGAGTGCATTGATTTGTTCCCGTTTGGAAAGGGTCAAAAACCATTTACAAAAAGATTTTAACGTGTGTTCTCCAATTTGAGATTTATGCGATTCTAATATCTTTTTATATTTCCGGAAGTTCTCATTGGTCTCTTCTCCCTCTTTTAGGACCGATAATTTTTCTTCAAAATCTTTTGTGCTTTTCAACTCTTCACGCACCAGTTCCTGAACCGGTTTTTCAAATTGGCTCAACTGCTCTTTTAATTGGGCCTTTCTTTCTGCAATTTCTCGCTCAAATTCTTTTTCTGCAATTTCTTTTTCTTCCAGGCTGTTTTGAAGAAAAAGTTCTTCTAGTGTTTGGGGTTCTTCTCTTTTCAAGAAGCCTTCTCTTTGGGCGCTTTTGACGTGTTGTTCAAACTCTTTACGGAGTTGTTGCGATCGTTTCCATTGCTCTTCAAATTCTTCTTTAACCGATTTTAGTTCTTCCACGTCATTGTGGCTTTGTTTGATGCGTTGTTGCCAGAATTGTGTTTCATCGGCTGAAAATACGCCCCGGTCATGTCCCATCCGATCGAGCAGATCTTTTCGGATTTGCCCTGCCTCTAAAGAGAGTACATTTTTTTCTTGTTTTTCGGCTAAATTCTCGCTCAATTCGCTCACGCGTTTGCCTTCGAGGTTTTCGTAATTATCATTTTGTTTGAGCGCTTCCGCATTGCGCATGGTTGAAAGCCGTTAAATGTTGCAAATAGGGGATTCTTTTGTAACGTAATTCCCCCCACTTTACAATCTGTTTTTCAGGTCTTGGAAGAGAGGTTAAATCCTTTAAGATTAGCAGCGACATTTTTTGATAGTTTTGTCGTTATTTTTTTACATTTTTTATAGGTTTTGTTATACTCAGATTCCTCTAATCTTAACCTTCTTTTCTATGATGACCGGAGGTAAAGGAGGATGTGGCTGCTAGTAAGCCCTTTCCTCATAAAGGAAAAGGCCAAGTGTCTGTCTTAGGCGGACTTCAAAGCTTGGTCTTTTTTCTTAATCCAGATCATTCCGGCTCCGCAACTTCCCATGGCAAGTATGAGGAGCATTTTTGCCATCAGGGGAGACTTTAACGCGCTACTTTGCATGTCGGAATTTTCGAGTTCAATGCTTTTGAGCTCATATTTCCCGGGTTCGATTTCCACGGCATAGCCCTTAATGGTTTTCCCTTTTTGAAAGGCTGATTTTTTCAGCTCCCCGTTGAGTGCGATGCTTGCAGTGGAAATTTCTAATATTTTATCCTTCTGTTTCACTTCGATTTTATTTTCAAAGGCATCCACTTCGACGATTTCTCCTTCGATTCGGTAGTAGGCAGGGTTGTGGAATCCTTGTGTGATATCGGTGGTCCATTCCCAATTGATTTCAGTTGCTTTGGTGGTGGGAATCAGCCATGCCAGAATGCGGTTTTTAGAAAGGTAGGCGGTTTCTTGTAGGCTGATGCGCGCATAGGATTGACCTTCGGGTGAATCTTCGTACATCACGCTGTCTTGTAATGTTCCCTCGTAATTGAAGAGGCGCACTTCATCGACATCATTATTTAAGGCGATATCGGAGTCGGCTCTGGAAATCACTAGAAAATCTTGCGCTTCCACCATTGTTCCTGTAGGAAAAACATAAGGAGTACTTCCTTCCTCGGCATCGTCCAATGACCAATTGCCAAGATCGATATTGACCGTTCCGCTATTGTAAATTTCAATCCATTCCGTGTCGGTATCCGTTCCCTCCGGATTGGGCATGATTTCTGACAGGAGAATTGTATTTGACAGATCTCCGTTGCTGTAATCTTCTTGGGTTTCTCCTTCCGCGTTTAGCAGAACATTGTAGGCTCCGGGGGTGGGGTCGGTGGTCCAGGCCCATTCGCTGCTGGCGAAGGCCT
>AMFJ01003263.1_pt1 | contig 11708 bp, 14 predicted proteins | sample 427208 | NCBI WGS metagenome assembly AMFJ01 (sample SAMN02954298, study PRJNA114691) | groundwater metagenome | biome: aquatic; feature: subsurface aquifer; material: sediment; isolation source: subsurface aquifer sediment | place: USA: Rifle, CO | collected 2008-08
TTTTTTGCTCGAAGCGTTTTCTTGTTTATTGCGATGCTAAGGACGGATTAAAAAATATCAAATATCTCGTAATTTATTTTTAATTTTCAGAACCTAAAACCTAAAACCTAAAAGCTATGAGAATAGGTGGTTTTCAAAAATTAACATTAATTGATTTTCCTGGAGTTATTGCAACAACGGTTTTTACCGTTGGTTGTAGTTTTCGCTGTCCATTTTGTCATAATCCGGAGCTGGTTATTCGCAGTCAATTTCCCGCGCTTAATAATATGGAAGAGGAATTTTTTCAGCATTTGGGAAAGCGTAAAGGAAAACTGGAAGGAGTTTGTATTACAGGCGGCGAACCAACCATCCAGCCTGATATTATTGAATTTATCCGGAAAATTAAAGATATGGGTTTTTTGGTCAAGCTTGATTCCAATGGAACTCGTCCAGATGTGCTGAGAAAAATAATAAAGGAAAAACTTGTTGATTTTATTGCAATGGATATAAAAAATTCTCCCGATAATTACAGTAAAACAGTTGGGCTTAAGGCCGATATTGAACGCATAAAAATGAGCGTGAAGATGATCATGAACAGCGGAATCCCATATGAATTCCGCACCACGGTTGTTCCTGGAATTCATGAAGAAAAAGATTTTATTAAAATTGCTAAATGGATCAAAGGTGCACATGCTTATTATTTGCAGGAATATCGAGAAATGAGAATATTGGATTCAAAATTAAAAAGCAAAACTCGCGGAAAATCCATTGATTTAAAAAAGATAAAGCAGCAAATTGAGTCATATATTGAAAAGGTGGGAATTCGTGAAAATAATTGATGAAAATTATTTTCATTGCAGGGCGTATTAATTACTATGAATTTTTTAAAAAAAACAAGCATTTTTTCTTTGATTTTGGCTTTTGCGATTATGTCTCTGAGTCTGGTTTTTGTGTTTGGTACGGGAAAGGGTGTACAATTGAAAGGGATGGTTGTTGGCTTTGTGAAAAAAACAAAAAAAATAATTTATCATGAAGCAACAATTTTCAACCCTAAAGGAGATGTACTTCCTGATCAAGTGGATGATATTATTATCTCAAAGACAAAAAAGATTTTAAATTAAGTTTTGCCTCAGGGTTTTAACCATAAAAATATTATAAGAAAATGATTTTGGAAAAAATAAAAGATAACGCAGGCAAAGTTGTTTTTTTTGTAGTAAACGTTTTATTGGCAACATCTGGGGTATTGTTTTTGAAAATTAAAAATGATCAAAAAACAATTGAAACATTGAGTCAACCTCGCCCTGAAGAAGTTGCTCAGGCAGGCAACCAATGCGCAATTGCTGCAATTGAAGCTGTTCAGCAAAATATTTCAGAAGACAGAAAACAAAAAATAGAAAGCATTGCAGATAATCCCAAAGAAACTACAATTCAAAAGCCAGTTACTGTGAAGACTGTTGTTCCTGGGAAAACAACAACCGTGAAAGCTCCATCTAAGGCAAAAACAAAAACATCGTAGTTTATTGTTGAAAAATATGAAGAAAATAAAATTTTTTTGGGTGCTCTCTTTTTTTCTAGTAATATCTCTTGCTTCGGTTGAATTTTTTCAACCGAAATATTTTGCAGTTGCTGAGGAAGATGAAGAGGAGGACGAGGAAGATCATGAAGATGAAAATGATGAAGATGAAAAAGATGAAGAGGACGATAAAGAAGTTGTTACAATCGTTAAAGAGCCGGATAGTATTATCACAACGACCCGCATGCAAACAGTTGTTGTCAAAGACGGCGATCAAGATGGATTGGCAGATGAGCTTGATCCTCATCCTCAGGTAGCTGAAATATATATTGTTAATGATGACAATAAAAATGGTATAGCTGATTGGCTGGAGGGAGGCAAATAACCATGGAAATATTTAAAAGCAAATTTAAAGCGCTCGGAACCGATGTAGAGATACAACTTGTTGTTAGCTTGGAGAAAGATGCGGAAAAAGCAAAAAATGATCTTGAACTTTCAAAACAACAATACTTGAAATTCGAAAAGATATTTAGTCGTTTTGATGAGGAAAGTGAATTATCAAAATTAAATAACAACCTGAATGATTTTAGTACTTCTTCAGTGGAAATGACTGAGATAATAAAGAGCTCTATTTTTTATTATCATCAGTGCGAAAAATTATTTGATCCCAGGGTTATCGACTTTTTAAACAATATTGGCTATTACGAAAGTTTCCATTCCAAAAACTTTTTTAAAGGAAAAAAATTTATTGAAAATAAGCCCAACGAAGTGGATTTGGAACAAGATTTGAAGATTGAGAATGAAAAAATTTTATTTTTTAGAAAAATGGATTTTTCTGGTATAGCAAAGGGATATATTACAGATAAGATTGCTAAATTTTTAATTGATTGTGGTTGGAAAAATTTTCTTATAGATTCGGGTGGTGATATGTATGCCAAGGGTGTTGATGAAGAGGATCAGCCTTGGAGAATTGGAGTGGAAGGCATCTCCGAAGAAAAAATATTATTTTCACTGACGAATAAGGCAGTTGCAACTTCGGGAATAAGCAGGAGAAAATGGGAGGTTGAGAATAAAAAAGTGCATCACATTATAAATCCGCAAAGTCCTAATAATTTTAATTTTGACCTCAAATCTGTTTCCGTGATTGCTCAAAATACGCAGGAGGCTGACGTTTGGGCAAAAACATTGTTTTTGATGGGCAAAGAAAAGGGCATTGAATACTCAAGGAATCATGATATACCAGCGTTATTTTTGCATTACAATGGCAATGTATCAATTTCAGCAAAAGCAAAAGAATTTTTAATTTAATATTAATTATGAAAAAAATTTTAAGCACCTTTGTTTTTTCCGTTTTATTTTTTATAGGCGGCTTTGTTCAGGCTCAGGAAAATCCCGTTGCCTTAGAATATGGAGATCAGCCCATTGTTGATATGGATTTGGATGGGCTAACAGACTTAGGCGAGCAGCAGATTTTCAAAACTGATCCTGCCAATGCTGACACTGATGGAAACGGCCTTGAGGACGGGGCTGAGGTTTTAGGATTGTCGGCAACAAATGCTCAGCAAATAGAACTTGCGCCTATAGAGGTAGAAATGGAAACTCCTTGGGCTTGGTATATTTCTCGAATGACTGCATTGGTAGGTTTTTTAATGTTATACATATCTATTCTATTAGGAGTTTCAATTCGAATTCCTTTTATGAATAAAATATTCACTCCGCTTTATTCGCTCAAGACTCATTGTTGGATTTCCCTGCAGGCGACAATTTTAGCATTGATCCATGGCGGGTCTTTAATGTTTGATAAATTTATAGGCTTTACCTGGAAAGACTCTTTTGTTCCATTTGCTTCTTCTTTTGAGCCATTTCTTGTTGCTCTCGGCATTATTAGTTTTTACCTCATGCTTATTTTGGCTGTAACTTCATATGGAAAAAAATATATAAATCATAAAGTTTGGAGAATCTTGCATTCGTTTAATATTTTTATTTATGTATTTTCAATAATCCATGCTTTGCGATTGGGAACAGATTTAAAAATAGAAATTTTTAGGAATATTTTTATCGGCCTGAATGTTTTCTTAGCAATTCTTTTTATTGTTAATATCATTTTCCACATATCAATATTTGTTAAGAGAAGAAAGACAGTAAATATATGAGAGTATATATAAAAGTTTCTCCCAGGTCTTCAAAAAACGAAGTTGTTAAGGTTTCAGAAGGGGGATATAAAGTGAAACTCACTGCTCCTCCTGTTGATGGGGCAGCTAATGATGCGTTAATAAAATTGCTTTCGCAATACTTCAAAATATCAAAAAGCTCAATCAAAATTGTTGGCGGAAAAACAGCTAAAACAAAAATTGTTGATATTGCAAATCAATCATAGCTTGCTTTATTTAAACAATATATTTTGATATAATAAATGTATGACTAAGTCACACATTTTTTTATTTCTGCTGTTAAGTTTTGTGCTGGGAGTTTTTGTGAGATCTTTTTTTCTCATAAGTTCAGGCTACTGCTTCTTGCTGCTTGTTTTTTCCTTAATAATGTTGTTTTTGTTTTACAGAAATAAGTTCGTCGTGTCTGTTTCTTTTTTTATTTCCATTTTTATTTTTGGAATTTGGATTACCGACAGGGAAATTGCTAAAACTGAAAATCTTCCTCATTTAGGAAAAAATTTGCAAAAAGATGCAATCGTTGAAAAAGCCACTCCTTCAAGTTTTGGACAAAATGTTGTTGTCTATTTTTCAAATGAAAAAATTTTAGTCCTGCTTCAAGTTCCTCAATATCCGCAATATGCCTATGGTGATTTGCTTCGAGTTAAATGCGTTTTGAAATCTATTGAAAACAGGGATTCTGCTTTTGATTATCAAATGTACATGGCAAAAGAAGGAGTTTTTTATCAATGCGAAAAAGAAAAGGTGCAAAAAGTTGGAGAAAATCAAGGCAGCTGGATTTATGCAAAAATAATTTCCATAAGGAAAATGTTTGAAAATAATATAACAAAAGTTATTCCTCAGCCATATGGCGCATTGGCGAGCGGACTTTTGTTTGGCGGAAGTAATGGTCTTTCAAAAGATATACAAAATGATTTTTCTCAAACAGGCATGACTCACATTGTGGCTGTTTCTGGATACAATGTGACAATAATTGCGGAATATTTGATTTTTATTGGTCTATTATTGGGACTCTGGAGAAAGCAAGCTATCTGGTTTGCAGTTTTTGGTATTGCATTTTTTGTTATCATGATTGGAATGCCGTCTTCTGCGGTGAGAGCAGGTGCAATGAGTGGCATTTTGCTTTGGGCGATGAAAAATGGCAGATTGGCAAATTCGGAAAATGCAATTATTTTTGCATGTTCAATAATGCTCATGCTTAATCCATTGCTACTAAGGTGGGATATTGGTTTTCAACTATCATTCATGGCGACTTTAGGAATTGTCGCAAGCGCATCTTTTTGGGAAAAAAGTTTTGCAAAGAAACATAAAGCCATGGGAATTTCAGAAATAATAGTGTTGTCTCTTAGTGCCCAGATTTTTGTGCTTCCAATAATCGCATATAATTTTCATATTGTTTCGCCAATTTCACTTTTGGCTAATGTTTTTATTTTGCCAATTGTTCCTTTCTCAATGTTAATGGTTTTTTTAGTTTCAGTTTTCGGTTTCGTGTATGAGCCGTTATCTTTCATTTTTGCATGGTTTGCATTCCTGCCTTTATTTTATGAAATAAAACTTATTCATGTTTTGGCGGAATTTCCATGGGCAAGTTTCAGTTTTGAAAACGTATCCGAGTATTTTGTTTCAATTTATTATATAATATTAGCAGGTTTAATATTTTGGAATAAAAGAGTGCAAAAAAGAATTAAATTGGAAAAGCTAATATTCAGTGATGACCAGCTTATCAATAGATCAAAAAAGGGCAAATGAAAAATAAAAAAATAATATATTATACAATTGGCCTGCTCGTCGTGTTAGTCATGATTTTGGCTGTAATTATTCAGCATGGAAAAAATAGCCCAATGACAGTGGTGTTTATGGATGTTGGACAAGGAGATTCAATTTTGATTTCAAATGGTACGCAGCAGCTCCTCATAGATGGAGGCAAGGATGGTAAATTGCTTTTGGAAAAATTAGGAAAACACATTCCATTTTGGGATCGGAACATCGAGGTTGTTGTTGAAACTCATCCAGACCAAGATCATATAGGCGGTCTCATTGATGTTTTGAGCGCATATAGGGTTGGTGACATTGTAAAAACCAAAATGCAAAGCGATTCGCAAACATTTAAAAAACTGGAAGAGGAAATTGCAAAAAATAACTTAGGGGAAATTGAGGCAAAAAAAGATTTGAAAATAAAATTTGCAAATAATGCTTTCGCTCAAGTTTTGTATCCATTTGCAGAGGTGAAGGATATCAATGGAAAGGATACGAATAGTAATAGCGTTGTTATAAAATTAAGCGTTGGAGAAAATAAATTTTTGTTTACCGGTGATTTGGCAAATGATCAGGAAAAAGAATTGATTGAAAATAATATTGATTTATCAGCTCAGTTTTTGAAAATTGCTCATCATGGATCAAGATATGCCACAAGCGATGAATTTCTTGAGATGGTGAAACCAATAGACGCAATCATTTCGGTTGGCAAAAATAATTCATACGGACATCCTAATGCTGAAGTCTTGCAGAGACTTGTAAATAGTAGGGTTAATGTTTTAAGGACAGATGAAGGCGGCGACATTATTTATGAGTGTCAAAGTTTGGGTGAAAAATGTGTCTTGAAAAGTTTATAGTGGTACTGCTCTTGATTAATCCTGATTTCTTGTTACAATGAGTCTATGTGGAGCGATTTTTTCGCTTTTTAATTTACTCCCACACCTTTGTCTAAATTGTGTGGCAGTGAATTATAATTAATTAATAATATGAATTTTTACACAAAGGGTGTGGGAGTTTATAAATGAAAATTGTTATGCAACATCCAAGCAAAGAAAGAACATTGGTCATCATTAAACCAGATGGAGTTCAAAGAACACTCATTGGGGAGATTATTAAACGCTACGAACAAATTGGTCTTAAGTTGGTTGGAGTAAAAATGGTTGTTCCAACAGAAGAACATATCGAGAAGCACTACACACTAGATCCAACATGGAGAACAGTTACTGGGGAAAAAACAATCAAAAGTTATCAAGAAAAAGGTTTGACTCCATGGTCAATGGATCCACTTGAAATTACTGCAAAAATTTTGAAGAATTTGAAGAAGTACATGACATCCGGTCCGGTTGTTGCTATGGTTTGGCAGGGTGCACACTCAGTAAAAATTTGTCGTAAGGTTACAGGTGGAACTGAACCTCTAACTTCAGATGTCGGAAGTATTCGTGGAGATTTGGTTTTGGATTCATATCAAATGTCTGATGTTGATGATCGATCAGTTCGAAATCTTATTCATGCTTCAGGATCGGTTGAGGAGGCTAACATGGAAATTGAACATTGGTTTAAAAAAGAAGAATTGATTGACTATCGTCTTATTTCAGAGCAGATTCTGTATGATGTAAATCTTGACGGAATACTTGAATAGTTTGTTTTTTTGTGAGTTAAAGAAGGATTGAAGTTTTACTTTGATCCTTCTTTTTTTATAGGTAATAATTTACATTTTTCAATTTACAATTTTCAATCAATGATCAATGAGATAATTTTCAATTCGATAAGTTTTTTTGATAATTCAATGTGAATTGGGAATTGTAAATTGAAAATTTGAGCGTGTGATTTAACAAGGAGAATAGTTGGTGGCGGTAAATATTGACAAACAAATAAAATCTTATATAATGAATTTATATGAATAATTTCTCAACAAAATTTGTGATTGTCCTCGGACTCATTATTATCCTCATTGAAGGAAAATTTTCGTTGGGCAATAACGCATAAAGAATAAGCAAAGAAATGTGTAAATGAGCCCAGCGAAAGCTGGTTTTTTGTTTTTTAACAACAAAAGAAAGGGGTGATCAAAATGACACAAAGAAATACCGAAGCTATCAGGCAGGTTTATTTCAGGGCCTCAATACCTCCTGGCGAAAAGACTATTGATTTCACTGGGCAGGAGTCAGTGAAGAAGTTGCTTAGAATGCGAAGAAAAGCAGAGAGCATTTATCATGTATGCTTGATCAATCTGCAGCTTCGTCGACGCGGACGGTCAGTGTAGTCAACTTTAATGAAAAGAGGAGGAATGTATGCCACCAGGAAGAAAGGGAATTGCAAAAGAAAAAATAAATGAACATAAACGCAATCTTCAAACCAGCCTTCACAATACCATTCAGAAGCTGATAGCTACACCGCGGCACAATCGTGACAGGATATTCCAGCTTGAAAAAACCATAACGCTCTATTTATTGAGAGGAGCGGAGGTTTCTTCTCGGATTAACTTCATGCTTCAGAGATTGAATTTTTCACTGACTTTCTGATTATATTTGTTGTCTTGGTCAATCCATGCACATCACGCGGGAGGCCACACCAACGGCTAGAATCTTAGCCAGAGTCTCTACAAAGACGGTGCCTTGCAAAACAAGGTGGGCAAAATCGGGGGTACTTGAATTTTCAAGACCCCTTTTTTCTTTGTCTTAATTTTGCTATGCTTGGTGTGCAGTCAAATTTTGCAAGGTTAATGGAAATTTTGCGTATGATATAGTAACGCTTAAAATAATGCATGGTTAATTTTTTGAAAAAAATAGGAATAGTTTTTATTGAACTGGCAGTTATTGGTGGTTTGCTTTTGTTTATTTATGATAAAAAAGGTTTTGAAAATCCCCGTCAGGCGGTTTTGGCAATAAAGGATTTAGCTCAGGAAGCAGTGGGGGAGGCTAAGGAGGAAATTGAAAAAGTTCCTTTTCCAGCTCAAGAAGATCCAGTTTCGCGAGTTTTCAACTGGGAATATAGAGGGGTGAAATATACTCTCGAGCAAACATTGTATCAATCAGTATATGCTTATTATAAATCACAACCCAAAAGCTTTTCGTATGTTGGAGAATTGAAGGCAGATTGGGAGGATGAATATTATGGCATGTTTCTGCGTTTAAATGAAAATGACAAATCGATCCCAACTCTCGCAGCTGATTTACAGGATCTGGGCAAGGATAAAAATCTTAGTGATGATCAAATTGTAGACTTGGTGCTGGCTTTTGTGCAATCAATTCCATATGATGACGCGAAAGCTAAAAATATTCTTGCAAAAACAGGAGGTGAAACAATGCTATATCCATACGAAACCTTATTTGAACAGGCCGGAGTATGTTCTGATAAAAGTTTGCTTGCGACGGTTCTTCTCCGAGAAATGGGATATGGCACTGCAATTTTTGCGTATGAAGCAGATAATCATATGGCGATTGGAATTGAATGTCCCAATGATTACTCAACCTATGGTAGTGGATATTGCTACAGTGAAACAACGAGCACGGGAAACAAGATTGGGATTATTCCGTCATTTGATTCTGTTAGCAACAAGGCGGTAGATACCAGTAGTCTTGGAACTCTTGATTCAGTTCAATCTCAAAATGCGAAACTTGGACAATTGGGTCAGGTCACCATATATCAAAAAACATCAGGCAAACTGTATTCGGGAATTATTCAAACACAAAAAATCGCCAAGGAAATTGATGGTCTTAAAAATGAAATTGAAAAATTGCTTCCGGTTATTCAATCACAAAAGAAATCGATAAAATCTCAAGAAAAAAAATTGGAAGACATGCGGGGCGATATAGAAGACTATGAAAAAGATGGAAATATTGAAAAATATAATTCAACCGTGAAAAAATATAATGATTTATTGGAAGAATATAAAAAAGACGTAAAAAAATATAACAATGACGTTGGACTTTACAATAAAGCCATCCAGAGGTATAACGTATTGATCAAGCAATAATGAAAAAATACATATTAAAACACATTGACATTGCTTTGTCAATGTTCTCAGGAAGGGTAACCCTTTCAGCTTTTGAAGAGGGGATTTCACTTCAGGATTGGCTTGATAAGGATGAAATTATCAATAAAGAAGAAACTACGAAGATGGGAATAAAAAAGAAGATAACTCTCAGAAATGAGAAAATAGAATACACCGTGCGCAAACATCGTCAAGCAAAAAGGCTTAAATTGGCGATTTCTTGTGATGGAAATTGCGTTGTGACTTTGCCTTGGCGCATGGGATTTTTGAGTGCGGATCAATTTATCAAACAAAATGCAGAGTGGGTTTTGGAAAAAATGAAGGCGATGAAAAAAATCGGAAGAAAGAGTCTGTTTGCCCGTCATGATCATGAAGAATATCTTAAACTCAAGGAATATGCGAGGGAAATGGTGGCAAGACGCCTTGAGAAATATGCTGAATTTTATGGTTTGCAATATAACGGCGTGGCAATCAGAAATCAGAAAACTCGTTGGGGCAGTTGTTCTTCAAAGGGCAATTTGAATTTTAATTACAAAATTCTTCTTCTTCCACAGCGCCACGCAGATTACATCATTGTTCACGAGCTTTGCCATCTGAAAGAATTCAATCACGGCAAACGCTTCTGGAATCTTGTCGGGCAAACAATTCCAGAATACGAAAAAATCGTCGCCCAACTCAAAGTCCTCTAAAAACATTTTCTTCGGAAAATGTTTTTTTATATTAGCTTGTTTGCTGCTCGCTCATATGCATTTATATTTTACCACCGAAAAACAATTGCAACATTTTAACACAACACCAAGGAGACTTGTTTTAAGTGAAAAATATAAACGCATATTCACTCTCATATTTGCATCCTGCATTCCTTTTGCAACCATATGAAGTACGTAGGCAAGAGACGAGTTCCGCCAGCTGGCGGAGAGCGTTTAAAAATCGACATGTGCTCATGTCGTCCCGGACTTGCTGTGCCCGTCCTTTGGCGGGATCCGGGATCCAGGATAAAAAACTGTTGATGTGCTAAATTCTGGATTCCCGTTTTCACGGGAATGACAAAACTTGTCTTTGCTACAGTATCTTCATCCGGTTGTGATTTCCCTGTCTACCGGCAGGCAGGTTTTGTAACTTTTCTATTAAAAGAAAAGTTAATTCTATTTTTATGCTATAATTCAAATATAAAAATTATAGAAAAAAAATAATGCGAAAATTATTTCTGGATATAGAAACATTGCCGGCTCCTGAGGAAAGCATGAAAACTCTTAGGATGCTTTTTGATAAAAAAAATCCTGAATTTGAACAAGAGAAATTTGATGAATTTGTTCAAAAAACAAACTTTGATGGAGCATTCGGAAGAATTCTTTGTATTGGTTATGCTGTTGATGATGATGCACCGCAAAATTTTTGCAATGTTGATAATGAAAAAGAAACACTGCAACAATTTTGGCACTTGGTTGATGCAATTAGTAGTGCACCTCGCAATCCTCAATATCCTGATTATGGCGTCCTTTTTGTTGGCCACAATGTGATGGACTTTGATCTTAAATTCATCTATCAACGCTCAATAGTTTTGGGAGTAAAACCAACAATGGATATTTCCTTTGTTCGCTATAGAAATTATCCGATTTTTGACACCATGAAAGAATGGGTAAAATGGTCAAATACAACTATTGGTCTTGAGCACTTAGCAATAGCACTAGACATTCCTTCGCCGAAAGACGGAATTGATGGATCGCAGGTCGCAGAGTTTTTCAGGAATGGAAAGACGAATGAAATTTTGGAGTATTGCAAACGTGATGTTGAAACGACGCGGGCAGTGTACAGGAAAATGGTTTTTGAAAAACCACCCAGCAGATTGTTCTGAATCTTCGTTGTCATTCCCAGCTTGACTGGGAATCCAGCCCTTATTAGTCTCGGCAAATTTATTATTTCAAAAATATAGTAATAATTAGTGTCGGGTCTAGATTCCCGTTTTCACGGGAATGATAAATTAAATCTATTTTGAAAGAACCGTTACTTTGTTTTCGTAAGCAGTTAATATGTATAATAAAATGAAGAAAATTGCAGAAAAAATTGTCACCATAAAAGACAGCGGCGTTGAGCTGGAAAAAGAAATTCGTGAAAAAACGCTGGGGTACATAATCACAAGTTTCGGATTGGTGGCTGGTCTCGCTTGGAACGATGCGATTAAAGCGATCATCGAGAGATTTTTTGATGAGCCAGGAAATGGGCTCAAGGCAAAACTTTTTTACGCTGTGATTATGACGATTGTGGTAGTTTCAATTTCCTTGTACCTGTCACGCCTTTTGAA
>AMFJ01009504.1_pt1 | contig 11706 bp, 11 predicted proteins | sample 427208 | NCBI WGS metagenome assembly AMFJ01 (sample SAMN02954298, study PRJNA114691) | groundwater metagenome | biome: aquatic; feature: subsurface aquifer; material: sediment; isolation source: subsurface aquifer sediment | place: USA: Rifle, CO | collected 2008-08
GTACCGTTCATCAGTTCAGGGTTCAAGAACACAGGAGCATTCGTCACCGACGCCAACCAGCCGGCAATCTCATTCAGGCTTTGGAAGTTACGGTTTGTCTCTATTTCCATACCAAGAATGGCACGCTGCTCTGGTGCGTACTCCTGGCGGTCCATCTTCCGCATGGGTACAAAACTGCCATCCAAGAATGATACAGGGGGTGCGTCTGTTACCGCGGCCCTGGTCAACTCGTGTTCAACCTGTTCACGCTTGACGGAGACTTTCGATTCGACCTTATCGATTGCAGTAGTAGAGCAACCCGACAGAATGGCAACAATTGCAAGAGCAAGAATATTTTTTTTCATAATTTATAACTCGGTAATGCGAACGATGTGATTGCCTTTGTAGAACGTCGCCTTTAGGCGAGTCCCGCTCAGATTTGCGGATTCGATGACGGTAGTCACCGCCTTCACGAAATCGCTGCTAACTGTGACCTTCTGTTCAACATTGAAGTCAGCGGCTTCCCAGATGAGCTGCCAGCCACTGGCCGTGGCCAATTGCTGCAACTGTGTTGAAATCGCTTTTCCAGCGACAAGCGAAGTGAATGGATTTGCACCAATCACGTCATCCACTGCAGCGGCGCTTTTCACTGGAATTGCATTTATCCCAAGTGTGGCATTGGCTGCTGGCACATAGGGGGCATCAACAGTCTTGACCCCTTGCTGTGCCGCTGCGGACAACGCCAAACACATGCCCGCTGCGATCAGCGAAAGTTTCATTGATTGTTTCTTCACTTTGTACCCCCGGTAAAACGAATCACACGATTGCTATAGACAGTTGCCTGTATGTCGTAACCCTTGCGCTGCAAAGCGGTTACGACCTTACCCAAGGCTTCTTTCATTGATCCTGCAGCGATAACTGCATCACCCGTGACTGGAGCGTCAGTAGTTGGCGCTGCATCCCAAACTACTTGGTAATTGGTGGCGCTTGCCCATCGGCGAATGGTTCCGGCGATGGTCCTGTCAACTGCCTTGAAATCGAACCCAGTTGAAGGGACTTCCAGATATATCGGTTCCTTTGGCGCTTGAAGCGCTGGTGATGATGCAGCCGCGAAAATAGCCGAAGTCAAACCACCATCAGGCTGGGCCTCGACTCCTTTGCGCAAAATTGCGGAAGCTTGTTCACGAGTCAAAACACCGGCGTTAACTAGGTTATCTACGTTCGATTTAATGTATGAGGTTTTACTCTTCTGAACGTCGTCAGGACGTGCGATGGCAGTGGGGACAACCCGCTCGATGAGAATGTCACTGGGCCATAACTTGTCCTTTGAGGTGCCCATCACACCAGTCTTTGTTTTGATGCGATCGGCACTTACACCCATATTGACCAATGCATCACGGAGATTGTTTGCTCGCGCCTTTTCCAGACCTTCCTTTTCGCTTATATCATCACGCCCAACAATCGTAATCATGGTTGCGTTCATGACTTGTGAAGTCATGTTGCGCAGTGCCTTCCTGGCTTTTGGACCGAGGGTTGCATAACCCGCAACAAAATACACTTGGAGCTCAGAGATTTCTGTTTCACTTTCCTTCCATGTGACGCGATCACCCTTCGCTGGTGTGGCGTAGGAATTTGCCTCTAGTGCGTCATTTGATGGCTGCGCAAGCGTTGGGCCCATCGCGGCCAACAGCTTGACGTTGGCACTGGCCGGGTAGCCGCCACCGGTATAGGCTGTCCGTAGACCATTCATGTTCACTGCTTCAATCGATGGCGTGTCTTCCCGGCCAACACCTCCATAGACCACTAGCGCCTGGGCGCGGCCGAGCTGGAGTGTGAATCTGCCCGAGGTTTCCTGAACCCGGATATATGGCCCTTCAAAATACGGGACCAGCAGATTTGCCTTGCCATCCTTGAAATTAAATATGGCTGGGATTGCCTCCCCAGCACGAAACTGAAAGTACGTGTTCTTGCCATCATCAAATACCTGCACTGGCGTAGCACGCGGCTCACCATTTGTGAAGTACGTGAAGTCATACTGACCAACTCGCTGGCTAGCTGATCCGATGGCGGCCGGGATCACCCCCAGAACCAGAGCACACAAGCCACTAATGACAGTTATTTTTTCGTATTTCAATTTTTACTCCAGCTATATGGCCCTGAAAATTCCATGTCCTTTTTGACTTCAACATTGATGCGCGTACCCTGATCGACAGTAATGGTTGGAGGAATGATCCTGTTTCTGTCGAGGATTGTTTTACTCACATCAGCCAAGACCTGACCGGCAGGTGAAACCGAGGTCGTCGAGCCTGTCGAACTATTGGTTGTTGTCTGCGGCGTAACACGATCAGTCAGCCATGCAGTGAAGAAACTGGTGCCAAACATTTTGAAGAAATGGTTGTCCACGTCACCAGTAATGCCTGATGCGCCAGCCAGATCAGCGCCTTGCGCCCCTGGTAAATCGAAACTCTGGCCATTCGGCATGATTAAGCGGTTGAACGCAAATAGGACCCGCTCCTGTCCGGGCTTGACCTCGGAGTTGTAGCGACCCACCAAAACAGAGCCCTTCGGAATCAGCATGGCCCCCTTGCCAAGGCTGTCATAAACGCTGCTCACCACATAGGCAGTTATTTCCCCGGGCAAGTCAGAGTTGATCTTTCGTCCGAGTACAGCGGGGATAATCTTGCCTTGTTGCAGGACGTAAACCGAACTTGTCGGGTATGACTTGATCGTGTCCGAACTGCGCTGTCCTGTTCCAGATGCGTACTCATTTACCCATGCTGCATTTCCACTACCCCCACCCACGGTTCGTCCAGCAACACCACCCGAGGCACCACGCAGATTGCCAAGCATGCGGTCCATGGAAGATTGAATTGAAGCACTTGGTGCCTGAGTGTTTCCTGATGCAACGAGATCCGGGAGACCAGCAAGCGACTTTTGCGCTGATGTTGAACCATTTGGTGTTGACAGTCCCACCTGCACCAAGGCTGATTGAGCAGCCTGAGCCATGCCAGAAGCTCCCTGTGACTCATCAAAGACAAGGGATTTGGCACTGCGAACCTGCGCTTCAATCTCGAAGTCATCGCCTCTGCCGTTGCCAGTGACAGCGCCATTTCGGGGTGTTGCAGATACTCCGCGCTGCGACAATGCCTTATCGTAAAACGCACCGTCCTGGTTGTCACGGCGCACGCCGGGGGGCAGAGGACTTTGAGCTACTCCAGCAGCAGTAACCACGGGCTGAACGCCAGTTTGCTGAGGTACTTCACCCGCTGGTTGGCCTTGCTGACTTGACTTGGATTTGCCATTTTTGCGATCTTCTTCCTCAGCGACCTGTTTGGCCTTCTTCAATTCTTCGTCTATGGCGGCTTTGGAGCCAGAATCTTGTGAAGGATCAGCAGACTTCGATTGATCAGGAGCCTTCAACGTGGGAGCAGGCGTGCCTGCATCAAGCAGCAACGCAGAGACGAATGCACCACCCACCACCACTGCAGCGATTACTGCCAAGGTCGTTTTCTTTACTGGGATACCAGGTTTATTCGGCTCTGGGTCAATAATTGACTTTTCAGAAATGCTCATTTTGGAGCGTCCCCGCCCAGGAAGCCCATAAAGCCTTCCGATGGCTTGACTTTGGTAACCCGAACTTCGGCCTTACCCAGCTTGAGTACAGCGGTATCAAGCAGACGCTGTGCAACTATGTAGCTGCCATCTACGGTGTAATTCACCAGGGCATAGTCTTGGCCCTCAATCACGGAAAAAACTGCTGGCAGTTCCTGGACGTCCTGCGGCATCCGCAGGAAGGTAAATTTGCCATCATCGAAAACCTGTGTAGGTTTGAATGCAGCATCGCCTTCCACTTTGTAATTGAAGCGCAAAGATGCCGGATTCAAACCAGATGAAGCACCAGCGGACGGATTCAGTGGAGGCAGATTGAATGTCGGCTGACGTTGGCGAATTCCGCTGCTCTGTATCGGCTCTGGCAGACCACCAGACATCGGCGTATTGATTTGCGATTCCAATACTGCATCTTGTTCAAGCACCAGACTTGACGAGTACATCCATGACACTCGCTGATACCACTTCCTTCCATCGGCAGTGGAACGCAGGACAAACTGGTAAGTACGCTTGTCCGTGATCACCGTCATCGAGGTTTCAATGCCCTCAAACTTCGGCTTGATGAAAAGATTTTTTCTATTTTTCGTTGGGGTCAGTTCCCATTGCGCGGTATCGCCTGAAGCAACCGACTGCAACGTTTCATCCGCAGCGAATTGGAGATGGGTTACAGCCTTCGGCTTAGACAACACCAGAAATGTATTGTCTTCGTCAAAGATGAACTGCACCAAGCGCGTATCGCCTATCAGTGGAGTTGCAATCAGTTCCGCATTGGATTGACCAACCAAACCAGTGAGCGTAATTGCGGCTACTACCGCTAATTGCCGAATGTTCATCAGTTGGCCCTTTCTTCGGCTTCGTTAAAGAAATTCACATACAAACCAAGGGGGTTGGCAAGCAGGGCGGTCTCTTCACGCGGCGAATCCAGTTGATAGTGAAGCGTCAGTCGGAAGCGTTTGACCTTGCTGTCTTCAGCGCTTTGGTTGCCGGTGCGCTCCAGGGTTTTCAAGAAGATGAAGGCTACCCCGGTCTGACTGGCATCAACGGATGACACATGCACTTCACGAACGAGGCCGGCCTCACGCTGCAGGCGGGTGAAAACTTGTTCACGTGCCCGGAACTCGGAGAACTGGGCGATTGCCTTACCGCGTGAACGAACATTGGCGTACTTGAACAGATCATTGGTGCGTAGAGGGTCAATCGTGTAAACCGCTTCGGCCCAACGCGCCAGCTCTGCCTTCACCACTGCGATGTTGGGCGTAATCTTCTGGACCTCAATTGGCTTATTGACCAATCCCGAACCCGGATTGACTTCAATCACGTAAGGTGTGACCTCTTTAAGTGGGGTCAGAACCATGACCGCACCGACCGCTGTGATAGCGAGCAAAAGTGAAACCACCGAAATGACAAAGAATCTGCCTGAATTAACCATGGCTGACCCGTAGATCTCAGCGAATTTGTTAGCCCCATCCTCATAGACCGAAGTTGGTGTATTGGATTGGAAGCGAATATCTCCGCCCCCGTTGCCCTTTGGCTTCTTGTCTGAATTTCTCGAAAATATTCCCATGTGCCTTTTCCTACGGTAGTCTGATAATCGTAAGTCTGAGGGCTATTTTTTTTCCCCACCCAACACACATGAAACAGTGCATTGCTCCTGTAATTGCGCTCAAATCAGAGGCTTGCGAACTGGCATCCACGCTACAAGGACAGACAAAAAAAAGCCCCCGAACGGGGGCCACTGGCATCGCTTTGGGGGCTTTTCTTTACCGCTCAGACTGAGCTCCTTAGCGCAAACGAATTTTCATCATGGGTCGATCTTCAATCGAGCCAATCTTCCATGAATATGTGCCAAACAGTCCAAAAAATGATGGTGAAGACGTTGCATTGCTGGAAATGATCTCGGCATTCTTTGGCAAAGTAACCTCCAACTTCCCGTCCATTTTCAGACCCAACTTCTGAAGTTCCGCCTTATCACTGGCCTTCAAAGCAATTGAGGTGATATTGATGATTCCATCCTTGTCGGTGAAAACACGAAACGCCTCCAGCACACTCGCCATTTGACCTGGCTTACGCTCGCCAGTGATGACGAACTCATACCGACCATTGCCCACATAGGAAGACTTCTGCACGTCAGGCGACTTACCCAACTTGACCGCTTGTGCCTGAAGATCGCTCTCCTTCTTCGCACTTAGACCTTTTCCCGTCGCGTTCATGTCCAGAACGGCCGGAGCAAATGCAGTTAAACCGTCATAGCGGTAGCTGTAGCTACCATCGTTGGCCATCTTTACCGATGCAGTGAACTTCTCTGGAATGAAGCAGCCCGTCAGGGCGACAGTTGCTGTGATGGTTGCCAGTAATGCAGTGATTCGTTTCATATTTGTTTTCGCAATTTGTTAAAGGGATAAACTAAATTATCATGCGGCGCTGTTATGTCAACACCCAACAGGCATGAATTAATTCCAGCGTTCTGCGAACGGTAAACAACGGTAAATGAAAACTAGGTTTTGGATACTAGAACACAATAGAGAAAATGGATTTTCCGAACCGATAAATGCCGAAACCTAAACCAGACAAAGCAACTAATGTCAGCACCGGATGTTGATAGGCATACTTCATCACTGCAAGTTCAACAGCAACCCATGGATTGGCATTTTTAATCTTCGCGATCTCAGCCTCAAGGATCACCGTTTCCCACTCTTCAGTTCCCGAGTCAAGAATGGACTGGAGAGTTTCAATGCGTTCACGAGGTGGCAACTTGTGTTGCTCAGCTATCCAGTTGTTTAGCTTCTCCACATCGTTTGAATCGACAACACCGCTCTGGAAATCTTCTACGGGATAGGCGTTACCCTGCGTGCCAAGCTCCAGCCCAAAAGCGGGGTCCATCGCAGCCCAAGCCTTACTGAGCGCCAGTCGCTGCTGATCCGGCATGGCCAGTATCTGGCTCAACAGTGCCAAAACTTCAGACGTCTGATGTGCCTGTGAGGTTTCGATGTTGGTTGATGTTGCGCTCATGAATCAGTTCCAATGTCAGAAGAATTTTGGTGAGTGGGACGACCGATCGAAGATCAATCCAGGGCAAGGACGGATGGTTCATTACCCGGTGATGATTTTGCTTTACGTGAGCCAGATTTCGGGGTGGCACACGCCGACATGGCAATTTGTTTCGCTTTTGGGCCGTTAACGACACCCCACTTGAGAAGAACGTTCCAAACGAGTCCGGTGTACCGTTCGTTGTAGCACTTGGTCGCTGAGTGATAAGCCCCTACAGCAAACCATGTATTCCCATACGCAACGATCTGCTTCTTAAGGTGCCATGCAGCAACGTAGCTTGAAATACAGCCATTCATCAAGTCGCGTTGTGTAATTCCATACTTACCAAGCTCTTTGAAGTGCATTGAGTTAATTTGTGCGATCCCAACATCTACCGTCCCATTCTTGTTCTTATTCAAAGCATTGGGGTTGAAACTTGATTCAACCTGAATGATGGCGCGAATAATCCAAGGACTTACCGAATGGTATGTGGCCGCCTGGGTCACACAATCATCTGGTTGTGTCGGGCCTTGAGCCACGGCGATGTCGCCAGAAACACTCTGTGCAAGTGCCAGTTGAGGTGCGGTGCAAGTAAAAAAACCCACTACCGAAGCAGCGAGCAACCGCGAGATTCCAATTCTCAGCACGCAGCCCCCAGCACCATAGTGAGACCACGTTTCAAATCATCAGAACTCAGTACCAGAGCTTGATCGTCCGTGCTCTTGGAAATGGAACGGTTCACCGCATACTGAAGAACGGCCTCAAGATTGGCGATGCTCTCATCGCCAACAAGACCGGCCACGTGGTCAGCGGTCAACCCACTTTCGAGCGCGATCTTTCTTGTTTTCAGCCACTTGCCAATGTGTTCAGACAACTGGTCTTCATCCGGGCGCACGAACTCGACCTTCTCAGTAAAGCGTCCACCGCGGAGAAGGGCCTGATCTACCTGGTCAGGGTGGTTCGTGGCAGCAATCCACACCACATCACGGACACGATCATTCACGCCATCCATGATGGTCAACAGTTTGTTGGTAGCTTCCGTGTTGCTGGAATACTCGCGTGAGCGCACCAGGTCATCGGCTTCGTCAATGAAGACAATGCAAGGGCGAAGTTCTTTGGCCTGTGCGTACAGCTTGTCCAGCCCTTTTGGATCGCGGGCCAAATCCGTGCCGGTTGCGATCAGGAATGCCCACTGGACTTCCTTTGCAAGCGCCTTGCATGCAGCGGTCTTGCCAGTGCCGGGCGGGCCGTAGAACAGAACTCCAGAGGGCAATGTGCCTCCGAGACGTTCGACGCGCTGAGGGTCACGCAGGCGACTGGAGAGCATGTTCAAAGCCTCTTTGGTTACTTCAGGAAACATCAGATCACTCATGGGCTTGACGTTTTCGGGGGAAGAACCTTTGCGGCCTTGGATGCGGCGCAGCGCAGCCATAAAGTCATCGTATTCAAGTTTCGTCTTTACAGTGCCAGATTCCTTCAACTCCGCCCAATACGAAGGCAGTTCTTCCGTCACCGCGAGGATACGTTTGACGGAAAAGCCATTCCAACGCTGAGCTACGTTTTGAATAGTGGACTGGTCTGCGATGACCTTTTTCATGTTCTTTTTCAAGCCCGACGACAGCAAGCCAACGCGAGCCTCTTCATCAGGGGGTGTGATTTCAACCTTGAAGTCAAAGCGACCTTCACGGACAGCGGCACCGTCCAGACGATCCATGTAGTTGGTTGCAGCCATCACCACCACCTTGTGCTTGCGGACATCAACCAGCAAAGTCAGGAGCGAATTCACCACGTCGGTATCTTCCTTCGTTTGCGTGCTGGCACCCGATCGATCTGGGATGAAACTGTCAATCTCGTCAATAAAGAGAACACAGGGTTGACTGCGGATTGCCTGGTCAAAAGCGGCCTTAATCTTCTCGGTACGTTCACCGACCCAACGACTTGCAACGTCGCTGTGAGTGAGCTTGAGGATCGGGAGCTTCAACTCGCCAGCCAAGGCATCTGCAAAAACGGTCTTCCCGTTGCCGGGTTCACCATGGAGCAATATCCCATTGCGTGCGGCACCAGACTCGCTCTTCGGTGCGGTGATAGCCTTTGCAGCCTCAAGCAGACGGCGTTTAATTGCAGCGTTGCCCAGGATGTCAGCAAACGTGATTTTTGACTTTTCTTTTCTGGCAACGGATTCATGCTGTGCTTGCTCGGGAGAACCGCCGTATTGCATTTGTGAGCGCTCTGCAATTGCGAAACCGTAAAGCCATCCCGTTCTGATAATGACCCAGCTCAGGAAGGTCACCGCACCAAACGCACCCACGAGTACATAGTTGGTTGCCGCAGTCTTGGTACCGTATAAACTCCACAAGGCGAAGAACACGATGTAGGGTGTAACGACAGCAAGCACAAAAGCACGCAGGCTGTCGCTGATCACTTTTGGTTCATAGGCGAGAGTGCCGTTTTCATCTGCACTACGCTTCAACATCCAAATGCGTGCCACATGAAGGATGAGTTGATAGGCAACCAAACCCAGCAACACACCGGCTTCTGGGGTGAATTTATCGAAGACTTGGAAGCTCAATGGGGGGAGCCTTTTGTTCATCCAGACTCCGAACATCATCAAGGCGGACAGAACAGCTATGACGGCAGGAATTACGCCAAACAGCCAGAATCCCGTTGTTTGTTGCAATCGACTCAAATAATTTGATCTAGTTTTCATATGAGAATCCTGTGTGTATTTAGAACTAAATTAACACAGGATTGTCCCCTGTCAACAGCCCATCAAGCAGCCCATTTCAGTCTCTCCAATTGGCTTTTTTATTTGCTGCTGCTGATTGCGAAGCACCTGCCTTAGCCGCCGCATGTCCACGGAGGTAAGATGTGGTAGCCCGTTGGCTTCCGTATTGGCGGCCACTCGTTGAGAAACCACCTGCAGCGTCTTTTCCACCTTGACGCGCTGCGCGAGCCTCACCAATTCCCTTGTCGTATGCATACCTCCCTCCGGCGCTAGTGGCACTGGTACCAGCTCTTGAGCCCATGGTCTGAGAAACGCCCTTCAAACCACCGAATCCAGCCCCGCCCGCACTGCCTGCCAACAAACCACTCGCGATACTCGGAACTTGAGCCATCAACAAACCTGCAAGAACTGAAATCAAAAGTAACGCAGAGAACAGAACAACATCACCAGCATATGTATCGGTCGTACCAGTAAGTGCATCAGCTTTAATCTTTCCAGCGACCTCGGCCATCGATGTCATCAGACCAGAAGTCATGCTGAGCATGAATGCCCCAACCAACTTCATCATGGCAGCCCCCAACAAAAACCGTAGCCACGAATCAAAGAGCCAGGCCGTAGGCCTGAAGATAAGGAATGGCACCATGACTGGTGCAAGCGCAATCACCAATTTGATCGACACCATGGCCATGATCGCGATAGCTAGATATATACACATACCAATTGCCACAATAAAACTGCTAACCATCTTCATAATGGCAGAGAAAATTATTACTGGCACAGCACCTATGGATGCTGGAATATCAGTCCAACTTAATTCGGACTTAGTCGGGATTTCATTAATTTTGTATATGACATCAAATATGGTGCCAACCGCTGATTCGACAACACCGCGAACGGAGGAGGTATCAACTGCTGCTCCTCCCGCCGAACCAGTAATTGCACCGGCAATTGTGTCCATCATCGCTGCGATCTGATTACCTGCACTCCCCGGTCCTGGGGTTGTGAATGCCGTAACGACTCCAGCCGTAATAAGAATTGGGACCCACTCTCCCAATAACTCGCCAATGCCTTTCCCGGCCACCATAGTTTTCAAGCCTGTCCAGAATAGACCGATAGCGAGTCCCACACCAAGAATAATATCCCTCGCCCTCATTAGGGTAGTTGAAGCCGCCAGTGCATTTAACCTCTCATCCATGCCTGTTGCAATCATTGCTGCAACATCTCTGGAGTTGAGCCCAATGCTGTTCACAACTGGCGGATTTGACACGATATTCTCACCTGATTGGCTTTGTGCGACGGCCATTAAACTGGACATCAGAACAGCAATTCCCAAGGCAATGAATGTAAGTTTCTTGGCTTTTGTTGTCTTTACGATATTAGCCACGACTACTCTGATCCAGCCGAATATGCCAGCAACAGCGTGCGCAAATACAGCCCGCGGCGCAAGGTTATATGAAAGTGTCTGCACAGGGTTTCCTTATTTCAATTGGAAGGTGGTGGATTTGCAAACTCAGCCTGCCTCCTCCTTAATGCAGCGTCATAATCGGCTCGGTATTTATCGACCCTAGTGGCATTTTCCAGACCAACATTTCGGTCCATGTTGTTGTTTCGATTGGCGGCATTGTTCTCCACCAGAAGCTCAATCATCTTGGTATTCTGGAAGGCAATCTTGTTCATCGTCCGGTGCATGTTCTGGATCGACTCGTTCATACCTTGTGATCTTGGAATGTCTGCCTCGCTCTGGCGCAGTTGTTCAATGTCGTTGTTCACTTCCTGCATGATCTGCTCATCGCGCTTTGCGCGCTCTATAGCAGCGCCGTTTCGAGCTTCGCGCAACTTGGCCTCTGCTTCTAGTTGCTCTCTCAGGGTGCGGCCCGCAACTTTGGCAGTCGTGTACCGTTGGTCCCAAGCGTCAATCTGGTTGTTCATGCTCCCTGAAGTCCGAACGAGCTGAGCGCGGTAGTTTGCAAGCTGTTGATACGAAGTATTCAAGCTATTCAACTGCGCATTGAGCTTCATGGGGTCTATTCCCATGGTATTGATGAGCTGGTTGCGGTATTGCTCAATCTGAACCATGTACTGGTTGACCGTAGTAACAGCGGTCTGCGCACCATCGACTCCCACCTTCAGCAACTCGGAGTTGTTCATGATCTGGGTAATTTCTGTCGCCCCGCCGAACCCAGCCACCGAACCAGCATGGACCGCAGGCATGGAAACCACGGCACCCATAGTGACCGCGAGTGCAATACATTTAGACTTGAACATGAAGTACCTCTCTTGCAAATTTGAGTTCCCAATCGGGACCGCCCTTGGCTGCGGCAGCGATCACAGCGGAGCGCATCGCGGGTTGTGTCGTGGCTTCATTG
>AMFJ01025459.1_pt1 | contig 11701 bp, 8 predicted proteins | sample 427208 | NCBI WGS metagenome assembly AMFJ01 (sample SAMN02954298, study PRJNA114691) | groundwater metagenome | biome: aquatic; feature: subsurface aquifer; material: sediment; isolation source: subsurface aquifer sediment | place: USA: Rifle, CO | collected 2008-08
AAACGGTTAGCCAATTCAATTGCCAATTGAATGGCGGCTTTTAAACTTCCTGCATCGGCATTTTGCGTACCTGCCACATCCAAAGCAGTTCCATGATCCACGGATGTTCGAATAATAGGAAGTCCTAAGGTAACATTGACGGCATTACCAAACCCCATATATTTTACCACAGGCAGTGCCTGATCATGGTACATGGCAAGTACGGCATCGGCTTTATTGAGTTCTTTCGGCGTAAAAATAGTATCAGCAGGCAAGGGGCCGATCACATTTATTTTTTCTTGTCGTAATGTATTGAGAGCAGGTGTGATGATTTCTATTTCTTCATGCCCTAAGTGTCCTTGTTCGCCCGCATGCGGATTTAGACCGCACACTAAAATAGTTGGATTTTTTAAGCCGAATTTTTTTTGCAATTCATTGTGCAGAATGCGCAATGTACTTTGTAATTTTTCTGAAGTGATGGCAGTTGCTACTTTGGCTAACGGTAAATGAGTGGTTGCGAGTGCTACTTTTGTTTTTGGTGTGACAAATAACATGACTGCTTCACGAGATTGGGTATATTTTGCTAAAAATTCAGTGTGCCCAGTAAAAGCAATTTTTGCATCATTCATAATCCCTTTATGAATGGGGCCTGTCACTAATGCATCTGCTTCTTGTTTCATACAATCACTGGCTGCCATTTCAAGACATTGAAGAACATAAGGCGCATTATCTTGATTTAGTTTTCCGGCAATGCAGGACGTTTTTAATTTGACAGGTTTTATTTTTAAAGTGCCTGGTTGATGAAATTCTCTCGGTTTATGGGTATCAAATGGAATTAATTTTAAAGGCAATTTAAGCATTTTTGCCCGTAACTCCAATAAATCAGGATCACAAATTACTATTAGCTCAGCCGCCCATGGGCACTGTGCAATTTTAATGGTGATATCAGGGCCAATGCCGGCAGGTTCGCCGGGTGTTATGATAAGTCTATTCATTTTCCGGATGCATATTAATAATCGCTTGGCTGCGCATTTTTGCTAACCAAGTCTTTAGGGCTTCTTCAAATTTGTGTTGATAAGCGAGTTGCTGTGCTTCTGACTCAGTCGGGGGCGTTATTTTTTCTGCGTTCTCAGTATTATGTACGTCTAATAAACGTAACAAGTGAAATCCATTAGCGGCTCGCAAAGGGCCTCTTATTTCATTTGGTTTCATGCGAGCAATAACATCCGCAAAAGCAGTAGGTAATTCGTCTAATTTGCGCCAGCCTAAATCGCTATCCGTTATGTTTTTGTTTGCTGCAGCGATTTCTTGATAATTTTCTCCTGCACGTAATTTTGTGGCGATACTTTCGCTCAATTTTTTACTCACCGTCATTTCATCGGGTGTAGGGGAATCTGGTAAAGGAATTAAGATGTCATCTACATGGTATTCTTTTATGGAAGAAATATTTTTTGGCGGAGCGATGCGCATGAATGCTTTCACATCCGCAGGGGTCATCGTTATTTTGGAACCGATCTCTTGTTGTTGAAGTTGTTGAATAATCAATTCATCACGAATTTCCTTGCGATATTTGCCGCGACTCATCCCTTCTTCTGCTATTTTTTGATAAAGTTCTGTCGAGGAAATATGATTGTTCTCTGCAATGGTGTTAATGGTCTTATCAACATCCGCATCATTTTTATGAATGCCTGCTTGCTCTGCAAGCTGCAATTGTAATTTACGATCGATCAGTCGATTGAGCACTTCATGACGCAAAGTATTTGCAGGCGGTAGGGATGTATCTGTGCTTGCCATTTGTTTGCGTGCTGTGTTCACGGCTTGATTTAGCTCGCTTTGGGTAATGACATTTTCATTGACGGTCGCAACAATGTGATCGAGCGATTGTGCTGCTTTGATAGATCCAGTCAATAAGGCTGCTGCACATGCACCTATAAGAAATAAAAACCGATACTGCTTAATCATTTGTATAATCCTGCCCAAAATTTGTTTGATATCCTGAAATGCTGTTGCTTAGTAACTGGCTCGGGTCCGCGTTGCCATAGTTTCCTAATCCTTTTAAAGCAAATTGAATAAAGAATTGGGTATTGTACTGGTACGTATTATTAGGACTTAGATTAGTAAACGTACGGCCTGTTACAAAACGCACAGCCCAACAACAACTGTCATATTGTAAACCATAGAGCAGATTCTGAAAATGATGGCGGTTCCAATTTTGTGTCCACTTTGCAATGGTGCTCCAATCACGAGAAATGGGCCAGGCAAATGAGAGATCAGTTTGAGATAAATTGCTGGCGCTATTGTTTGGGATATCTCCTTGCTGGAAATCACCGTTTCGTAAAAAACTATAGCCTAAGTTAATGATTTTTTGTGATTCTGTTTGATAATGCAGGGTAATACTTTGATTGTTAAATTGATTATCCTCCACATCCCAAATGGCATTACCAATCAGGCTCCACTCAGGGTTTAGATGATAAGTTAGTACGCCGGATAAAGGCGATTTATTAAAATTATTTTCCGGGCTATTGGGCAGGTTCGTGCAAGGGATGACTGAATCTGTCCCGCATAAGGTCACTTTACGGTCAATGAAATAAAAGATCTGGCCGATACCAGCCCGTAACTTGGTATAGCCGGATTGTTGATCAATTAATTGAGAAGTGACCCCATAGCTGATTTGATTAGCATCGCCAATACGGTCAAGCCCGCTAAAACGATTATAAATAAACAATTCATCGTAGGTGAGGGTATTCACCGTTGTATCGAACACAGGAATATTTTCTTGGTTTCGATAGGGAACATAGGTGTAATACACTTGTGGCTCAAAGGTTTGCCGATAAGCGGAATTAAATAAATGAATATCTCGATCGAAAAACAATCCAGAATGAATATCAAAAATCGGTAATGCTCGCGAAGGATGATGCGGATTCGTTGGCGTAATATGCTGTAAATCATATTGCGTAAAAGCAAACTGTAAACGCGGTGTAAAATAAAAATAAGGACGATTCAATGGTAGTGATATGCCCGGCTGGATATTTAATCGATTGCCAATAGGCGCTATGGTATTGCTGCCTGGCGTATTGGTAATATCAAAATGCGTGACTTCATTTGAAATAAAATAATCAAATCCATCATATCCATTCGGATATTCGCCATCTAAAATAAGTTGCGGTAGCCGAGTATATTGATTTTGTACCACGGTTTGATCCAGCGGATGTAAAGTTTGATAACCTTGAACGCGGCCTATCAATTTCCAGTATTGGCTTTGATAGTTTAATTGGGCTTGCTGCAATAATTGATTTTGGGTGACTTCATTTAAGTTATTATTTAAATCAATTAAGTAATAATCATCACTGACACGATTGTAGTCAATGTTACCTGACCATGATTCATTTAAACGTGTTTCATCTTGCCAAGAAAAAGCACTGCGAGTGTCAGTTGCATTTTGTAAGCGGCGTAATTCTGCTTGAATATAAGAATCGGTAGATGTCTGATATTTTGCTTGATAAGAACTTTGTAATTCGGCGAATGCGCTGTCATTAGGAAGTACACTTCCTGCGATATTCCCTTGGCTGGTTGGGGTCAGATAACGAAATAACTCGGAAATTTGTAAGCCGCGTTTACTTAAATAAGCGGGTGTTGTTGTCGAATCATAGTTGGGTGCCATGTTCCAATAAAAGGGAACGCCAAGATAAGCGCCTGTTCTGCTGGAGGTGCCAATGGTCGGCGTCAAAAAACCCGTTTGACGCCGGTTATCCAGTGGAAAATTTAAGTAAGGTGTGTAGAAGATAGGGATGCCTTTGACATACACACGAGCATTGCGCGCAGCGCCTCGACCGATGTTTTTATTGAGTTTGATGTGGCTTGCCTTTACTTCCCACACTTTAGCAACGGGCGGGCAAGTGCTATAACTCGCATCGCGAAATTCATAAATTTGAGATTCATTTTGTTTGAATTCTGCTGCTCTTCCCCATGCATTTAGCTGCGTAATTTTGCGCGCTTTTTCCAAATCTTCTGGACGATAGGTAGGATTAAAGTGTAAACCATGGTTAGCATAAATAGCAGTACGATACAAAATATCACGCAATGTCTGGCCTTTCGTCTTTAAATCAAATTGACCGCTCTTAGCGATGACTAAACTATTAGGTTCACGTAAAGTCACGTCATCGCTCAACTCAATGGTGCTTAATTTTCCACTGACAGGATCACGATATAAGTATGCCTTATTCGCAATGATTTGCTGGCCAAAGCGTGTAATGGTGACGCGCTGGCCGATGGATGTGCCGTGTTGGGCAAACAGCATTCCCTGATTGCTGGTGATATGGATCAGGTTAGTGTTCGCTAATTCTTTGGAATCCGCGAAGGGTTCTTCTAAATAATAACCGCCGCAACGATTTTCATGTGAAGAGACCCATCCAAGCGCCGCAGCCACTTCCGATGCGCTTAAAGTGACGGGGGGTGCTGTGATGGAATGCCCTGGAACATCACTGCTTTTTGCTTTCACGTTAAATGGGAAAACACAGATGAATGCGATCAGCATGAGGATTATTTTTTCATTAAACATGTGGCGAATGGTTTCCCTGCCCCTAAACTTTGCAAGTGTAACGAAAAGAGTGAAATGAGGGAATAAAAAAGGTGCAAAAGCATTGCTTACTCGAAAGGAATAGATAAGAATATTTACCTTATGATCCCATCTTCTTTAGATACCTGGCTAACAGAAACTTGCCGGTTAACCCATTACCAATTATGCCCTTTACTCGGTGATGCGAGTTTTCGCCGTTATTTTCGGGTGAAGCATTCTGCTGGTTCTTATATCGCGATGGATGCATCCATTGAAAAAGAAAGCTGCACTCCATTTGTTGCCATTGCAACAGAGTTAAATCAACAAGGGTTGCAAACACCTAAAATTATAGCAAGTGATCTTTCCAAAGGATTTTTGCTGCTCACTGATTTTGGCGATCGTCTTTATCTGAAAGAGTTAACAGTGTCTAATGCAGATCTTCTTTATACGCGCGCTTTAGATGCGCTTTCCATTTTAAAAAATTGCCATGAAATACCTCAATGGGAATTGAAATTTTTTAATCAAGAACGGATGCGCGATGAATTAATGTTATGTAAAGAATGGTTTTTTGAAAAATATTTATCGTTAACATTATCACGAGAAGCGCACGCACGCTTAAATGCTTCTTTTGATTTTTTGGCAGAAAATGCGGCTAACCAACCGCTTGTTTTTATGCATCGTGATTATCATTCGGCTAATTTAATGCGTTTGGAAAATGAAGAGGTGGGTATTCTTGATTTCCAAGATGCTTTTATCGGGCCTTTGACCTATGATGTTGTTTCATTGCTGCGCGATTGTTACATTGATTGGCCGGAAAAAAGAGTGATTGAGTGGGCAACTTATTATTGGCAGAAAATTGCTTTGCCTTCAGTTTCGCTCGAAACATTTTTACGTTGGTTTGATTTAATGGGAATACAACGGCATTTAAAATGTTTGCTGACTTTTTCTCGTAAATATTGCCGTGATCAAAATGCAGAGTATGTGCAGCATATTCCGCGCACGCTTCATTATATTATAACGATTAGCGAACGTTATCCTGAATGCAAAGCTTTAACCATTTTTTTACGTGAAGAGGTCATGGAAAAATGCGCGCAATGATTTTGGCAGCAGGCCGCGGCGAGCGCATGGGGGCGTTAACAGCCGATCTGCCCAAACCGCTTTTAAAAGCAGGGAAAAATTATTTAATTGAATATTCTATCTTATCCCTGGTCAAAATAGGTATTCTGGACATTGTGATTAACATCAGTTATTGCGCTGGACAAATCAAAACAGCATTAGGAGATGGTTCTCGTTATGGTGTTCGTTTTTATTATTCAGAAGAGCCGGACGTTTTAGAAACAGGCGGCGGCATTTTAAATGCATTGCCATTACTTGGCGATGAACCTTTTATTGTATTAAGCAGCGATATTATTACGGATTATCCTTTGCAGAAATTATTTTTGCGTCCTGATATGCTTGCGCATTTAATTTTAGTGGACAATCCCTCTTTTCATCCCTCGGGAGATTTTTGTTTGCAAGATGAAAAATTATCTTTAGCTTTTCAAAATCAATTTTCATTTGGCAATATCGGTATTTATCATCCCGATTTATTTTCAGGTTATCAACCGGGTAAATTTCGTTTGGGCGGTGTACTTAAAGAAGCAATTTCGAAAGAAAAAATCACCGGAGAACATTACCAAGGCATTTGGCATAATATAGGCACGCCTGAGGATTTATCGCGGTGCTTGATAAACTCCTTTGATTCCGCCTTTTGAAAAAACAATTTGCCACAACTGCATGCCGCGTGCACGAAAACCCCCAGCACATAAAAGCAAATAATATCGCCACATGCGATAAAATCTTTCATCGTATTCTTTTTTCAAATTAGGCCAGTTTTTGGTGAAATTTTCGTTCCATGCCATGAGTGTATTATCATAATAAGCACCGAAATTTTGCCAATCTTCCATAATAAAAAAATCTTCGCTTGCTTTGCCGATTTGTGCAATAGAAGGCAGCATGCCGGTTGAAAAAATATATTTTGTGATCCATTCATCTGCTTGAAAAACAGTTTTATTTGAACCAATGGTGTGTAATAAAAAAAGAGCGCCCTCAGATAAGCACGTTGATACAATTTGCATATAATGCCGATGATTTAAATGCCCCACGTGTTCAAACATGCCAAGAGAAACTACACGGTCAAATTTTTCTTTCATTTCTCGATAATCTTGATAACGTATTTCAATGGGGAGCCCCGTGCAATTTTGTTTGGCGTATTCAAACTGATTTTTTGAAACAGTAATGCCGACTACGCTTACACCATAGGTTTCTGCTGCATATTTGGCGAGTGCACCAAATCCACAGCCAATATCCAAAATACGCATGCCGGGTTGTAATTTTAATTTTTGACAAACGAGTTTTAGCTTTGCTTGTTGTGCTTCTTCCAAATTTTTGGCTTCCTTCCAATAACCGCAAGTGTAGCTCATGCTGGGATCTAAGGTTGCTTTAAATAAATTGTTGCCGAGATCATAATGAGTTTTACCTACCTGAAAGGCCCGCTTTTTGGGTTGAAGATTAATCAGTTTAGCGATCAATGCCTTAAATAAAAGGCGATTATTTTTTTTAATCTGACTTTCAAGGTCAGCGCGGATGAGGCGGTCAAAAAAGACATCCAGTGCTGCTGAATCCCACCAGCCGTCCATGTACATTTCACCTAATCCAAGCGAACCTTCGCGAACGAGGCGCGCATAAAAATCTTCATTGTGAACTTGGATGTCTGAGGGGCGGGTTCCATTGATTTCGATCCCGATTTTTTGTAAGGAATCTGTCACAAGTGATTTTGCAATACTGTTTGTCATAACGATCCTTGTTTACAAACGATTAGGCAGCTTGCATCTCAATCTATCTTACTATTATTAAGGCGTGCTATTCAATTGTAAATGATAGCTTTGAATGCATCTACATCTGTGGTTTCGGAGATTTCGAAGGTTCTATTATCTGAGGAGCCCTATTTTTTTTGTAATCAAATTGAGGAAGATTACCATTAACTACATTCAAACTATCTTTATTTTCTAAAAACCAATCTAAACATTCCTTTAATAAGACAGTTGTTTTAGAAGGCTCCTTAGAGAGCCGACTTTTCAATCCAAAGTGTGGAATATTTTCTGATATACAAATTAAATTTTCTAGTACATTTTTTAATTTTTCAAATGAAATTAAGTTCATTTTATATTTTAATAGATAATGCATCGATTGTTTTAAGCAAAAATATTTTAAATGATCTGATTCCTCCTGGTTGAGCACCATTTTTTTGTCATTAATGTCTTCTATTTTTTCGATAGATTTTATTCTTTTTGAAAAGGCTGATATTTCTTCGGAATTGTCTTTAGGTTTAAATTCATGATCTACCAACGCCATGAGTTTATTTTCTATGCTCTTCTCCAAAATAATAGAAGATTTTTTAGATTGAAATTTATCGGAAATTTTTATTATTTGAATCTCTATATTCCTTTGCCATTCAGTAGGCGAGTGTTTTTTTACGTAAGCATCACGTAATTGACCGAGTTGTTCGATCGCGTTTTCCAATGAAATTCGCTTTTTAACATCTTTTTCTACCATGCGATTAGCCAGATTTTCGATGCTTTTTCGTTCATCTTTTGTAAAGCCAACGCCACTCATTGCAACTGGATCTACATTGCCAATTTCAGTTCGATACCCTCCGGCATCGATAAATCGGCCCGTGGAAATTCCGAATATATCTTGCATTACACGGCCGAGCGCGTAAACTTCCGTTAATTTGTTATATTTATTATCATCATCACCTTTACCATGCTTAGAGTAAATTTCAGGTGCAATATAGCCAGGTGTCCCATGAAAATCTACATAAGACTCTTTTTCTATTTCTTCAAGGGTGCCATAATCAATCTCTGTCATTTTAATGTTTCTTGATTGAGGGTTATCCACATAAAACATAAAATTTTCGATTTTAATATCACAGTGTAAATATCCTTTATCATGCATATTTTTAATGCATTGAAGTGCTTGCAGCATCATCTCAAAACGATCTTCTGGACGAATAGTATATATTCTATCTTTTTCTTCTTTCCCTTGCTCAGCTAAAATATCAAATAACTCCATGCCAGGAACAAGATCTTGGATGAAGCTATATTTTTCTAGAGGTTTATGTTCTTTTTTTTCTTTTTTTAATTTTTTTTGTTCGTCTTGTTCGGCTTTCGATCTTTTTTTAAGAAGGATGTATCCAGAACCTCTGCCCATTTTTTTATTGTTATCCGCTTCTTTTTTGAAGTTTTCTATATCCGCAGCTTCTAGAGCTCGTCCATAAGGTTTGTTATGCAATACTTTTAAAACATCATACAAGTGACCCGTTTCAAGATCTTGAATGATCTTCGCTTTACCTGATGCTCCTTCACCTATTTTTTTTCCCTTATAAACGGCATAGATCTTAAATTTTCCCGATTCATCTTTTATTCGAAGAATACCGCCGCGATTAATATCAATATTTAATTCTTCTTTTAGATATCTTTTTGAATATCGCGCATTTTCAGTTTCATTTTCTTGCGCTTCTTTTGTTTCAAAAGCACGTTTGATTTTTTCAATCGCTTCTGCAGGAAGCAATCGTTTAATTCCGTTAGGGCCTGGATAAAAATCGTTTGGGTATTTATCTTGATAACTGGGGAAACAATTCTCAAATTTTTCCTCTATTTTATTTTCTGCTTTATCTTCTACTTTTTCATTTTTTTCATCTTTCGGGAGCCCGGTATTCAGTTTATTTTTTATTGTAGAAGTAGATCCTCTGACTGTTGACATAGCGTTGTCCTCATTCATTTAATGAAGAAACATAAATCTTAATAAAAACGGGTTACTTCATTGATTAGTATAGAGGATATTTTCAATTTTTCTTTGACTCTAAGGGGTATTCCGAGTTATAAAACCAAGAAACATGAAAAATCAGCAAGTTATCTACTTCATTTAATCAGCACTTACTTTATGGAAAAAAACCTCATGTCATTAGCCATTGTCTATACTCGGGCAAGTTCGGGTATTGCTGCACCTTTGGTGACAGTAGAAGTTCATATTTCACGCGGTTTGCCTGCGCTACATATGGTGGGTTTAGCGGAAGCTGCGGTGAAAGAAAGTAAAGACCGCGTGCGCAGTGCTTTATTGAATACGCATTTTGAATTTCCGACGCGGCGCATTACCATTAATTTGGCACCCGCTGATTTGCCAAAAGAAGGCGGACGATTTGATTTGCCCATTGCGTTAGGCATTTTGGCGGCATCAGGCCAATTAGCACAGGATCAGTTGATGCACTATGAGTTTACTGGTGAACTGGCATTGTCGGGTGAATTACGTGCAGTGCGCGGTGTTTTGCCGATGGTGTTAAATAGTTTGCAAGCGAAACGCAATTTAATTGTGCCTGATGCTAATGCTAAAGAAGCGGCCCTTGTAAAACAAGCAACTGTTTTTTCAGCCAAACATTTACTGGAAGTCTGCGCACATTTAAAAGGAGATAATATTTTATTGCGCTGCGAGCAAGAGAGCGATGAAAAAGAAACTAAAACTTTACTAGATCTTTCTGATGTACGCGGACAACCGCATGCTAAACGCGCTCTAGAAATTGCAGCAGCGGGTAAACACAGTGTGTTGTTTGTAGGGCCGCCGGGCACTGGTAAAACGATGTTAGCCAGCCGCTTGCCGAGTATTTCACCGTCTTTAACCGATCAAGAAGCATTAGAAGTAGCAGCGATTGCTTCAGTCAGCAGCGCGGGTTTTCATCATGGACAATGGAAATGTTTACCGTTTCGAGCGCCGCATCATAGCAGTTCAAGTGTCGCTTTAGTGGGCGGCGGGCGTCCGCCTAAGCCCGGTGAAATTTCTCTTGCTCATCACGGCATTTTATTTTTGGATGAATTACTTGAATTTAATCGTAATGCGCTTGAATCATTACGTGAACCCTTAGAGTCAGGTCAGGTGACTATTTCGCGTGCGGGGCATCAAATCATTTTTCCTGCGCGGTTTCAATTGATCGCTGCTTTAAATCCTTGTCCCTGCGGTTTTTTAGGGAGCTTCAAGGAAGCATGCCGTTGTTCTCCTAAAAAAATTAAACAATATTTAACAAAATTATCAGGCCCTTTGTTAGATCGTATTGATATGCAAATTGAAATTCCTGCTCTTCCTCCAGAATTATTGTTAACAACAGTAGACAATCAGGAGCAAAGTATAGTAGTAAAAGAAAGAGTGATGCGGGCGCGTGAGTGTCAGCTCAATCGGCAAGGCAAATATAACCAGGAATTGCGGGTCAACGAACTTAAGTTGTGCCAAATGGAGCATGCATCTGAACGTCTGCTCACCCAGGCAATGAATAAGTTTAATTTGTCAGCACGTGTTTATCATCGCATCGTACGGGTATCTCGGACGATTGCAGATATTGCTGAAGAGGGGAATATTGCGCCAAAGCATATCAGCGAAGCATTAAGTTATCGATCTTTGGATAGGTCGATATTTACCATGCAGAATACAAATTGAGTTTATTTTGACCAAATTAGGGACAGTAAAGCGACTATAATGGAAGTAAGAACGAGAAAAGTGGTGGGTATGGATACTCGTCATTATGAGCACTGGCGTTATGGAATGATGAAAACAATAACATAATGAAGAGGTATGACAATGGCCATCGTATTTTATCCTCATGAGGATGAACTGCAATCGAGTGCGCTCGACCAAAAATTAGAAATTGTGTTGGAGGCCGCAGAGCGTTACAAAGGGATTATTTTGGATACGGCAAGCAAATCGATTGAAGCACCCGCAGATAAAAAAAAGCGTATGGCTCCGCGTGATATCACACACACATTTAATTGGGAAGAAATTGCGAGATTACTCCGAGAAATTCGAGAACTTTCTGAAGCAAATCCATCTGCTAAACTTTATAAAGGCGAACGCTTAAAAAAATTAGCCGAAATTTATGAAGTATTGCGCGCAGCAAAAATGGCAAAACTAGAAGCCGTGCGTATTGCTTTAATGAATGAAGCAAATCAATTATTGTCTGGCGGATCACAGGTGGCTTGACTTTATTCTCTATTGAAAAATAGGGGGTAAGTGTTTATAACATTTTCTGTGTGATGCAAGCTTTCGTGTTTTCAGGCCGTAGGCCCTGAGACCCATTTAGCCCAG
>AMFJ01024885.1_pt1 | contig 11695 bp, 11 predicted proteins | sample 427208 | NCBI WGS metagenome assembly AMFJ01 (sample SAMN02954298, study PRJNA114691) | groundwater metagenome | biome: aquatic; feature: subsurface aquifer; material: sediment; isolation source: subsurface aquifer sediment | place: USA: Rifle, CO | collected 2008-08
TCAGCTTTCGTTACGAAAATTATTTCGAAAGAAGTCTATTCTCTTTACTACAGCTATCATGTTATTGATAAGTATAGTATGATTAGCTCATAAGCATAAGCTAGTCTCTTTTAAAATTAATATAAAATTTCTGAATTTAATGGAGGTGTATTAAAATGGTCCAGTTAGCACCATTAAAAATCAAAGGTCACACTATAAAGTTTCCTGTGATTCAGGGAGGAATGGGGATTGGAGTATCCCTTGGACCACTAGTGGGAGCTGTAGGCAAAGAGGGTGGGCTAGGTGTTATTTCAACCGCAGCAATCGATCGCATCATTTCAAAGAGGCTGGGCAAAAAAATGACTACCTACGAAGCTGTTTTTTATGAAGTCACTTTTGCCAAGGCTGCTGGCGGTAGAGTTGCAGTAAACATCATGGAGGCACTTTACAAAGATCGCGATGAGGCAGTAAGAGGTGCACTTGATGCTAAAGTAGATGTTATTATTGCAGGCGCAGGATTACATCTTAACTTGCCATCAGTTGCTCCCGTAGGCGATACAGCATTGGTACCTATTGTGTCTTCTGCACGAGCGCTAGAGCTGATTTGCAAGTATTGGCAACGTCAGAAATATCGTCCCGACGCAGTTATTCTTGAAGGTCCCTTGGCTGGTGGACACTTGGGCTTTAAGATTGAGGATGTAAATAAGGAGGAGAATCGCCTTGAAAGACTTTTTCCACAGGTCAAGGAAATTGCAGACAAATACGGTAAATTCCCTGTAATTGTTGCAGGAGGCATCTATACGCGACAAGACATCACCACTTTTCTTGCTAAGGGGGCAGATGGGGTGCAGATGGGTACACGATTTCTGGCAACAGAGGAGAGCAGTGCAACTCAGGCATATAAAGAAGCGGTTGTCAGTGCCACACAAGAAGATATCATGGTGGCAAATATTCCTGGTTCACCCTGCGGTTTCCCCTTTAGAGTAATCAATAAATCTCCAATGTTTTTGGCCACTCTTAATGGTCAACGTGCATCAATTTGTGATAAAGGGTATGTGCTACAAAAAGACAAAGGAGGGAACTATACAATCTGTCCTGCAAAAACAGACAGTGATCATTATTTTTGCATCTGTAACGGTCTCCTCTCATCTGCCGGATACAACCCAAATAAAGAGGACGCTCTCTACACCGTAGGAACCAACGCCTGGCGCGTTGATAAGATTCTTACCGTTCACCAACTCATGAATGAGTTAAAAGGTATTACTGACTGATAACTCGTTCGAATTTTCACAGGGCTTATCACAGGGCTTACTGCAAGATAAGCCCTTATTTTATTGTAATATATAGTTAATTTTGGTATAATTTAACCAGATTAATTTGCCCGCCGCATGCTGGGCGGAGTAAAGTAGAGCAATACATTAACGTGTTTGTCCTGGTAGCTCAGCTTGCCCCGCCGGAGCCAGAGTAGCTCAGAGGTAGAGCAACTCTTTCGTAAAGAGTAGGTCGGAGGTTCAATTCCTCTCTCTGGCTCTGGCGGGGTGAAGTAGAGCAACCCTTACGTAAAGTGAAGGTCGCCAGTTCAATTCTGGCTATCGGCTCCATATGAAAATTATAAATTTATTACAATCCACTACGCAGAATCTAGCATTAAAAAAAAATACTTGGCTGATTTTTATTTTAGCAATATTAGCAAATATTTTAATCTGGTATATTTGGATTAATAAATCTCAGTTTAGTAAAACTTTTTTATATTACTCAACAATTGTATTATTGGGGAACCTGCTAATGGTTTTTTTATTTAATAAAAAAGATATTTTAGTAGAATATTTGTTTGCAATTTCAGCAATATTAGTTCAAATTTTTACTTTAGTTTTGTTATATCATACGATATACTAAAAAGTCACAGGTTATAAGTTATAAGTTAATTTATGAATCTAGAGATTGATCGACAAATTAAATATTATACTTTGTGGGAAAAATTACCAGGCACATTAACGTGGGCAGCTTTTATTTTGCCTGTAATTATTTGCTTATTTTATCCAGCAGTTGTAGCTAACATAATAATAGTTTACGCACTTTATTGGCTTGTTAAATCTTTTAGAATGTCTTATGCACTTATAATTGGATACAGAAAGTATCGTAATGATGTAAAATTGGATTGGCTCAAGATGTGTAAAGATTTACCACACAATGTAAGTGATTGGCAAAATATATATCATGTGGTTGTTCAAGCAACTTATAAAGAAGAAGTTGAAACTCTCGACCATTCAATTAGCGCAATAGTAAATTCTAACTATCCGCTTGATAAAATTATTTATGTTTTAGCTTGTGAAGAAAAGGATAAGGAAAATGCTTTAAAAAACGCTGATTACCTTTATAAGAAATACGCAAGTAAAATGAATAAATTTATTATCACACTGCACCCCAAAGATACTCTAGGTGAGATACCAGGTAAAGGTTCAAATATCACATACGCAATGCACCAGGTTTTAAAAGAGATTAACAAAACAAAAATTCCTTATCAAAATATTATTGTAACTTCATTAGACGCAGATAATCGCGTGCACCATGAATATTTTGGGTCTTTGACCTATAAATACCTAACTGATTCTGATCCAGATCGTAGCGCCTATCAACCACTTAGTATGTATTTTAATAATATCTGGCAAGTTCCAATTGTAATAAGATCAATATCAGTTGGCAGCTCATTTTGGCAGATGATTGAGTCAACTAGGCCATATAGATTACGTAACTTCTCGGCTCATGCGCAGAGTTTATCAGCATTAATCAAAACAGATTTTTGGTCAACTAAATCAATAGTTGAAGATGGTCATCAATACTGGCGTAGTTACCTGGCATTTGATGGTGATTATAAAGTAGTACCAATCCATTTACCAGTTTATCAGGATGCAGTTTTGTCACCCAAGGGATATTTTGCAACCTTTCGTGAGCAATATATCCAAAAACGTCGTTGGAGTTGGGGTTGCTCAGATATTCCATATGTAATAACAAAAATCCTAAGTAACAATAGAATCAATTTTGTTGACAGATGGTTACAATTTTTCCGACTTTTAGAAGGGCATTTTTCTTGGGCAACTACGTCAGTAATATTAGGGTTAGTTGGCTGGATGCCAAAGTATTTAAATAATGATTTTAGTGATTCAGTAATTGCCTATAATTTCCCAGTGATCTATTCCAGAATTTTAACTATTGCAATGCTTGGGTTGGCTGTAACTTTAGTAATTTCGATGTTGCTTTTACCACCAAAACCAAGAAAAAATTTAACATGGAGTATATTAGTTGAATGGATCATTGCACCAATAATGTTGCCGATTTCTAATATCATTTTTAGTTCTATTCCTGCTATAGAATCACAAACAAGACTAATGTTTGGTAAATATCTTGATTTTAAAGTAACGGAAAAAGCTATAACTCACATAGAAAATTCCAAGTTACAAACACCAAATCCCAAATAAATTCCAAATCTAAAATTCAAAAAAAACAAACGATAAATTTAAAATTTTGAAAATTGTAATTTGTAAATTATTTGGTGCTTGTTATTTGGTTTTTGGGATTTACGTTTAAGAAAGTTTAAGATGACAAAAAAAAATACAAAATTTCTAATATATACAATAGTTGCTTTACTTTTAGCCACTATGGTTTTTTTGATGTTTACAAGTTCTAGTGGTGATTCGGCAACAACCGATGAATCTACACATATTGTTTCTGGGTACTTAGCTAATATTGATGGAGATTATAATATCAATACCGAGCATCCGTATCTAGGCAAAAAAATTAACACCTTGCCATTACTTTTTATGAAGGTTAATCTTGATCGTTCGGAACCATATTTTGCAGTTAAATCAGATTATTATTATGATTCTTGGCGTGAGAGTCGCCAGCTTGGTAATAATTTTTTATACAAAATGGGTAATGATGCCGATCAAATATTACGTGCAGTTAGGTCAGTGCCAATGATTCTAGCTCTTATTTTTGGATTAGTTTTTTTTATTATTGTGAGCCAATTATTTGGTCTCTGGGTTGGATTGTTATCATTAGTTTTTTGGGTTTTTTCGCCAGACATTTTAGCTCACTCAAGATTCGTTAATACTGATCTATGGATCACAGTTTTTTATTTTTTATCAATAACTAGTTATGGATATTATTTAAGTAAACCAAATTATAAACGCTTAATACTTGCAGCAATAATTCTTGGGTTGGCTTTGTCGGTTAAGTTCTCGTCAATTATTCTTATACCAATACTATTTGTGCTTTGGGTAATTAAAAATCAACAAGTTAAACAAAACATTTGGCTTAGTGTTAAACAAAACATTTTGCCAGTAATAATATTCTTAATAACAAGCTGGATAATAGTTTGGGCAAATTATGGATTTTCAACTCTTACGCCCCCAAAATATCAACAAGTTTTAGATAAAGATTATTATAACCAGATATTAGTTAAAACCCAATCAGTTGCTAGATACTTTAAACCAGCTGAGTATTACAAAGGCACGGTAATTTTGTCATCAAACAGTTTTGGTAATCGCCCAGCATATTTGCTAGGAGAGCAGAAGTATGGTGGTTGGTGGTATTATTTCCCAGTAGCTTTTATGGTTAAAACACCGTTGCCAATTTTGATATTAATATTCGGATCGATAATATTTTATTTACTTCGAGCGAAGTCGAGAAGCACAGTTCAAAGAAAAAAATTAATATTTAATGATTATCTATTAATCTCGCCAATAATAATTTATCTATTAATCTCAATGGCTCAAAAACTTAATATTGGTGTGCGCCACTTGCTTCCCATAATGCCATTTATATTTATCTGGTGCGCTAAATTGATGGTTGAGTTTTATAATTACCTTAAAAATTCGAAGATTAATCGTTCATTAGTTCTTATATTCTTTAGTTTTTTAGTTTTCTGGTTGATTTTTGGAACAATAAGAATCTACCCACACTTTTTATCATATTTTAATGAAACAGTGGGAGCCAGTAACGGCAGTCAGGTTTTATCTGATTCTAACATTGACTGGGGGCAAGATATTAAACGATTAAAAACATGGCTTGATGATCATAAAATTACCCAGCCAATACTGCTTGAATATTATTGGGATGGTGATGACAGTATTAGCTATTATGGTATAAATTATAATAAGTTGGAACGCAATGATCCAACCCAAAAAGGATATATTGCTGTAGGTGTTTCTGCAGTTAATAATTCCGAATTTTCGTGGCTAAAAAACTATAAACCAATCGATCAAATAGGGTACTCGATAAATATTTATAATATTAAGTAATAGATCTTTAGATTATTTTATGACTAAAACAAGCAGTATAATTAATTATTACCGAATTGCATTTCTTCAAATTGTTTCACTTTATTATATTTATTAAGTTCATCAACCGCTTTGCCTAAATCCTCTAATAAGCGTTGCGCTAACTTTGGAGTAAGAGCAAAATCGATCAATGCTGTGCCTTCTTTATCGTTTCGATGTGTTTTTCCTATTTTTGGACATTGAGAACCTTCAGCCTTTGTGGTAATTAATACACGGTCTCCGTGTCCTTTGTAGTCGCGATGAAATGTACTTCCAACCTGATCATTAACTAGCAAAGTGCCAAATTTCATGTTAACTTCTGCTTAAGAACCTTCTGGCGCTAGATTCTCATTTGCTTTGTCAATTGATGATTATCCTTCAAATGGTTGTCCTGGATTTGTCATAATAATTTTTCCTTACTAAAAATTATTTAATATTCCCCCTAAAGTATTTAGTAGTTAAAAGCCACGGAATTTTTTTGCAAATATAGTCTTATTCGAGTATAATTTAATTATGAGCGTTACTCTAATTATATTTAATCATTTTTACTAAATTTATGCAACACAATAGAAAGATTTATTTATCAGTTATAATACCTGTGTATAACGAAGAAAAAAGACTAGATAAAACCTTCCAAGAACTCGAAGGTTATTTTAAGAATAAAAAATATAGTTATGAAGTGATATTTATAGTTGATGGCAGTAAAGATAAAACTAAAGAGGTAATAGGTGATTATATAGCTGATAAACCAAATTTTCAAATACTAAATCATCCGATTAATTATGGTAAAGGTTTCGCAGTTCGTCAAGGGATGTTAAAGGCGCAAGGTGAATATATCTTATTTACCGATGCAGATTTTTCGACACCGCTGGATCAACTAGACAAATTATTACCTTTTGCGCAAAATTATCAGATTGTTATTGGTTCACGTTATTTAGAGGGTGGTAATATTAAAATTAAACAACCTTTTTTACGTCGTATGATTAGTCGAGTTGGTAATTTGGTAATGAAAATGGTTATTGGTTTACCTTATAAAGATACACAATGTGGTTTTAAATTATTCAATAAAAATGTGATAAAAGATATTTTTACTCGAACATTAATTAATCGTTGGGGTTTTGATATGGAGATTTTAACAATAGCTAAAATCCATCAGTTTAAAGTTAAGGAGGTATCTGTTGACTGGTTTGATGATCGACTTTCACAACTTCGTGCGGGTCGTGCAGCTTATCAAACACTTAAAGAACTTCTTAAAATTAAATTAAACCAAATAAATAAATTATATAATTAAAAATCCAGGTGGCAGCCCCTAGGGGAGTCGAACCCCTCTTTTCAGCTTGAAAAGCTAGCGTCCTAACCGATAGACGAAGGGGCCATCACTTGGATTTTTTATTAAAAATGCTGAGCTAACAGCATTTTTAATTATACTATATTTATACTCATTGCACAATATGTCACTGTGGAATTTGAATACCCTTCAAAATTGTATTAGATTTATCAATATTATATGCGTAAAGTTCTGTCAATCGTTGAGCTTCGGTTTTATTATCAGTTTTTTTGGAACTATCGTATGCACTAATAGCCTCAAGTAATAATTTTAATGATTCTAAATGTTTATTATTGGCATCACGCAATTTATCAGCAATATTTATTTTGTCAAGTTCAGAAATTGCATTTTCAATATTGCTTCTGGTATCATTAATTAATTTTTGCATATCATCGGCAGTAAAAAGTGTTGTATATTTACTTTTTGCAGAAATATCCTCGAAGCCTTTGTTAACTGTTTGACGCAAACTTAAAACTTTTTGGTTGTATAGAGCCCCCTCGGTAATTTGATCAGAGCCAGTGCTAGCCCCAGTAGTGTCATCACCTAGTACAATACCACCTTGGTCATTTGAGGCAACATTCGTATTAGTTGATGAGCTAGTAACTTTATTTTGGTTATTATAATATAGTCCACCACTAATAATTATCAATAATATTATAATTGGGAAGATATATTTGATATCATTTTTGCCCATATAAACTCCAATTTACTTTTAATCAATAGTATTAATTTGATTATATCTAATTAATAAGAAAATGCAAGAATTATTTAGATTTGATACTCTAGTAAATGTATTGACATAAATCTGTAGTGGTGCTAAACTCAACCTAGATTGTTTAGCTCCTTGAAAAAGGTTTATCGATATATGGGTTTGCCCTAAATATTATCAAAGGATGGTGTATTATTTATGGGGACAACTTTTGAGATGACAGAAGAATTCAGGCAAAGACGTACACAAAACTGGATGATCATTGGATTCTTGTATGCACTCTTCTACATGACGCGCTACAATAATGCAGCCGCAATGCCGCAAATCATGAATTGGTTTGGCTGGACCAAATCAGATCTTGGAATATTCGAAACAGTTTTGCCGCTGATTTATGGTTTGTCAGTCCTTTTTAACGGCCCCCTCGGCGACAAAATTGGTGGAAAAAAATTGTTCTTGATTGGTAGTATTGGAGTTTTCTTGATGAATATGTGCATGGGAGTATGCACGTTATTAGTTACCACCCCTGCAATCATAACAGGTATGGGAACTGCCAGACATGTAGTTGAACAAGCTGCATTACTTTATGGATTTTCACACAGCAATCTGATTATCTTAATGGCGATCATCTGGGGAATCAATGGGTATTTTCAATCAATGGGCGCAATTGCCATTGTCAAAGTAAATTCTCGTTGGTTTCACAAACTGGAACGTGGCAAGTTTACTGGCATTTTTGGCATCCTTATACGATGCGGATTAATTCTAGCTTTCTCAGGCGTGCCAATTATTGCCAAATCTTTACCATTGTATTGCGTGTGGTTTATACCTGCTGCCGGGGTGGCTATAGTTGCCATACTTGTTAGCATATTCGTGGAAAATTCACCATCTGATGTTGGTTATCAAGGTTTTGCAACCGGTGACGAAGAAAATACTGACGATAATTCTGTTTCACTCCGCGACGTCCTGAGTAAAATACTAGCTAACAAAATGACGTGGTTCGTGCTACTTGCGTCAGTTATGATTGGCTTTGTAAGACGCGGTACAATTGATGTTTGGTTTACTACCTACTTCAACGAAGTTTATACAGGACAAGTTGCAGCTTACCAAGTGGCTGCATGGGGTATTGCTTTACTAGGCATCGCTGGCGGTTTTGTTCTTGGTATTTCATCAGACAAGATCTTTAAAGGTCGTCGTGCACCTGTCATTTGCATTGGTTTTATCGGTATGGTTGTGATGCTTGGAATCGGTGGATTATCACATCACGCCAACTTTGGTCCATATGCTATGGCTATTTCACTCGCATGTTTGTCATTCTTTGTCAACGGCTCACACGGAATCATAGGTGGCGCAGTGACCATGGATCTTGGTGGGAAGAAAGCTACTGCAACTGCCACAGGTTTGTTTGACGGAGCGCAGTATTTAGTCGCAGGCCCGATGACAGGAGTGGTGATGGGTAAATTACTCGAGAAATACGGCTGGGGATTTTGGCAGTGGGGTTTGATACCCTTTGCGGTAGTAGGAGTGATAGCAATGGCGTTTTTGTGGAACCAAACACCAAAAGATAAAAACGCTGGTCATTAAGACCTTAGAATAAAATCAATTTTTGACGCTAATGTGGATGTGCAAGTAAGCATATCCACATTTTTTATTTTTTTGCCAATTTTTTTGCCGAGCAGATCCCTTAAAAAATATTAGCGAGTAATAAAATATTTGCTAATTTTGAATACCTTGACAATTATGAACATATGTTCTATATTATAAATAGAAAGGATTTTTATGAGAGGCAGACCAAAAAGAAAAAGATTAATTAGTTTTTTTCCAGAAATAACCTACTTCAAACCAGCAGGTATTCCCTTACGTAATTTAAGCGAGGAAGTTTTAACATTAGATGAAGTTGAAGCAATTAGATTATATGATTTAGAAGATCTTGATCAAGAACAAGCAGCTTGTAAAATGGATATTTCTCGCATAACTTTTTTAAGAATTATCCACGAGGCACATAAAAAAATAGGTCGATGCCTTGTTTACTCAAAAGCGATTAGAATGAGGGGAGGTGATATAATTATGCCAAAACAAGATGGAACCGGTCCAATGGGGCTTGGGCCAAGAACTGGGAGACGTGGAGGCCGTGGTCGAAAACTAGTTAACCAGTCACAAGGATTAGGTGGAAGCACAGAATGCGTTTGTCCAAATTGTGGTGAAAAAATTCCACATATCAAAGGAGTGCCTTGTACCGAGACAAAATGTCCAAAATGCGAGACTCCAATGAGAGGAATTTTTTGTCAATAAAAAAACAAGCTTGACCATAATGATTAGGACAGTAGCAGATTTTTTTCTGTTATTGTTCTACTTTGATGATATAATAGAAATAAGATGTCATATACAATTTTATTAATTAGTTCGCTGTCTATATTTTCCACTATTATTGGGGTTTTTTGGGCTAAAAATTGTGCGGATCGACCAAAAATAGTTGCCGGAGCAGTTGGGTTTTCTGTAGCCATAATGCTTTACCTGAGTATATTTGAATTATTTATTATGCCAATGCAATTATTGTCTTGGCATAATGTTATATTTTGGTTTTTAATTGGCGTGATTGTTGTTGCAATAATTGATTGGATACTGCCCCACATTCATCATCACGATACAAAAAATACAAAACAAAACTCCTTGGCTACTATGGCGTTGCTTATTGCCATCGGTATGGTGATTCATGATTTCCCCGAAGGATTTGCAATCTCCGGAACATACTTAAACAATTCAAATTGGGGTTGGCTTGTTGGTCTGGGAGTAGCTATTCACAATATTCCAGAAGAATTTGCTATGGCCTTACCACTTATTATTACTGGGCAAAAGAAAACTTTATTGATTTTGGCTATTTTTTCTGCTTTAGCCGAACCCTTGGGGGCACTTTTAGGAATTAGTGCAGGAGAATCATTTGTTAATTGGCTTTTACCAATGACAATATTTGCTGGCGGAGCAATGTTCTTTATAGCTATCAGCGAGCTAACGCCTTTTGGTTTAAGAATAAAACACTTTGGAAGTTTTATCATAGGAACTATTATTGGGTTCATCTCGTTCGGGATTCTTGCAAGTTTGTTTTAGTAAACTTCCACAGGATTATGTCTACCGCTTCTTTTCAATTTAAGTTTCTACCGCTCGACATTGTCATGACTTTTTTTATCCCCAAACCTACATTTTTGATATAATTTAGTTTTATTGTTAACAACTTTATTAATGTGTTATAATAAATTTAGTAAAAATTATAAAATAATCAATATTTAATAATTTAGTGTTTAATCCAGCACTAAAAGGAGGAGCATGAGCATTAAAGAAATGTTACTAGGAATTGTTTCGGGGACTGGCGAAGCTGGAAAATCTGTAGTTTCTGCTAGTCACGATATTATCAAAGAAGGGACAGGAACAGTTGGGGATTTAATTCATTCTGCTTTTGAAATTGCCAAAGAAACTGGTAAAGATGCTACCGAATTAGTAAGTGAAGTTGTGATTGGTGCTATTAACGCTACTAAAGAAGGCGCTAATGTTAGTCAAGATGCTGTAACTGATGTAATCACTACTGCGGAAAAAGCAGCTGGTGAAATTACTGAAGAAGGTGGCGAAGCTGTAAGAAAAGGAATCGCTAAAGCTAAAGAAATAGTCAAGGAACCTCTAAAATAACTAGATTAGGTGATCTTTCTAACAAAAAAATACTGACCTAAAAAATCAGTATTTTTTGTTATGTATAGTAATATTTTCTAAGTTTAGCGTGATGTATGATGTGATGGGAAACGATCCCCAAATAAGGTAAGTTTATTATACAGCGAACTTGGGCAGAATACGTATGATAGACAAAAAAGATACAATAAACTCGTTGTTGATCCTATAATACAAAATTCATTGATAAGAATGATATACAAGCGATAGGAAATTTGTTGGCTTAATGGTAAAAACGTGCACCTACCCTTAACCTGATTGTGATATAATTGAACCAGTAAAATAATGGTTGTTTAGAAAGGATTGTAAACATGACTAAAAAAACTGTCCAAAGTGTGGATCAAATCATTGCGTAAAAAAGGGTAAAAGCATTAGGTCTGGTAAACTTCAAAGATACTTTTGTAAGAATTGCAGTAATTACTTTCAATCTGTAAAACGTCCAGACAAACTAATCCAAATAATCTGGGATAAGTACACTAATAAAAGGCAAACATTAAAAGATTTAGCTTACGAGCATGGCAGATGCATTAGGTGGATACGTCAACAAATTAATAAAGCGAAAAATACTACTAAGAAAATCAATCCCAGTGGATTAGTAATTGTAGCAGATGTCACCTTCTTTAACAGGTTTTATGGCTTCATCGTATTTAGATC
>AMFJ01034441.1_pt1 | contig 11695 bp, 16 predicted proteins | sample 427208 | NCBI WGS metagenome assembly AMFJ01 (sample SAMN02954298, study PRJNA114691) | groundwater metagenome | biome: aquatic; feature: subsurface aquifer; material: sediment; isolation source: subsurface aquifer sediment | place: USA: Rifle, CO | collected 2008-08
AGATGAACGCTCCGGAACTCGAAGATGGAACCATCGAAATCGTGAGCATCGCGCGTACTCCCGGATTTAAAACCAAGATTATTGTCGCTTCCGAATATGAAGAAGTAGATCCGGCAGGATGTCTTATCGGGCCAAAAGGAGCCCGTGTTCGTGCGGTGGTCGATGAAATCGCCGGAGAGAAAATCGATATTATTAATTATACCGACAACCGGGAAGAGTTGGTGCGAAAATCTCTCGTACCTGGAGTGGTCGAAAAAGTAACGATCGATGAGGAAAATAAAATTATCCGGTGTACCGTAACCGAAGAAGAAAAGGCGAAGGTTCTCGGAAAATGAGGAGCCAATATCAATCTTACATCGGAACTTCTTGGATACAAGATTATCCTCGATGCGAAAGAAGAGAAATAATGTTTGTCATTGCGAGGATACCCTCAAGGAGTACCCCGGGTACGACGAAGCAATCCACTCTTATTAAATACAAATAGATTGCCACACTTCGCTCCGCTTCGTTCGCAATGACAAGTATTTTACTACTAATTCTTTCAAAACATGGCAGAAACGCTCACCCAATTTTTAGAAGGAAGTGGAACTCGAAAAATGGCCTTTGAAACATACCAGAAACTTCCTGATACGGATTCTGTAAAAAGACAGCAGTATTTGTTTAATCTATCAGATGAGATTGGGCAAAAAGTCGGTATGCTGATTTATATAAACGCTTGCTTAGTATGCGGAAGAAGCCTCCTTGCAACGGACTCCATTTGTGATCGTTGTGGAAATATGAACGATGCATATTTTGATGCTCTGTCAGCAGAAATCGACCAACACCCTATCGGGCGGGTTATGGGAACACGCGGTCATTAATTTTTCTTTTCTTATTTTTTAACTTCTCATTCTATGGCAAATAATACCGTAGCAGTACAGCTTCTCGAGCGGATTGCGAATGTGGGAAAAGAAGGAGAGATTATCGAAGTGAGCCACGCATATGCGAGAAACTTTCTCATCGCTAAAGGTCTTGCAAGGATCGCTACTCCGGAGCTCATCAAACGGGAAGCGGAAAAAACAAAAAAAGCTCAAGATAATAAGAGTCATCTCGTAGAGGCTCGACATGAAATCGCACAAAAACTCCATAACACCACTCTCACATTTGAACTCCCCGGGAGTAAAGATAAGATATTTTGAGGACTTGGAGAACATGAGATTATTCAGGAAATAAAAAAAAGATATAATATAGAGCTCGAGAAAAAACATATCCTCCTCCCTGAAGGACATAAACTCAAACAGGTGGGAATCACCGACATCAAGATCCATCTCGGAAGCGATGTAAATATAAAAATGCACATCGATATCCATGCAATTAAAAATTAAACTTCCCACTTTATGTCCACTCTCGCAATAGACTATGGGACGAAGAAAATCGGACTCGCAATAGAAGTAGAAGGGATTGCCTTCCCCCTTGCAATCATTGCAACCAAGGAGATATTTTCCTCTCTTCCCAAACTCATTAAAGAGCGCCATATAGACACGATTATCATCGGAATTGCCAATCATATGGATGGAACTATTTCAGAACAAGCAATCCGGACTCGTGAATTTAGAAAAAAGATCCAAAATCTTCTCCCGAAAGATATGAGATATATCGAATGGGATGAACGACTGACGACTTTTGAGGCGAGAAACGCACTTGACCCATTCGGAAAAGACCCGAGAAAAAATATCGATGACGTGGCGGCGAGTATTCTACTCCAAAGCTATCTGACTTCCATCAAAAGCTCGGCTTGTAACTCTTAACTTTTTCCCCCATGCACCTCTGATTCATTATGGACGGGAATCGTCGATGGGCAAAACAACATATGCTCCAAACATTGCTCGGCCATAAAGAAGGAAGTACTCGGCTTGAGGAAATGGTAGAGCTTTGCTTCACCGAAAAGATAGAATATTGCAGTTTTTGGGCGCTCGCGAAAAAAAATATAGAGAATAGGAATAAAGAAGAGCTCGATTACCTCTACAGACTTTTTTTCGAGAGTATGGAGAATCTTCTTCCAAAACTTCTCAAAAAAGGCATTAAGTTTGAGTGGGTAGGAAATCCGGAAATACTTCCCATTCATGTCGTCGAACTTCTGGAGGATGCTCGGGAAAAAGCGAAAAATGGCACGGAAATGATCTTTATCCTCGCTATCGGATACGGAGGTCAGGATGAGGTTATTCGAGGCATAAAGAACTTCCTGCAACAAGGTGGAGATATACGCTCTCTCGATGAAAACTCCTTCCTCCCTTTTCTCGATACAGGACGGTTTCCCACGCCAGATCTCATTATACGAACTGGGGGCGACTCGCGCCATTCCGGATATTTCCTCTACCAGAGCGAGTACAGCGAGTACTACTTCACCCCCACCCTTTGGCCTGATTTCAAAGAGGAGGAATTCTACAAAGCGCTCGAAACCCTGAAAGACGCGAAAAGAAATTTTGGAAAATAATTCCCTTTTTATGAAAATCATCCCACATTCCAAATCCTTAGAACTTTTCCCGTTTATGGAACTCGCCGGCGAAGTTGCCAAACAAGCAACTTGCAAACGATCAAAATGCGGGAGTATTATAGTAAAGAATGGAAAAGTCATCGGTTCCGGCTTTAATTCCCCTCCGGGAAATCTCGAGTCCGAACGCCGATGCACTTGCGATAAAAAAACTCTGGATTTTAAAGTGACCGACAAAACCTGTTGTATACATGCGGAACAACGAGCCATTATGGATGCACTGAAAAACCATCCGAATGAAATCGAATATTCCCGACTCTATTTTGCACGACTCTCTGAAAGCGGAGAGATTGAATTTTCGGGAGAACCATATTGCACTATTTGCAGCAAGATGGCTCTGGATACAGGAATAAAAGAATTCGTACTTTATCGGAAAGAAGGAATTTGTATTTATGACACCGAAGAGTATAATTCGTTTTCATTCGCATATAAAAATCACATATAAATTTATGAAATCCCCCACTCTCTCACTCCATATCAATAAAAAAGCCTTGTTCGATTACGAAATCGTACAGGGCTACGAAGCGTGAATCAAGCTCACGGGACCGGAAGTAAAGAGTATACGAGCGAAGCAGTGTAATCTCAAGGGAAGTTATGTGAGCCTCGCGTCCGGTCGTCCCATTCTGAAAAATTTCCATATCTCTCCGTACGAACACCTCCCCCATAAACTCGGGATCAATCCGACCGCCGATCGGGAGATATTCCTCAAGAAAAAAGATATCGACTATCTCACGGGAAAACTCAAGGAGAAAGGTTTTTCCCTCATCCCGACGGAAGTCTATTCGAAAGGAAACCTCATAAAAATATCGATCGCACTCGCCCGAGGACGAAAGGTTTTCGAGAAAAAACAGGTATTGAAGGAACGGGATGTTGGTCGCGATATGGATCGGGAAATAGTAGAAAAAATGAGATAACTTCAGACTTCGCATTCAAAATTCCGCTTCCTCGCTTTCCGTACAGTCGTACGGTTCACTCCGGTGCTCATTTTTCATACGAATCCTATCGTTCTCTCATTTTTTCTATGAATGAGAAGAGGTTTCTTCTTGTGGAGATTGAAAAGAACAATGAAATTCACATAAAAACTACGTACTGTAGTGAACCGTACTAATGTACGGAGAACGATACCCTAAAGGCACGTCGAGCACGTAAAGTTTGAATGCGAATTTCGAAGTTATTTTCAATCTCCCTTGAGGATATCTTCGTGAATACTATGTGCTGCCAAGCACCCCTCCGCTGCGCTCATAATGGTCTGTTGAAACTTGTTGGATCCGGTCGTGATATCCCCTGCGGCATAGAGCCCCGGAACGCTCGTCTCTTGGCGTGCATCCACGAAAATATGTCCGGATTCGTCTTTTTTTGGTTCCAATCCGTCAACGAGCGCAGTGTTTGGCTGATTTCCAATGGCGACGAAAATCCCGTCGACTGCAAGTTCTGATCCATCGGACAGGATACATTTCTCTACACTGAATCCTCCCTCTATTGAAGTTACGCTCGTTTCGAAGTGAACATGGATATTTGCGTGTTTTTCAATCTGGTGAATCCAAACGGTTTCCGCCCGGAATTCGGATCCGCGCACGAGGATATGAACCTCCTTGCAGACTTCCGCGAGAAACAATGCCTCAGTGACGGCACTATTCCCTCCGCCGACCAGTGCTACAACCCGATTTCGGAAGAACATTCCGTCACAAGTGGCACAGTACGACACTCCCGCCCCGAGGAACTTGTCTTCTCCGGGGATTCCGAGATGGCGATACTTATTCCCGATGGCGAGAAGTACATACCGAGATTCGAGTGTTTTCCCACTCGCTGTTTTTACAGTAAAAACATCTGCATTCTTCACCACTTCCGTCACTTCATCCTGAATAAGTTCCGAACCAGCAGAAACGGCATGTTCCGTGAAACGGTCCATAATCTCCCGCCCTGAAGCTGAGAGAGTTCCAGGATAATTCTCCACTTTATGAGAAGTGGCGAGTGCCCCGCCCGGCATAGCCCCGATGATGCAGTTCCGGAGTTTATAGCGAGAAGCATACATCCCAGCGGGAAGACCCGCAGAACCTGCTCCGATAGTGATAAGATCGTACATACTTTATGTATTAGTAGGAGATAAGAATATTTTTTATAAATAAACAGACTATTGTCATTCCGACCGTAGTGGAGGAATCCCTTTAGGTCGCTATATTGAAACAATATTATAAAGAATCACTAAATCTGAACTATTCGAGATATTTTGTATTTTTGCTTCACACAACTTGATCAAAAGGGATTCCTCGAGTTCCCTCGGAATGACAGATGTCTCACATTTCTCTTTAAGCTAAGAATGAAGTTCGTTACTTACAATTCCTCTCTTCGCTTTATTCTCCTGAATGACATTTCGGATAATGCTCGCATTATCGATGGGAGAGGGAGCAAAGTGCATGGTGAAATTGGAATTCTCCGAGGCGGTGTGCATGGAAACCGTTCCGAAATTGAGGAGATTTTCGAGAAGACCCTTGGTTTGTGCATTCACTTCTTTTACATCATCGAGCGAACACTCGGAGATAGTCCGGTTGAGAAAAGAGATTTGTTCTATCCCCCGTATCCTCTGGTCGGTGATAATAAAAAGATCAAGTTCATTATTGGCCCAGGTAATATAGAGAAAGAGGAGATATACAGACCAATAAACGATGAGAAAAATGGGAAAAAATGAACTGGTATCCGAAGGGAATACTGAGGAATAATACGTGAGGAGGAGGACAGAAGAAAGAACCAGAAAAAATGCGTAAAATCCCAGATAGAGATACACTATCCAATGGCGTTTCAGAACGAGTTTCAATTCCTCATTCGGACGAAAAGTATCTCTGAGTCGGGTAAGATTGATTGCGTGAGTAAGCGTGGGCATAGTAAAAGAAATTAAGAAATGTTCGGTTTTTTGATATAAATCGGCTCTATCCTCTGAACCGGATTTTCACTTTGGAAATTCCGACAAAACACGTCGTAACGCAGATTTGATTGTATGGAAATCGAAGCAGAAGTAAAATCATTTATATCGCCCATTCAGAAATACTCTCCCGGCGGAATATCCGGAATGGCGATGAGTCTCGCCTGAGTATTTTTCTTTTTTTGCACCAAATACTCTCCCCGATTTGCTCGCAAAAGCAAAGGATAGCCACTCATAGAAAGCTCAGAGAGAGTAAAATAATCAATGCCGTAAAGTGGCACAGGATGAACAAACGAGAGAGTGTTTATGGTAAGCGTAATAATGCGCATCGCTGTAAAACTCCCCGGACCATTCACAATGACAACTCCTTTCAAGTCCTCATACTCCATCTTATTTTTTTTCAAAAACTGGAGAAGAGAAACGAGAAAATATTCGGATTCTCGTCACCGGAGTTCTATAAATTCCTGTGAGAGTATCGTCCTTTCGGAACTGAAAAGCAGGTAGGTCGCTGGGGTGGAAATAGTATCTATAAAGAGATGCATGGAATGGAAAGTTATCTATTTTAAAACGTACTCCGCATGTATCTTATAGAGAATATTTGCAACGATATTCTGCTCTGAATCCTGAACTCTGAGGAGGATATACGAACCACTTGTTGCATAAGAAAGCTCGTATTTTGTGTTCAAAATATAGATATCTCCCGATTTTGAGATACCGGCGATGGCCTTATGACTCGTATCGGTGATATATCCGCCACCCGAAAGATTCGGACTCGATAGGGTGTTTTTTACAAAAGAGAATCCAGTATTTGGGGAAACAAATACACCGGTTCCCATGATGGTGTCGAGATTCGCCACCTGTTCTATATGCGATACCGTGGAGATATTTATAGTCTCAGAGAATACCAAGTTATCGGTCGGAGAAAGTACCCGAATGCGCATTGGAGAATTTTCACTAGCCGGAATTACCGCTATATGAAACGAGGTATCTTCGAGAGCTATCTTTCCAGTTCGTTCATCTATCGTAGCGATATTTTGTCCGGATTGTGTAAGAACTATACCGCTCGCTCCACTTATAGGAAGAGTGAATGTCCCATCGATTCTCGTTTTTGCCAAATCCGATGCGGTGGGCTCTATTCGAACAAGAACTCCGTTTCTGAGCCGAAATATATCAATAGGCTCGTCTCCGAGAATCTCACTCAAGTTTCCGGAAATCGTATTTTCGGAAAGAGAATGTATCTCCGGAACGGGAGGATATACGGTAATCGTCAGATCTTTTGAAGATATGTTTCCATTTCCATCCTGTGCGAAGAATCGGATTTTTTTCGTAAAGAGAGTGTTAAACGGCCCGATCTCAAAATTCGAAAGAGTATTTCCTTTCTTGATTCCATACGTCGTAGCAGGATCAAGACTATCTGCATCATTCTTCATATCACCGTCTCCGTCCGTATCTTTCGTAAGATCCGCGTCAATCCATACTTTATCCACTCCCGATATATCTTCCATAGAGGTTGCGAAGCTCAGTATCTGTTTCTGGTATACCGGTATTCGAATCACGTCTCCATAAGTAATAAGCGGCCCTTCCGTATCGGAATGTTTTTGAGGGGAGAGAAGATGGAGCGATACAGGAGTACTGCTTATGTTTTTTTCTATGGAATACAGTTTCGCATAATACCAATCATTTGGAGCTGGAAGCGATACTGTGTATTCCTCCGATTTTTTTCAAAGTGAATAATATTGGTAGGTTCCCGGCCCATCCAAACGCATGGAACTTCCGTCATAGTAGGAGAATGAAACAAAACCGTTGTCTCCAATTTCCACTTTTGTTTCGGGTGGGATGGGTACGCCGTAGAGATCCCCTGCATTGAGGGTTTTTTGTTCTTGAGAATTCTTAAAGAGGTAGAGTTTCCCACTCTGTACCCAAATCTTGGTATTTGTCAGAAATTCATAATTGGTGTTTCGGGCAAAAGAAAGGGTTTGCGTTTCTGTTTCCCCGTCACGGAGATATGCTATGGTTGCACCTCCGGCATCAGTATATACAGTGCGTCCTTCGGCGATAATAATAGGATTTGTGCCATTTGTTTCCGGCGTCGCATATTGATAGGCATCCATAGTTACCGTCGCTTCTCATGATCCGCGACCAAAAGACAGAATATTCTGTCGTCAGACGAACCCTGTATGAGCAGTATCGAGAACCGTCTCGCTTGAAATTTCCGGTATCAGGTCTACCTTATGGATCATTGTTTTTGGATCGATAGAAAGAGGACTCTCCCCGGAATTGATTTTATCAAATCGATCGACGTAATCATAGTACTCGAATCGAAAGAGATTATCTCGAAAGGGGCTTGCCGGTCGGAAAGAGAAATCGATCTCACCCGAAGTGATAAATGTCTCTTCGAAATGATTCGGAGCCGAGAGGATTCTGGAAGAACCATTATCAGTTACGGTATATAAAAAATCTTGCGGAGAGAGTACTTTTGGCGAATCGGAAGAATGGCTCGTAGGTACATCATTGGAGAAATTCCGCTTCAAATAGAGGCTGTTGTTCATTCGGTAAATAATATCATCGTCCCCGTCTTTATCCACATCGCTATATATGAGCTCTTCTTTCCCATCCACCGTATCGATATAGTTGAAAAGTCGAACCTGCTTGTTGTTCTTGTCCAGTATATAAATACCTTCGTATTGGTATGATGCTGCCGTTGTGGATGACGTTGTTGACTGCGAAGAAGAAGGAGTGGAAGTGCTCGGAGATGAGGATGGTACGCTAGTATTGATGGCAAGGAGCTTCTCCATACTGTTTGCATAAGCAAGGGTATGGATAGAGTCATTTCTCTTCGTGTCACGGACAAAAGAAGTGAGATTCTCCTGAATTCCGGTTACAAGAGTATTTCCCATATCTTGAATCTCTGAAACCTCCTTATCTTTCCCGCCATTTTTAATATGGGAGAGGCTTGGTAATATACGAGTATTGCCCATAAGAATTTTTTTCTTCAAATCATCTCCGAGTTCAGTATCGGTGGACAAGGCGCTGGCTTTTATATTCTCTCCTCCGACAAAGAGGAAGGCAGGAGTAGTTTCCTTGTTCATCGTACCGGTTCTAAGCATCGTATCAATCTCTGTCTTGAGTCGTATCGTCTCCATTTTCTCTCAGAGTATATAGTCTTTGATAAGACTGAATTTCTCCGTATTTTCTTTCGTCAGCTCCTGTATGAATTTCGTCTCGCTCTCTCCCCCGTAATTGACCGCTTTCTGGAGAGTTTCGGCGATAGCGAGAGCCTTCGGATCATGGAGACCTCGAATCGCTTGGATATTTTCTGTCAATACTTCCTTCAGTCCCTGTACCGTCACCTCTTCTCTGGAGTGCTTCTCCATGTACTGATTGAGAGCAACGAAGCTATGGAGTATATCGAAAGAGAATTTCTGGAGAAGCACCGCCATTATTTCGTCTTTGGTCGCTTTTTTCTTCGGAACATACCCCTGTGGACCGAGATTCACATCAATGTTCTGCGGTAGAGCATCACGCAGATTTATATCCGGAATCGTAATGGCTCCGATATTGGAAAGATCATTGGTGAATTGATTGAGCGGATCAAGAGTCGCTTTCGACATAGCGACGATGAAATCTATATCAAATTCGAGATTCACATACGTGGTGACTTTTATCGCATCGATAAAAGAGAGTGAGAAATTCGGAAATTCCACATTCAAGAAATCAAGCCCCGGAATCGTTCCTTGTCGTTCGGTAATCTGGGCGATCTGATCACCTGCTCTCCATTCCGGCACAAACGGATTGATGCGCATAATACAGAGGATCTTCGCGACAATCTTAAATATATCCAACACCGCAGCAACACCTCCAAAGAGTTTCGGAATGGTTGGCGGTGGCGGAAGGTCGGGAAGTTTAATATTTGGAAGACTCGGAAGATCCGGAAGTTCCGGTAACTCCGGAAGTCGTGGAAGAATCGGAAGACTTGGAAGTCCGATACTCACAGTCGGAACATCGGGGAGATAAAGTCGTGGGAGACCGGGAAGTATCATCGGCACGAAGTTGAAATGGAACTCCGGCATGAGTATACGAAGTCATCCGCGAATATTATGCAGATCGAGCCAAATGTCCGGCCATTTTGGGAACTGGATAATCGGAATCTGCGGAATAATCGCAGAAATAAGTTTCATAACAAAATGCTTCAGATCGTATCGCTCATTACGACACACGCTACATTCTGCCTCATATCCGTAGAAAAGATCGACGATGAGTTGCCAAGATTTCAGTATGGCTTTGATCAAAATATAGAGCTCCACCCATGTACGGAAACGCTTTCCATTATCGGATAACCATCCACCCATCATCTCTTCGATTGCCTCTATATTACAAAGAATCTGACTCGCATATCGCTCTTTCCATGTGAGGTATTTTTGAAGTTTTTCCGGAAATCGTTTATATTCCTCGATAATCTGGATATTTTCTTGAAGAGACCCTATGAGTCATTCGGTGTCGACGATGACTTTCCTGTCCGCTTCGCTCAGATTTTGGAGACGAGACCATTTGTCCTGCTTATCCGCAAGTTCCGTTTTCCATTGTTTCTGGATCAATTTCGCATTGATGAGCCACTTATCCATCTCTTCAAACGAGAGCCAAGGTATTGCGATATCTATCATCTCCGTTTGGAGCTTGATGAGCGGAAGATGCGACATAAATTCGTATGCCGCCTTGATTCCGGAAACATTCTTCCCGAGAGAATTAATCGTATCCTTATTGTCAGTGACAAGAGAATTGTATTGTCCTTGGGTTCATTGGAGCGTGCTATTGCCGAGATTGGAGTTCGAAAGCATCGATGCAGAATGATCCTTCCCGTCGGCCGATTTCCCTGCCGAGAACTTGTCAAATATCTCCCCATATCCGGAGATATCAAATCCATCAAAATCCGGAAGGATGATATAGAGAGTCGGAAGACTCGTGAGCTTATTCACCACCTCCTCGAGTTGTCGATTCGCCCAATCCATAAGGAAATCCGGAAAAGCCGATACCCGAGAATTTTTTATTTTAATAATATTTCCAAAATCAAAGTTTTTGAGAGCGGCGGTATCGAGGGATACTTCGAAATTCGATTCTCCTCCACCACCCATTCCGATACCGATAAGCGGTCCGGCGGAAAGGCTTGAGAGATTTCACTGTGCCATACTGGCACTAATCTCCGGAAGATGAGCGTTATCTCCGGCAATATAGGAAATAAGGTTTCTTCTGTCTTCCGGAAGAAGTGCACTATTTCCTCACTGTTTTATACAAGCATTCGCATTGACATACGAATTATTCGTATCCATTCCGAGACCGAGAGAACCGGCGTTTCCATCGGAACCATCACTTTTACAACCGAGAAGTGGTTTCGCCGCAACGATACAATTCCCTCATGGGACGAGAGGAGAAATTCCTTGAGGAGGAATTCTTCCACTTACTGCCGGAACCACACCGAAACACGCTGCCATACCAATAGCACCAGTGATCGTTGGAGTAATATAGAGTCGGAAGAAATTAAACGGACTTGTTGCGCCAAGCCATCCGCCCGCATTGGGAAGATTGCTTCCACAGGTATTTTCATAACCAATGGGCGATAGCGGCCATACTGCCGGGATGGGAATACATCCCCATGGACCATAGAGCGGAACTCCCGTAAGTGCCGAAAATATGGGCAAGCCCGTACTCGGACTCAATTCTCCAAGCGGAAAACCAAATGCCGTGGGAGCGGATCCCGGAGCGAGAGGCGCCCAATTGAGCGGCAGAGACAAACAGGATCCTCCTCCAAATCCACATCCGAGTCATCGAACGATATCATCGATTCAGGAATTAATAGCTTCGATATTTCCGGAGCTAAGCCCTCCTATCTCTATACTTCCATTGCTTGGATTATAGGAGACCACCCTTGATCCTTTCGCATCTCCACGATCCGGAATACTGTTATTGTTACCGTCCACATTATAGGCATTCATCTGGATGTCTGCATATGTTTTCATAAGCGATGTATCTCCTTTTCCGCTTTTTATAAGCTCGTCAATATAATCGGGAATACCGTTTTTATCGAGATCGATAGCATTTTTTGCGAGCGAATCAGGGAGTACGGAATTGTCTATAAAATTCTTGCTTCCTTTTTCATAACTCCGAGCGTACGGTTCTACAGATCGCCACATCATAAGAGTTCCTCCGCATATATTATCGGGAGAAAGACTAATATCGCCATATATATCATCCCC
>AMFJ01026058.1_pt1 | contig 11694 bp, 5 predicted proteins | sample 427208 | NCBI WGS metagenome assembly AMFJ01 (sample SAMN02954298, study PRJNA114691) | groundwater metagenome | biome: aquatic; feature: subsurface aquifer; material: sediment; isolation source: subsurface aquifer sediment | place: USA: Rifle, CO | collected 2008-08
CCTTTGGACAGGGTGTGCGTGCCTTCGTGTCAACGTCGGATAGCACATCGCGATTTGCGCGGTTGACCGGCAGCAACAATCTGGGCAATGAGTTGCATTTTCCGCCAGCGCTTGATCTTGACACAAACCGGCCCTTTGCTTCAGTTGATGAATCTGAGGTCGCGCTTTTCCTGAGATGGCTTTATGATCCCAGTGGTGTTGATCCCACACATAACGTTGCAGAAACACCGGCAGTCATGCCCAAAACGTTGGTAGAACAACTGCAAAGCAGGCCACAAGACTGGAATCTGATTGTTGAATGTAGCCGCATGGACGAAACAAAACGCAAAGAAGAGCTCATCAGGGCGATGCAGTCCTTGCCACCAAACACATTGCTGTTAATTTCGGGCAATAAAAGTGGAACCGTATATGACCGTCTGAGTTCATTGATCAAATCCATGGGACTCGAACAGCGTGTGTTTTTGTTGGGTAAAGTTCCCAATGCCGATACGCTCGAAAAGGCCTATGTTCAGACAAGGCAGCAACGTGTTTGGCCACGGACACCAAACCTCATGGCTGTTCTCACTGGTTTGCCTTTTGGCGAAAATGAGCGACAGTTTCGTTTGGTGGTTGGTGCCAGTGCATCCCGCATGGAAGGCTGGGGCATGGCCTTGCACGAAATGATGGCCGGTGGGTATGCCATTGTCTCATCAAAAATGGTGCCTGCCGCTACAACCTGCAATCAACAATATCCAGACGCCGTAACGATTGTTGAAGAAGGTAGCAATCTGCCCAGTCGATTTGCCGACGCAATTAAAACCCTCATTGATGACCCCGCTAAGGCTCGTTTCCAGTCCCAAGACACAAAAAAGTTTGCACAAGATTATTCGTGGCGCAAGCTCACGCGCAGATGGCTTCGAGATGTGGACCGTGTTTTTGGCCGACAAGAACTCAAACGCCTGCCAATTGTACCAGGACGTGACCACACCCAAATTACCATTGCAGAAAAACGCCACAAACCGCTCGTTGTTGTTTTGTGTGGTGGGGTTGGTGAGCGATTCAAGGCAGTCACAGGTGGCGAACCCAAACAACTTGCCTGTGTGATCCAGCCAGACCGTTCCATGTTGCAAACAACTGTCGATAGGCTGACTGGTGTGGCAAGCAGAGATGGCAGATTTCCCATTACACCTGATCGTGTGTTGCTGGTTACTGGTCAAGACATGGTGGCACGCGTTGCCAGCCAACTACCCCAGATCCCTCGACGTAACATCATTGCTGAGCCGATGCGTCGCAACACTGGTCCTGCCGCCGCCTTGGGGTTACATTACGCGCAGATCACTGACCCCAATGCCCCTGTTGTTATTGTTTCTGCCGATCATCTGATCACTCCCGTTGACACGTTTTTGGACAGAATTGGTGTCGCTATCGATGTTGCGGAACAACATGCGCTCATGGCTGTTTTTGGTATAGATCCCGGCAGATTTTCAGCACAAGAAGGCACACAATATGGTTGGATCAAGAGCGGAAGTCCCCTCGACACAGCGAAGGGTGTGAGTTTGGTTGAGCTTTTTAAAGAAAAACCGGACAACAATACGGCACAGGAATACTTGAGCCAGGGCAATTTTTTAGTCAACAGTGGCATGTTCGTACTGGGTGCAGGTTTGTTTGCAAAAATAGCACACAGCTGTCAGCCGCAAATGCTGGTTGCGTTGAATCACTATTTTGCATTGGTCCGCTCCGGTCAAGCCTTGCCCCCCCACGCCATAGCTGAATTTTACCGCGGGGTAAGCAAAGGGCCTTTTGACATCCAGTTCGTGGAGCCAACAGCTGCAGCTGGTCGCGTAGCAGTGGTTTCGCTGGGAGGTGAGTTCGATAATGTCGAACCATCTAAAAGGGTTTATTGGTCCGATATTGGGCACCCTGAAGCATTGGCAAAAGAGGTGATCGATGGTCGCCTTGATCCAGGACCGGAAATCATCGGACAACTGCAAGCGATGCAGTTGCTTCCCGAGCCAGCCAACAGGCTCTCAGAGCCTGTTGATGACGATCTCAACTAGTCACGTGTTGTTTGATTTAGGCCCTGCGCAACAACCTTCATGTTTTATTGTTGTTTTATTGTGATGTGCTTCGAGGGCCACAGATCTTTTGTTCCAAATGAGCATAAAGAGTAGCGCGCCCAATAAGGTGCAAACAGAAAAAAAGATCATCCCCCCATTCCACCCCCATTTGTCGACAATTAACCCTGTCCCAATTCCCGAAAGCGCGGCCCCCAAATACCCTGCTTGTCCTGTCATGCCGGTTGCTGTGGCCGCCGCTTTTTTGCCTGCAAAATCCGCAGCAGCGACTGGCACCAGGAGCTGGGGACCATACACCAAGATTCCCGCTGACATCAGTAACATGGTTTCTACAAGGTTGTGCCCTACAGGCAAGAATACAAAGCCCAAAAAAACAGCACTCAATATTAACATGCTGACAGCGGCCAAGGGACCACGCCTGCCTTTAAAAAGGGTATCGGAAAGCCAACCAGCCAACAAACAACCGCCAACCCCTGCTATTTCAAACGAAGCGGCCTTAAATCCAGCCCCTGCCAATGAATTACCCCGTGCTTCGGTAAAAAAAGTGGGGGCCCAATCGACAATGCCCATTCGAGCTACGTAAACAAAGCAGTTTGCCAGGGCCACAATCCATATGTATTTGTTTGTGAGCACATGCTGAAAAAGGATTTCTTTGAAGGTGGCGCTGGTTTCTGTATCGGAATCGTAAATATGTGTTTCTCCGCGATGAGTTTCGACTGCAGGCAATCCCAAGGCCCTGGGATTATCTCTCAGTCTTTCTACCAGCCAGAGGGCAATCACCACGGCAATGATGGCAGGGACAAAAAATGCTCCGCGCCACCCAAAATGAGGTATGACATAATTGGCACATAACAACATAATGCCTGCCGACCCTATCTGGTGGGCTGTGCTTTGTAGGGCCCACTTTGTACCCAATTCGGTAGGACTATACCATTGAGTGAGCAATCGCACGCTGGGCGGCATCCCCATTGACTGAAACCAGGCATTGGCGATCCAAAAAATGGCAAAAAACGTCAAGCCAGAACTCATGCCAAAAAACAGGTTGACCACCGCCGAGCACAACAGGCCAAAGGCCATAAAGTAACGGGCATTCAATTTGTCTGCCAGGACGCCATTAAAAAATTTGCCAAAACCATAAACAATTGAGAACGCAGTCAGAATGAAACCAAAGTCTGTTTTTGAAAAACCAGTTTCCTTGAGTAATATGGGCAAGGCAATCGAAAAATTTTTTCTAACAAAATAAAAGGCGGCATACCCGATGATCATGCTGTAAAGATTTTGCAAACGATGTTTTTTATAGGTTTTGTCAATGACGGACTGGTCGGTGAGTGGCGTGATCGGGGCGGGTGTTTTAATAAAGGAAAAAAATGACATAAGGACTCCTTCATTCGTTTGGTATAGCCAGGCCAATTTGCGAAAGCATGATTTTTGTGATCTGTGGCCAAGTAAAATACGGTATGGTAACAGCATAGGCCTTATCGGCCATGTCGTGATAGAGATTAGGATCAGTCAACAATCGATCAATGGCGTGGGCGAAACCACCGATTTCGCCAGCAAGCACTACCGCGCCACCTTCGCCCCACGTCACAGAACAAGCACCTTGAGCAGTCTGTATGACTTCCTTGTGGGAATTCTTCATCAAAAACTCGGTGACAAAAGGCACCAGCTGAGACGTCACCACGGGCCTCTGGCAGGCACAGGCTTCTTGCACAGACATGCCAAAACCCTCCATTTCGGATGGAGAACAATATACCGTACAAAGAGCATAAAGCTCAGGGATCAGCTGGCGGGGGATCATCCCCAAATAGACCACACGTTGGCGAATACCCAGCCGGTTGATCAACTGATCGAGTTCATCAAACAGAGTGTTGTTGTCCGGGCTGAGAGTCAGAAGCAACCAAGTCTCTGGATGTTTCTTAATAATTTCTGCAAAAGCCATAATGACCACGTCTTTGCGTTTTGTGACGTCGGTACGGCTGATTTCGAGCAAACAACGTTTTCCGGGTGCCAACGGATCAGCGATGGGATCCTGTTGCCTCAAAAAAGAGAAAAGAGGGGAATCTTCTCTTAATGTTGTGGGGTAAACCTTGTTCGTATCGATACAAGGGGGCAAAAAAATTTGCGGTGTGTATTGATATTCTTGTTTTAATACCCGTGTGATATCACCTGAAGTGGAACCAACCATATCAACTGTTTTGAGCACATTTTTTTCAAAATTGATTCGCTCTTCAAAATGCATGGCCTGAATAATCTCAGCAGACTTTGACTTAAAGTTCTCTTTTTTTAGTGCCCCAAGCGAATGAGGAACCCAGATGTGTTTGGTTTGCAGGGCTAATTTTTTCTTTATCAAACCGGCCACAACAGCGCCATCCCAATAATGCGAGATGATGAGATTGACCTGTGACTGTTCCTTAGCAAGTTGGCGACAGGCAAAAGAAGCTTCCTCGTCAAGAATTTCGAGGGTCAGATTTTCCTTGGCAATGAATTGATCAGCACCGCCACATAAATAGAAAATACGGGCATCTTTGCTTTTGGCATGGATCCCTTCACGGATTTTTGCCGTGACGGGATCGGCAAACCCCCCTCGATTCATGATGGTCACCTTATAACCCAAATCTACCAAGGTATCTGACAGGGCATTCACATAATGGTTTTGACCGCCTGTGTCTTTTAAACCGGACCTGATTTGCCAATCGTGGAACCCATGGTTGGTGATCATGAGGACATGGGGTTTGTTATTCGCCAGAAAATCGTTGGTTGTTTCGGATGACATGAACATTCCTTGTCTCTAATGTGAATAGAATTTGAATAGAAGGGGACGTAACAATTACAGGCAATAAAAGGCAATCAAATTTTATCAAGGAGGGTATTTGACTCATTTGCAGATAACTTTTTTTATTTTTTGAGAGCTGCTGCCGCATTTTCTGGAGAAATTGTGTTGATGTAACACTCAGTCCCTCTTTCAAAACCAGCAATGCTCGTGGTGATGGGGATCACTTCAATGTGCCAATGGTAAATGGATGGATCACAATGCACAGGCGCAGAATGCAAGACGAAATTATAGGGAGGATAATTCAAGTTTTCGTTGAGTTTGCCAAGAACAATCTTGAGCAACCTGGCGGTATCTATCAAGATCGTATCGGGAGAGGTTTCAAATCTGGCTAGGTGGGTTTGAGGTAGTAACCAGGTTTCGAAGGGATATCGGGAGGCAAAGGGGCAAAGAGCTATCATGTCTCCTCGCTCAGCCATTATTCTTAACCCCAACTCCTTTTCTTGGCTTATGAAATCACAAAACACACATTGACCTTGTGACTCGTAATGTTTTTTTGCCCCCTCCAGTTCCATATCGATGAGTGTTGGTACAAAGGGCAGAGCAATCAATTGGGAATGGGAGTGCTCCAGGCTGGCCCCGCCCCGTTTGCCATGATTTTTGAAAACCTGCACATAGCGAATGTCGTTTTTTGTGTAATGAAAAAGCATTCGTTCACGATAAGAACGTAGCACCAGAACCAAGTCATCAAGATCAAACTCCGATAGCTGCAAATTGTGGTTGGGGCCTTCTATGATCACTTCGTGCACCCCATAACCATAGGACGAACGCAGGAGCCGATTATCAACAATCTCAAATGCCTGATCCTCCGCCAAAGCAGGAAATTTATTTGGTACCACCCTGAGCAACCATCCAGGTGTATCAGGCGGCGTGTCTTCAGTGCGATAAGCAAAGACTTCTGGGGGGGTAGAGGTCTCTCTGCCCATCTCAAAGGGACAGACGGCAGATGTCTCAAAATGCTCACGACCCTCGCGCGAAGCCAAATCACTTGGCCGCTTTGACCGTTCGGTTGCAATGATCGCCCATCTGTTAATGACATAGTCTTTTCTTAAATCAGTCATGAACAAGCCCTCAAAAAAGCATTCATTCCAAAAAGACAGTAGTCTGGCAAGTTGAAAATGCACACAAAGACAGGAGAAGTCTTGTTGATTTGTTCAAGGGGTCACGAAAAGCCCCTCTGAAAATCTCGTTGTCTCAGTGCCAGCCTCGGTTTGCTTTTTGCTTCGTCGTCCAAACACGAAGGCCATCGCGGATTTCCAAAAAGGTACTCGCCTGGTCGCGTCATAACGAAGGTTCGGTTCATACTCCGTAAGAGAGATAGAAACTTCCTTCTTGATGCGCAAAGCACGATCGCGGTGTTTGCGAAGGCTCGGCCACCTGGGGTCGTCAATATCAATCTTTAATTCTCTTTCGATCCATTTATGGGTTTCCAAAAAAGCTCTGATTTCCTGCTGGTGAGGAGAGTTTCCTTGGACAGCCACTAGAGTCCTTACTTTTTTCTTAGCCTCCTCATGTCTTTGTTGGTCGAAAGCATCTTCAATCTCCTCAAATTGTCTATGCAAATCGTCCTGTGAGAACCCCTGTTCAGATCGCGTGGTGAGTTGACGATACAACGCGGCATCCAGCTCGTCGACAATGTATTGTCTGTTTTTGAATGGTGCGGAGTCTTCGATGACGGGACTGATCCCATTAACTTGCGAGGAGATGTCTATGCCCACGCGCCCCAAGGTAGCGACTAAATGTCTGGTTTTGAGATTGACATCTTGCCCAGTGGGGAATTCTAGTGCCGACAAATCAAAATCAAACAAGTCTTCGAGCCACTCCCCATGTTCAACAAAAAAGGCATCGAGTTGTTTGGCATGCGGACCGTAGTGGCGCGCCAGGGCCATAGTGACAATGACAGGCCTGATGTTTCCATACTGCAAGGGATCCTCTGCCTCGTGTAACACGTAACCCAAGAGCGTGTCTATCACATCCCCCTGAGTCATTGGTCTTTCCGATTGCTTGTTTCTGGCCTGATTGGTTTTTTGCAGGGGTGTTTCAAGGGCACCATCGCTTTCGGTCAACAGGCTAAAAAGATCCACAAAGGTATGATAATTGGGCATTTGCGGCACTTGCGGTTTCGCTAGGCTCTTGAAAATAGCCCCTGCCAAGAGCAGTTTGTATTCGGGGGCAACAGGCAGGGCAAAATGCAACATGCTGATCCTCTGCCCCGCTGTGTAAAAATAGTCTCTCAGACCAAAAAAAGGATCAGATTTGTTGGCAAGCACAGCATGAGTTGCCTCAACCCATTTTTGCCCTAACTTGTTTCTGCCCCAAAACGACCCTGTTGTATCGGTCCAAGTCCAGGCCGCCGCCTGATTGCCATAAAAAGTGTTGATGGCAGACATAACCAGTTGCCCTTGTGCGCTGTCCCAACTTGCCACTGTTCGCGCCATGGCCCCTGGCAAGTCATGTGTAAAGCTACGTAACAGACGATTGACGGCGTACATGCGTTCCGACAGATCCATTGTAGCCACCATAGCTTCCATGAGTTTGACAGGCATGGGTTGCCCCGTGGCATCTTCCCACGCTTCGCGAAATATTTTCTTAAACGGAATTTTACCTTTCAACACGCCGCTGATCAGCAGCGTAAGAAATAACAGCACGAAAACCGTGGTGCTGGACTGGATAGCTGTTTCAACCGCGCTGAGATCTTCACGTGCAAATTTGCTGCCCTTGATCTGCGATAGTCCACCAATGGCGGTTGACACACCAACCAGCATGGTTTCCACAATGGGCAAAAAATGTGGACTGGTCTTGAATTCTTTGGCAAACTTGGGAAGTGCTTTTTTTAACCTGGCAACAAAAGTGGGGGCGTTGGCCTTGGGGATGTTGATGAGACCATTTGTAAACATCTCAACAAGACGTTCAAAGAATACACACAAAGCAATAAAAACACCAACGACGGCCTGATTTTTCCAAAGGTCCTGGATTGTTTTGCCAAACCCCGCTTCATCCACATTAGCCATGAGGCTTAGGGCATCATCAAATAACTTTGATGCATCCCCAATCTGGTCTTTGGTAGCGAGCCGTAACAGGTACGCTAACGAGACAGCTCCCGGTAGAAAAGCAGGTATGGCCTTCCACCCCAGATTGTTGAATTTTTGTTGATACGATACATCTTTACGCATGTATTGAAAATAATAATATAAGGTCACCAGTCCCCAAACCAGGCTGATATTAAAAACCACACCTTGGTCTGTAAATTTTTTGATAAAATTCTGAGCTGTTGTTAGTGAGGGGGCTTTAGCTGTGCCATCAGCCGTCTGCCAAAGTGCCGTGAGAAAATCCGAGAGGGGATCGATCAACAGATTTCTGACAAAATTAATATAGCCTTGACTTCCATTGGCTATGCCCTCCCACACAATTTGATAACCTCGATCTGTCATGTCGTGCGCTACTGCGGCCATCAGTGCCCCCAGAGTGGCATCACCCACACCAGCATAGACCAACTTTGCCAGATCGGAAAGCAACGTCAGATTCTGAGCGCTTTGATTGGTTGCCTGCTTGGCTTCTGCCGTGTGCCACCCATTGTACAAACGGATAACACCGTTGATTGCTGCAGCACAAAGCCCCCCTGCCCCTGCAACAACCATATCGCTGGGAGCAACATGGCTGCATAAATGACTCGCTGCAAATCCCACAAGCATGCCTGCACCAGTGTACATGGCTGTGTGTCCCAATGATATTGAAAATTGTTGATGCAATGCCATTTGGATTCTGGCCGTCACAGAGGTTTTTTCAGTAGAACTGATACATCCTTCTGCTGTGTGATAGGGAATAAATTCATTTGCGTTGAGTAATAATGTTTTGGCCGGTGTTTCTGGCAGGACGGAGGTAACAGCATGGGCAAGGCACAAGGCGTCCGCTGAGAACCCCATACGCATTAACAGTAAGGCAGCATCCGCAAGGTACATTGTCGCAATATTGAGATTAGCTTCCGAGTAGGTTGACAGACAACAGTTCTTGATCTCTGCGATATGATCTAGGAGTTGGGTGCGGGTAATATCTTTCTCTTTATGATTTCCGCGGTAATATTCCAATTCCATAATGCGCGACAAAATCTCAACTTTGAGCATGTCCGCAAAAAAACGGGTAGCAGATTCTGTCTCTGTGTCAAAAGAACCACGAGTTAAACGCTCCAATCGGGTTAGAGCACGTTTAAGTGGGCCAATTTGTTGTTGAGGAAGAATATTGGCCTGTGTTTGAAGCAAGAATACCTGCATCAGTTCCAACACAATGAGCCTGTTTTTGATGGGTTGTTGTTGATCGCTGTTTAATGTATCTCTCAACATTGCTTCCAACGAACGTCTTGCACGTACCACCCTTTTGAGGTTGGCTACAGCGTCAGCAGGGTGTTCCTGTATTAGAAGTAGCACATAATGACTATATACGAGAGCCCCACCAGGAAGAGCCTCATAATCTCTTTTTGCTGTACCAGGAACAATCGTTGTGGATTCCAATTGAGTGACTACTTCGGCCAGATCCCTGTCGGATAATTGTTCTTTTCCCAAAGACACTATCTGGCTTTCAGTTGCTCTGTGTATTTGTGGACGAAAGACAGACGGCACACCCAAGGTGTGAGCAGGCAATGTTTGGCCAGCACGAACATTTTCTGGCGGTTGTGGTGGTTTGGTGGGTATACTAGGTGGTCTATAGGAAGAAAGAGGGTCATCGAGAGAACAACCGGGGTGTTGTGAAATGATGTTTAAAAACCGAGGGGTTACTTGGGTGGACTGAGAAAGAAAACTAGGTGAGGAAGACAACATATTACGTCTCGTTAAAGTGTCGTACTCGGGCTACTTACAGAAACTCACTGATCACACAAGGGGTTTATCATACCTCAGTTAGTATTATCGTCATGTTACGGTAAATGTTGCTATGTACTGGCTATTTTGCGAATTTGCAGTGGTTTTGTTTTTCTACTTGCCTAACAGGTTGATTTGTTTCAAAAATACTAACATCATGCAATTTAAGTTGTGGCTAGATTACCCCAAACTTGTCAGATTTTTCTTGTCTTGATGAGCATTGTGATAAATTTTTGTGGACAACAGTGTTGTGTGTCTCGAGAACATGTAATAATCTATGTGCATGACGAAGTCCGTTTCATTCATTTTACTTTTCTGCTGTCTGTTTTTTTTGGTCTCGGCTGATTTTCCCTCTAAGCAAATTCGATTTCCCATTTTATACGTCGACATGGACGGGACAACGCTAGGTAGTGATCACAAAATCAGGCCGGCGACCCTGGTGGCGTTTGATAAATACAAACAGTGTGGAGGGTTGTTGGGCGTGGCATCGGGGAGGACCTTGGAACAAGTTGCGCCCTATCTTGATGATATCCAGCCCAATCTTCCCTTGGTACTTGCGAACGGATCAGCTGTTCTTACGGAAAATGGCAATCAGGTCATTACGCAATCCACATTAACGAAAAATACCCTCGAACTGTTGCTCGCCAATCAAAATGCGCTTGACGGATTACAGGGAATATTTTTGCGATACTTGAATCACACAATCAGTGATCGTGCAACACCACAGGTCAAGACGTACGCGACCACAGCGAAGTTTACAATTAATGAAACGTGCAGAATTGAAGAATGCGTCCTAAAACAAATGGAAAACAATTCGAACCTGGCCCCATTAAAAGTGGAACTGTTGGTTGCGCCAGAAGAATTTGCCAGAGTGGTCGACAAACTCAAAAACGTACTGAGCAAGCAGGCCACGGTAGTATTGACTAATCCGTCTGCGGCTGTAGTCGAAATTGTGCCCGTTGGGATCAATAAACAGGTGGCTATTGAGAAGGTTGTTTCCCAAAAAGGTTTTACTCTCAACGACGTTGTGTACTTTGGAGATAGCCAGAACGATGCTGAGATTCTGGGAGCGGTTTCTTTGGGAATTGCCATGCAGAATTGTCATCCCGATTCATGTCAGGCGGCTACTTTTGTGACGGGTAACAATGATACAGACGCGATTGCCAACGTCATCAAGAGGCTTATCATCAAAGAATCATGTCAGTAGTTGTTCCACGTACCCCCAGTATTTCTTTGGCAGGTTGACGAGCAGGATTTCCTTGTTTGCCGGTATTGTCTCTTTGAGCCGCGTGTAAAACCGCTCCAGTTTGTTGCCAATCTTTCTGATGAGGTGTTGATTGTCAGCGGAACCGACAACCGTTTGCGCCATTGAGAACATGTCGTTTGCGCTCACAGGCCCCTCTTGCAAAGCGAGCATCTTATAGCAAATTCCCCTAAAATGATTGGTGAGTGTCTTGGCGTTGCTGGCATAACCCAGTTCTTTTTCGGCCAGAGTAAAATTGAAGCCGTGTTTGCGAAGGGAGGAGAGTTCCTTTAATTCATCGGCATCAAACAGACTATTTGTGCTCGTGGAAGGGCTGACGGACAGTGCTCGTGTCTGATTCATTGGCAGGTGTTTGAGTTGAATTTCTTTGACGTGCTCAAACAGGGCCCGATCCGAGGCGATCGTGATGTAGGATTTGAGTTCGCTCACGTTGTAGTTCTGATAATCGAGGGAGTTCAAAAACTCCTGGGTCTCGTTGGATAGAGTGAGGTCAGTCTGGCTTGCACGATTCCACTGCTCCAAAAAGTGTCTGGTGAGCGCCGGGATGTCGGTTTTTCTCTGGCTGAGCGGGGCAATCTCAATCGTGCCCCTGGCATTGATGCGGCGGTAAAAATCCTGTCGGATGAGCCCTTGTTGACAGGCCTCCTGCACGGGTTGATTGGACGTAAAAACAAATCGCACATTCACTTTTTTGGG
>AMFJ01026752.1_pt1 | contig 11694 bp, 9 predicted proteins | sample 427208 | NCBI WGS metagenome assembly AMFJ01 (sample SAMN02954298, study PRJNA114691) | groundwater metagenome | biome: aquatic; feature: subsurface aquifer; material: sediment; isolation source: subsurface aquifer sediment | place: USA: Rifle, CO | collected 2008-08
GCCTCGAGCATCGCCTCCCATTGTAAAAGATGCGGCGCCATAAGATTGCGGTGTTCGTTTGATGACGCACCATGCAGATATACCGCGGTATCTTTGTAAAACGAATTTATATTAACCGCAAAAATCTTACCTTCGTATTCCGCAATAAAAAGCTTCGCAAAATCGCCCGAACTCAAAACTTGTACAAGCGCCCCGTAATATTTTTTTTCATGAACAAAAAATTTGTCCCTGCTGGAAGTCTCCTTCGCAATTTTATAAAAAGCTTCCACGTCTTTTTGTTCAACGCTTTGCCTTATCGAAACTCCTTTTCTTTTTGACAATCTGATGTTGTATCGAGTCTTCGACTTCATCCGCTTCAAAATTTCCTCCTCGTCTTTCTTCAAATCAACGATTATCGTGTTCTTCGGCTGAATTTCCTTAGGAGCCTTGACTGCAGAAAATTCCTCACAAATTTTTTCAAAATTCTTTTTCAAATTAAGTTCTCCTTCTGAAATCAAAGGGTCAATTCTTAAAAAAATGCATTTTTCTTTTTCTGCGATTTTTTTTATTTCTTTAAAAAAAATCTCTGCGACTTCAACGTTTGTCAACAAAAATCTCGGCGAGTAAAGATACCATTTTCCCCTCGGCATGTCGTATTTAAGAATGGTCGCAGCGCCGACCAATTTGCCATTATTTTCAACTCCAAGCCGCCAAATTTTAAATCCCGCCGCCCGCTGAAATTCTCCCCATTGCCAAGTCTGCAACAAAGAGCATCCAACGCTTTGCGAAACAAAATCGTCGAGCGCCGCTTTATGTTTTGAGTCTAAATAAAAAAAGTCCATGTGAATAAGCTCCAAGCTACTTTTAAAAAGAAAGCTTAGTGTTTGGTGCTTAGTGCTTGACGCACCTTCTCTGCAACCGTCAGTCCAGCATCAACACCTCGCAACATGTCACGCGCCTCGCTCTCCGAATATCCAAGATTTTTCAGAGCATCGATCGCATCGGCAGACGTGCCTATCGCTGAAGGCTTCCGCGTTTTATATTCGGAATAAGAAGGCAAATCGTCAATCTTATCCCGCATTTCAAGAAGCAACCTCTCCGCGGTCTTCGATCCAATGCCGGAAACTTTTGTAAAAAGAGAAGAATTGCCGTCGATGATCGCCCGTTTAATCTCCGCAACATCCGCAACCGCGAGTATTCCAATTCCAGATTTAGGACCTATTCCGGAAATCGAAATCAATTTTTCAAACAAATCCAGTTCCTCTCGCGTCTCAAATCCATAGAATTCTTGGGCGTTTTCACGGATGTGCTGGTGTACATATATTCCGATTTCCGCATTTTCTTTCATTGCCTCCAAAAAATTTGCGCAAACAAAAACCTTATAGCCGATTCCGCCTATTAGTAATACAACGTAATTCCCGCCCAAAAATTTCACTTTTCCAGAAAGATATGAGATCATTTGATTTTATTATAGAAAAATATGGGAAAAAAGGCAACTTTTATGTAAAAATATGCCGTTCTCCTTTGACATAAAACGCTATAAAGTATATCGTAAAAAATACTATCCATGTTCGAATTAAATTCTAAATTCAAACCAACGGGCGATCAGCCTCAAGCGATCAAAGAGCTGACAAAAGCTCTAAAATCTGGCAAAAAATTCCAGACGCTTCTTGGCGTAACAGGCTCCGGGAAAACTTTCACAATGGCGAATATGATCGCCGAAATGCAGAAGCCAACAATTGTCATTGCACATAACAAGACCTTGGCGGCACAGCTTTGCGCAGAGTTTCGCGAATTTTTTCCGAAGAACGCGGTGAGCTATTTTGTGAGCTATTACGATTATTATCAGCCGGAATCATATTTGCCGCAAAACGATCTTTACATAGAGAAAGACGCGGACGTCAATGAAGAAATCGACCGATTGCGCCATCAGGCAACTATGAATCTCCTTTCAAGACGCGACGTGATCATAATTGCAAGCGTTTCCTGCATTTACGGTTTAGGCTCTCCGGATTTTTATGAAAAAGCAAAAATTAAATTAAAGACTGAACAAAAATTAAAACGAAACGATTTTTTAAAAAATTTAATAAAGATAAGCTATCAGAGAAACGACATGGATTTTCACAGGGGAACTTTCAGAGTAAGAGGAGATGTAGTCGACATTTTTCCGGGATATGAAGATGAAAATATCGTGCGGATCAATTTTTTCGGAGATGAGATTGAGAAGATTGAAATAATTGACGCCCTCACGGGAAAACTTTTTGAAAAAAAATCCGAAGTCGAAATTTATCCAAACACTCATTATGTTCTTCCTCCTGAAGGGATCGAAGAAATTTTGGAACAGATAAAAAACGACATGAAGTCGCAGGTGAAAAAATTTGGAAAATCTGGAAAGCTCCTCGAAGCGCAGAGGCTTACGCAGAGAACAAAATTTGACTTGGAAATGATCAAGGAAACCGGAAGCGTGAAAGGAATAGAAAATTATTCAAAATATTTTGATGGAAGAAAATCCGGTGAGCCTCCGAAAGTACTCTTGGATTATTTTCCAAAGGATTTCCTAATGTTCATCGATGAATCACACATGACAATCCCGCAAATCGGCGGAATGTACGAGGGAGACAAAGCCAGAAAAGGCATTTTGGTCGAATATGGATTCAGGCTTCCATCCGCAAAAGATAATCGCCCGCTGACTTTCGATGAATTTGAAAGGCATTATAATCAATGTGTTTTTGTTTCTGCGACGCCAAAAGAATATGAATTGAAAAAATCCGGTGGAAAACCAGTCGAGCAATTGATTCGTCCAACGGGACTACTTGATCCAACAGTTGAAGTAAAACCGACAAAAAATCAAATTGACGATTTGATGAATGAAATATCAAAATGCGCTAAGAAAAAACAGCGCATGCTCATAACAACTCTAACAAAACGCATGGCGGAGGATTTGACAAATTATCTCGCGGAGGCGAATATAAAAGTGCATTATCTGCATTCAGAAATTGACACATTGGAACGCCTAGAAATCCTGAAAGACCTACGTTTTGGAAAATATGACGTTGTAGTCGGAATAAATCTTCTCCGAGAGGGGCTCGATCTTCCCGAAGTTTCACTTATTGTGATACTTGACGCGGACAAAGAAGGATTTCTGCGCTCCGATGTTTCACTCATTCAGACAATGGGAAGAGCGGCGAGGCATATTTCGGGACACGTCATCATGTACGCAGATCGCTTGACAGGCTCGATGAAGCGCGCGATCAATGAAACCCGAAGGCGAAGGAGAACACAGAATGTGTACAATAAAAAACACGGCATAACGCCGCGAGGGATCAAAAAAGCAATCCGCGATGACAGCCTTGTTCCAAAAGATAAAATTCTATCGAAAAAAGATATCGCAAATATTCCGCAAGACGAGATAAAGAGAATCACAGAGGAGTTAGAGGCAAAAATGGACCTCGCCGCGAAGAATCTCGAATTCGAGAAAGCGGCAAGACTTAGGAATAAGGTTATTGAGTTGAGGAAGATGAAGTAGAATAAAAGTGTACACAGCTTGCCTGCATCCTTAAGAATAGAAAATGTGACATAAGATTAGGATTGGGAAAACTTAACAACAAAAATATGTCTCCATCCGGCTTCATAAATTTAAACAAGCCCTCGGGCATCACATCGCATGGTGCCGCGCAAAAGCTCAAGAAAATCACCGGAATCAGAAGGATCGGACACACGGGAACGCTCGATCCGTTCGCAACCGGCGTTCTTGTGATTGCAATCGGCAAGACGACGAAACTCATCGAATTCGTCATGAAGACGGACAAAGAATATCTGGCGGACATTGTGCTCGGAAGGGAAACGGATACTTTTGACAGAATGGGAAAAGTGACGAAAGAATCAAAAGATGCGAGCATAGTCAATGCAAAAGACATAAAAACAGCCTTGAAAAAGTTCACCGGCGACATCAAGCAAATGCCCCCTAAATTCTCGGCGCTCAAAATCAAGGGAACTCCGGCATACAAGCTCGCACGAGAGGGGAAAAATTTTGAACTTAAGCCTCGTCCAGTGAAAATTTACGAGGTTAAGCTTATAGAATTTCGTCCTCCATTTGTGCGAGTTAATATAAAATGTTCTTCCGGAACATATATTAGATCTTTCGCAAACGACATTGGCAAAGCATTGAAATGCGGAGCATATTTGGAAAATTTGCAAAGACTCACGGTTGGAGATTTCAACATAAAAGATTCAGTGAAGCTCGATGACATCACCGAGAAAAACTTCGAAGAAAAAATTCTGCCAGCAAGTACAGTCGCAAAAGACATGGCGAGCATCAATCTCGACGAAGATCAAGTCAAACGCGTGAAGCTCGGCCAGCGCATGAAGACAGAAGAAGATTTTTCAAAAGAAAAAAACATAGCGCTCTTTGACAAAGAAAAAAATCTGATTGCAGTTGGATCTTTTGATGCTAATAAGAAAGAAATAAAACCAGAGAAAGTCTTGATTTAATTTTGAATGAGTGATATAATTGACAGGATACAGGTTTCGACGTCGAAGCTGTGACCTGTGCATTGTAACCCGTTAAGAAACCCTTATGCCAATTAAGAAAGCCGCAAAAAAATACGTCCGTAAAACCGCACGAAGGCGTGCGAGAAATCTTATAGTAAAGAACAGGATCAAAAAGCTCGTCAAAGACGCAAGAAAACTCATTACTGCGAACAAATTAAAAGAAGCCGATAAGATTCTTGAGAAAGCTTCGAAAGAGCTCGATAAAGCGGCGCAGAAAAAAGTAATACACAGGAATAAGGCAATAAGACTCAAGAAGAGACTTTATAGGGCAAAGAAGAGAACGAGTAAAAAAGTAGCTCAAAAGACAACAAAAAAATAGATTTACAAAATAAAAATCACCAGTGTTTTGGTGATTTTTGTTTTGCGCACTTCATAAAAAAAGGAATAAGAAACTGTAAACATTCTAGAAAACACCACTGGCCTGGGGATACACGTTCGCCTCTTTTTGCCTGCCAGCCGAAGTCCCGCCTTAGCGGGACTGAAGCAAAATCACAAAAAGTAACTCGCCGCAGGTGAAACAGAAAAAGAAAAATTTTTTTAAAAACTACCCACATAACTCCACAACCAACAAATCCAAAGCCGTCCTCTGCTCGACCCTACCAGTCTTCATTTCAAAGTCAGTCCGCAAAAGCTTGTCATAAGCATTCTTCAAATCCGCAAGATCAAACTTTGCCGCCTGCGCGGAAGTCTTCCGCACGACAAACGGATGCATCTTCATCTTCCGCTTAATTTCCGGCTGACCATTTCCGCGCGCGAGAAGATCCTTCACTTGAATTAAATTTCGGAACTGATAAGAAATCATCGCAAGCAGATACTGTTCATTCTGCCCCTGCTCAAAATTCTCGTGAAGAAGGCGCAGACTCTCCCTCCTGTCCTTCCTTCCAATCGCATCAACCAGATGAAAAATATTCTCATCAAGCTTCGACTTCACCAGCAGATCGATATCTTCAACTTTGATTTCAAGGTTTTTCCCCTTTGCAAATTTATACGAAATTAATTTCCTAACTTCGTTGGACATTTTCCAAAGATCGTTGCCCACATACAAAACCAACCTCGCCACCGCGGTATTGTCAATTTTTCCCCCGAGATCCTTAACCTCTTTTTTTACAAAAGAGTTCAGTTCAAATTCTGGAAGCAAATAAAACTCTTGCGACTTGCTTTCTTTCTTCAAAAATTTAAAAAGCGATTGCCTCTTATCAATTTTTTTGTATTCAAAAAAAACCAGCGTAGTCGTGTCCGGCACTTTTTTGTTTTGAAGCAAATCGAGAATTTTTTTACGCAAATCAGAATCCTTGTTTCCAAGAACGTTTTTCACAATCACAAGCCTACTCTTCGACATGAAAGGCATCACGGTGACAGGCTTTATAAAATCCTCCAAGGAGTTTTCCTCCATGTCCAAAACGGCGATGTTCAGACCTGAAGAATCGCTTTTTTTGAACTTTTTTATGATTTCATTTAATTTTTGCCGAGAACGATATGTGTCTTCGCCGTGCAAAAATAGCAACATAATTTACGAATTTATGACTAAGTTTAACGAATTACGGATTTCGTCCACATGAAAGCGCAATTTTCCAATCATGCCGTCCGTAAAAACCTCGAATGGCGACAATGAAAATCACCGCCTGCAAGTCATCCAAATTCGTTCAATTCACAATTCGACAAAATTCATTAAAATTCATCTTTCATATCTCCCCAATTCCGCCCTCGCTTAACATTAACTCTCAACGGCACCGCAAGCTCACATACATTCTCCATCCCTTCAATACAACGTTCGACAACGCTTTTTATTACGTCCTTTTTTATCTCAAAGAGCAACTCATCATGGACCTGCAAAAGCATTCTCGCTTTATCGCCAAAATCTCTCAAACTTTTGGAAACCATAACCATAGCAAGTTTCACAATATCCGAAGAAGTCCCTTGAATCGGCATGTTGATCGCCATACGCTCGGCGGCACCGCGTACTTGGAATTGAGAAGAAACGATCTCAGGCAAATATCGCCTTCTGCCAAAAAGCGTTTCGACATAGCCATGTTTCCTCGCAAACTCAACAATATTCTCCATATAGTCTTTAACCCGCGGATGCTTTTCGAAATATTTCTTAATATAAAGATTCGCCTTGGCACGCTCGATCTTGAGATTCCGCGAAAGACCGTGCGAACTCATGCCATACACAATACCAAAGTTAACCACTTTTGCAACCCTGCGCATTTCTTTTGTAACACGATCCGGCTCAACATCAAAAATATCCGCGGCAACAATTGTATGAACATCCTCGCCATTTTTAAAAGATTCCACAAGTTCCGCATCTTCTGAAAAATGCGCGAGCACGCGAAGGTCAATTTGTGAATAGTCGAATGAAACCAAGTTATAACCACGATCCGCGACAAAAGCACGTCTTATCCGCTCGCCGTCAGTCGTCCTAATCGGAATGTTTTGCAAATTTGGATTTGAGGAAGACAGCCGTCCAGTCGCCGTAACCGTTTGATTAAAATTTGTGTGCAATCGCCCTGTTTTTTTGTTCACAAGCTTCGGAAGCGCATCGAGATATGTGTTTTTGAGTTTCGTAAGTTCCCGATATTCGAAAATATGATCGATGATCTCATGTTTACCTCTTAACTTTTCAAGCTCCGTTGCCGCGGTAGAAAAACCAGTCTTTGTCTTCTTGATTTCTTCCGTTGAAACTTTTAACTTTTCAAAAAGGATTTTGCGAAGCTGTTTGGTGGAATTAATATTGAATTCTTCTTCGGCAATTTCAAAAATAGATTTTCTAATCTTATCGATTCTTTCCTCAAATTCTTTCGACATTTTTTGCAAAAAATCCACATCGATCAGAACACCGTATCTCTCCATCTGGGCAAGAACCTCTATTAGAGGATTTTCAATCTTTTCATAGAGCGCTTTTATGTCCCATCTTTCATAAACTTTAAATTGTTTCTCTTTTTTCTGATCCGTCGCCATGTCTCCCAATTTTTTTTTCAAAATTTCGGCCAACCTAAATGTGATTTCCGAATCTTCGCAGGAATATTCCGCCGCTTTCTTAAAAGGAACTTGGGAGAATAAAAGCTGTTTTTTGCCCTTTCCAATCAACTCTTCAATCGGCTGCATTTCGTATCCAAGCTCCGCAAAGGCAACTTGGTCAAGCTTGTGGGCGCGCGTCCCCGGATCGAGTAAATACGATGCGATCATTGTATCAAAGAAAATTCCCTTAACATCTATGCCGCAATTTTCAAGCACTTCTACGTCATACTTTAAATTATGTCCCATTTTCTTAATTTTCGGACTTTGAAAAATTGGCTTTAATTTTTTCAGAAAATCTATATTTGCCAAATACCAACTTTCAGCTTTTTTCCAACAAAATGAAACACCGACAACTCTGCCAGTTATGGAATCCAAGGTTTCTGTTTCTACATCAAAAACAAAGCTTTTTTGCTTTTTCAAAATGCCAAGAAACATTTTGAACGTTCTCTCGTCGTCAACAATATTGCATTTTCTTTCAATTTTGTTTTTTCCAACTTCCGAAAAACCTGGCTTGGTGCTTAGTGCTCGGTGCTTAGTGCTTGCTCGGGGAAGTTTATTCAAAAGACTTTTGAACTGAAGTTCGGAAAAAAGATCCCGAACTTTGCCTCGATCGTAATTTTGAACTGAACAATTTTTTAGTTCAATAGCTATATCCGGAATATTCTTGACAATGGTCACAAGTTTTTTCCCGAGAATCGCATTGTCTTTTCCGGAAATTAATTTTTTCCTAACGCTGTCTTTTATTTTTCCGCTTTCAATGTTATCGTACAAATTTTTCAAATTTCCAAACTCTGAAATAAGCTCCGCCGCAATTTTCTGCCCGATACCATGAACTCCCGGAATGTTGTCCGAAGAATCGCCAGCGAGCGCTTTGAAGTCAATAAGCTGTTCGGGCTTCAAACCGTAACGCTTTTTAACCGCCGCTTCATCGTATATAACGGTATCGGACAAGCCCTTATGAAGCGCAAAAACTTTTGTAGAATCATCGACGAGCTGAAGAATATCGAGATCTCCAGAAACTATAATAGTTTCTGCCCTCGCATCGCCAATCGCAGATTTGAATTTCTCATTCAAAACGGCGAGCAGATCATCTGCCTCAAAGCCTTCTTTTTCATAAATTGGAATGTTCAAAGCTTTGACGACCTCCTTGACCCGCGGAATCTGATCATAAAGCTCCTGCGGAGCCTTGACCCTCTTCGCTTTGTAATCTTCATAAAGCTCGTTCCTGAAAGTCGGTTTTTTCAGATCAAAAGTGACAGCGACATAATCCGGATCAATTTTTTTTAAAGCATTCAAAAAAATGGACGTAAATCCATAAACCGCGTTGACAATTTCGCCTTTTTTCGTTCTCAAGGTCGCGGGCAACGCATGAAAAGCCCTGTGAATAAGAGCGTTCCCATCAACGAGCATTAGTTTTTGCTTTTTCGACGGCATGGCAATATTATAGCTCTAAGCTCTAAACTTTCTTTAGTAGCAAGCTTGGCGCTTAGTGCTTAGTGTTGCTTATTCCAATTCTTCTCACATTTTCACCAACAAATTCAAATTTTACATCAATTGACTCCTTTGGCAAAATTTTACGAATTCGATCAGCCCATTCAATTACGACAATTGAATTTTTATCCCGCAAAATTTCTTCAAAGCCAAGATTCAAAACTTCTTTCGGATCTGACAATCGGTACAAATCAAAATGATATAGAAAATTTTTATCTTTAATCTTAAATTTTTTAAAAATAACAAAAGTCGGACTTGTAATATCTTCTTTAATTCCAAGCCCCTTTGCTAAACCTTTCACAAAAGTTGTCTTTCCTCCACCAAGATCGCCCTCGAGGCAAATAACGCTTCCATTTCGCAAACGACGGGCAAAATTCTTCGCAAATTCGACTGTCTTCTTGGCAGAATATGTTGTGACAATCATAAAAAAAAATTAAACTTTCTCTAGAAGAAAAAGCACAATTCCAAGAACAATAAGATACAGAGAAAAAACATAAAACTTATTTTTGTTCAAGTACTTAAGCATATACTTTACGGTAAAATACCCCACAACCAGCGAAGTCGTAAAGCCAATCAAAATCTCCCAAACTCCAATGCCATTTGTACCGTTCTCTTTGATATAAATCAAACCTAGGGCGCCTGCGGCAATAACAACGGGCCCAGAAATTAAGAAAGAAAACCGCGCGGCAGCCTGTCTTGTCAACCCGACAAATATTCCACCGGCCATCGCCATGCCGGAGCGAGACACACCAGGCAATAGAGCCACCGCCTGCATAACTCCAATCAGAAGAGCTTTGCCAACACCGAGATGTAAGAGTTCATCTGAATCAGGTTTTTCGGTCACGCCAAATTTGTTGCTACGACGTTTGAAATATATCTTCAAAAGCTCAATGCCTATCAAAAGAACACCCGTCATTATTAAAAATACCACAACCCAAATAATATTTCTAAAAACATTTTCAATAATATCCATGAAAAAATATCCAGCAATCAACGCCGGTATTGTGGCAACAATGATATACAAAAGAAGTTTTACGTCTTCTTTTCCAGCTTTTTTAAAAAGATCGGGCTGGAATAGACCGGCAACAACGAAGCCAAAAGCAATAAACATCTTCTTCCATATTTTCCAAAAATAAACTATGACCGCAAAAAGAGTTCCAAGATGCAAAATCGCATCGAAGGCAAAACCTGTATCCTTCCAGCCAAAAAGCTCTCTCACCAAAACCAAATGGCCAGAGCTTGATATGGGAATGAACTCTGTCAATCCCTGAATTATCCCAAGAATGGTTGCTTGAAGCAAAGACATAATTATCTAAAGATATTTCCCGCCGCAGCGGGGCTTATATCGTATGGTTGACACATTTCCCAGTGTAAAGTATATTAAATTGAACCACATCAATTCCTCCAAAAAGACAATGGCGTTGGAACCAAAAGAACAAATCAAAGAACTTATCAAAAAAAGTAAGAACACCCTTGTAATCACCAAAAAAGAGCCTTCTGGAGATTCTATGGGAAGTATGCTTGCTCTTTATTTAATTTTAAAAAAACTTGAACGGGAAGTAAGAGTTGTGGCGCACGGAACCCTAAATCTGATTTATAGATTTCTCCCCGAATTTCATAAAATCACCTCAACACTCGAAAACACGAAAGACTTCATAATATCTCTGGATGTATCCAACACCAAAGTCGGCGAGTTCAGCTACAAAATGGAGGATAACAAATTAAACATTTATATTCAACCCAAAAACGGAGTTTTCAATCCCAAAGACGTATCGGCACAAAACACAAAACCAAAATATGATCTCATAGTCGCGCTAAACTGTCCAGATCTCGAGTATATGGGAAAGCTCTATGAAGAAAACACCGAGTTTTTTTACGAAACACCGATAATCAACATCGACCACAACGCGAGCAACGAAAATTACGGCAATGTAAATCTTGTCGATCTAACGGCAACGTCAACCGCCGAAATAATCTTTGGATTGGCAAAAGATTTTGGGGAAAATCTCGTCGATGAAAATATCGCGACTTGCATCCTCACCGGAATTATAGCAGATACTGACAGTTTTCAAAACCATAAAACAACTCCAAAGTCTTTTCAAATCGCCGCGGAACTGATCTCGCTCGGCGCCGACCAGCAAAAAATCATCCAACATTTATATAGGACAAAGACCTTATCAACTCTAAAGTTATGGGGACGACTTCTCACTAGAATAAAATATGACCCAAAGAGCAACCTTGTATGGACACTTGCAGAGCTTGAGGATTTTGAAAAGGCAAATGCAAACCCAAGTGAGCTGCGGGGAATATCAGAAGAACTTATTGCAACCTCTCCTGAAGCACAAGTTATATTGATACTCGCAAGAATCGCCCCAAAAAAAATTCGCGGCATCATACACGCGACAAAAAATGAGAATGCGGCAAAATTCGCGGCACTATTTAATGGAGGCGGGAACGAACAAACGGCATTCTTCGAGGTAGAAAGCGATAATCTGATCGAAACTGAAAAAGACGTGATCGAGACGATACGGGCATGCAGAAGATAAAAGAACTAAGATCGAAGATCCAAAGTTAAAGAAAGAAATATTTTTTAAAAAGCGCCTCCACTGGCGCTTTTTAAAAAATCAAAATCTGCCACATTATTTGGAAGCTGTA
>AMFJ01025511.1_pt1 | contig 11685 bp, 17 predicted proteins | sample 427208 | NCBI WGS metagenome assembly AMFJ01 (sample SAMN02954298, study PRJNA114691) | groundwater metagenome | biome: aquatic; feature: subsurface aquifer; material: sediment; isolation source: subsurface aquifer sediment | place: USA: Rifle, CO | collected 2008-08
CACTACCAAAGACTATTGAAGTATCTGGTGCCGGACAGGGTAGTGGTACTGAAAAACGGGGAAGTAGTCGATCGGGGTGGAAAAGAGATCGTGGAAACATTGGAAGAACAGGGCTATAAGGCATATGAATAACGACTCGACCTATACCCTAGGTCATCAAGACGATATCGAGTATTCTTTCAGGGCGGAAAAGGGCTTGACGGAGGAACTGGTACGGAAAATTTCGGCGATGAAGTCCGAGCCGGAGTGGATGCTGGAGATCCGCCTGAAATCACTGAAGATATATGAAAAGATGCCGACACCCAAGTGGGGTGGTGATCTTTCCCCCATTGATTTTGACAATATCCGTTATTATCTGAGACCAAAGATGGAACAGGCAAAGTCCTGGAAGGACGTTCCGGATTCGGTCAAGAGAACTTTTGAAAAAATAGGTGTGCCGGAAGCGGAGCGTGAGATGCTCGCCGGGGTTAAAGGCCAGTATGACTCCGAAGTGGTTTATGGATCGCTCAAAAAGGCGCTATCAAAAAAAGGAGTAATTTTCTTATCGATGGATGATGGCCTAAAACAATATCCGGAGATAGTTAAGCGGTATTTCGGCAAAATCGTACCGATGGGTGATAACAAGCTCGCCGCTTTGAATACCGCCGTTTGGAGCGGGGGATCCTTTGTCTATGTCCCAAAAAATGTGGATGTGGGTCTGCCCTTACAGGCATATTTCCGGATCAATTCGGAAAACGCCGGACAATTTGAGAGAACTTTGATCGTAGCCGAAGAAGGCAGTAAACTTCACTATATCGAGGGTTGTTCCGCTCCATCATTTTCCTCGGCTTCGCTACACGCGGCGGTGGTGGAGATAATGGTGAATAAAGGTGCGAAGGTACAGTATTCCACGGTCCAGAACTGGTTCAAGAATATATATAATTTGGTGACCAAAAGAGCCAAGGTGATGGAGAACGGGACCATGCGATGGATCGACGGAAATTTGGGATCCAAACTGACGATGAAGTATCCCTCCTGTATTTTGGCCGGAAGAAAAGCTCACGGGGAAGTGCTTTCCATTGCTTGGGGAGGGGAAGGCCAACACCAAGATACCGGAGCCAAGATGATCCATCTGGCACCGGAAACCACATCGCAAATAATCAGCAAATCGATCAGCAAGGGTGGTGGCCGGGCTACATACCGTGGCCTGGTCCATATTGTGCCGGGGGCTTGGGGATCGCGGTCGAAAGTTGTCTGTGACGCCCTAATTTTGGATGACCTAAGCCGGTCCGACACTTATCCGGTAAATAAGATCCAAGAAAACGACGTAGTGCTGGAACATGAAGCCACGGTGAGCCGGGTGAGTGAAGAACAACTGTTGTATCTACAAAGTAGAGGGATCAGCGCGGAAGAAGCCGGCACCATGATCGTAAATGGATTTATGGAGCCGGTGGTCAAGGAAATTCCTTTGGAGTATGCAGTAGAAATGAATAGACTGGTTGGATTGGAAATGGAAGGGAGTGTGGGATAAACAATATGAACATACAAAGATTTAAATTGGATAAGCCGGGAGAGATAAATCTGGTAGTGCCTTTTTTGGTCGATCACGAAGAAAAGGAACTGCTGGGGATCGTTTCGGCGATGGAGCCCGGTGAATATAAAGTGCACGTCGTGGCGGATCATAGAGCAGTTAATACTTTTGGCCGGGTGGTGATCAAAGGAGTGGCCGCCAATGGAGCCCATGTGTCGATAGACGGACTGGTAAAGATCGCTAAAGGCGCTCGGAAGACTGATAGTTTTCTGGAGATGAGAGTACTACTTCTCGATAAGAAAAGCAGTGCCGTAGCCGAACCAAAACTGGAAATTGAAAACAATGATGTTAAAGCGTCTCATGCCGCCACGGTAGGGAAGATCGATGAAGAACAATTGTTTTATTTGTCCAGCAGGGGAGTGGAAATCGACGAAGCCAAAAAATTAATAATTAGCGGATTTCTTAAAGAAGTGGAGGGGGTAAAATAACACTATGTTTGACGTAGAAAAAGTCAGAGCCGACTTCCCGATATTAAAAAGAAAGATCCATGGACACGATCTGGTGTTTCTGGATAGCGGGGCGACCAGTCAGAAACCGGAGAGTGTTATCAAGGCGATGGATGATTTTTACCGGAACACTAACGCGAATATTCACCGGGGAGTTTATGAACTGTCGGTAGAATCTACGAGACTCGTGGATGAAGCCAGAAAAAAAGTAGCCAATTTTATCGGTGCCAGACCGGAAGAAACAATCTTTACCCGGAATGCCAGTGAGAGTCTTAATCTGATCATGTACTCATGGGGAAGAGATAATATCTCGGTAGGGGATGCGGTCCTCGTTAGCAAGCTGGAACACCATTCCAATCTCGTCCCCTGGCAGGAACTGTGCCGGGAAAAAGGAGCGGAGCTGAGGATAATAGATGTAGACAGTGAGGGAAAGTTGAAGATGACGGGAGGAGAAGAGAAAACTTTTGAAGAAAAGGGCTTGAAGGTCAGATTGGGAAGTTTTGACAGATTGGTTAATGAAAAAGTGAAACTATTCGCGGTAACCGGGGCGTCGAATGTCCTGGGAACTCTACCCGATCTAACCAAAATGATCAAACAAGTGAGAAAAATGTCCGGTAGCGCAGTGGTATTGGTGGATGCATCTCAAATGGTGCCCCATATGAAGGTGGATGTCGGAACGCTGGGGGCAGACTTTGTCACTTTTTCCGGACACAAAATGCTTGGCCCATCCGGAACAGGGGTGTTGTGGGGAAGAAAGGAAATACTCTCAAAGATGAGACCATTCTTATACGGTGGAGATATGATCGGAGAGGTTAAGATCACCGGGGCAACCTGGGCCGATCCACCCGGCCGTTTTGAGGCAGGAACTCCCGATATTGCGGGAATAATCGGTCTGGGAGCCGCTGTTGACTACCTGGAAGAATTGGGAATGGAGAACGTGCGGGCGCACGAAAAGGAGTTGATCACTTACGCGTTGGAGAAGATGTCAAAGCTGGAAGAAGAGGGTGTGGTGGTGATATACGGACCAAGAGATATCGAAGAAAGAGGGGGGGCGTTGGCCTTTAATGTTGTCGGGGTACACCCTCATGATGCGGCTCAAATATTGGATAACTTCGGGATCGCGGTCAGATCGGGGCAACATTGTGCTGCACCTCTGGTGACCGGCTTTGGAGTATCGGCTATGGTAAGGGCAACCTTTTATGTTTACAATACGACCAAAGAAATAGACTATTTAATAGAAAAAATCAAAGAAGTACCGAAAGTGTTTATATGAATATTTTGGTGTTTACAGAGGGCACGATAATTATGCATAAGAGTGCGATAGGATTTAGCAGGAAAGAAATAGTCAGACAATCTGCGAAGGAGGGGATTCAAAGAGAAGCAAAGGCTTTGTTTTATAAATCAAAGTTTGACGTGCCAGTAGAGCTAAACTCAGTACATGATTATGGAAATTATGTACCAAACGGAAGGGCGGTGGAAAAACTGAAATTGTGGAATAAGCAAGGCGCAAAGATTTACTATTTGTCATCGCGGAGAGTTGAATCTGAGATTAAGGCTGTTAGAGAAGTTTTGAAAAAGTACGATTTTCCTGATAGCCAGAACTTGTTATTTCGAAAGCACGATCAGGAGTATGCCGATGTGGCAGAGATGTTGAAACCTGACATATTGATTGAAGATGATTGTGAGAGTATTGGAGGGGAAGCCCAAATGACCTACCCGCATATTCGGCCAGAGATTAAATCTAAGATAAAATCTTTAGTAGTGGAAGAGTTTGGAGGAATTGATCATTTACCAGACAATATAAATAAATTGTGAATTTATGGACTACCGGGAGGAAATAATTGACCATTATAAGAACCCCAGGAATTTTGGCACTATGGAAAGTGCAGACGTATCCATGGACGAAGCCAATGCATCTTGTGGAGATATGATACGAATTCAAGTTAAGTGGGATGGGAAGAAGATCACCGAGATGAAGTGGCAGGGAGTGGGTTGTGCCATTTCGACCGCGGCCGCCAGCATGCTTTCGGAAAAGATCGTGGGAATGGACAAAAAAGAGCTGGAAAGGTTCGGAGAAGGCGGAATTGTTGAAATGCTCGGCGGTGAAGTTAACCCGGGGAGAATGAAGTGTGCTACTCTAGCCTATCGGGGATTGTTAAAAATTTTTGAAACTCATGAATGATTGGAAACTAATCTTGAAGGTGACTATTGGATGTGCGGTACTACTGATGATCAGTATCTGGGGATTATCCAAGATGGCCGGTCCCGACAACGCCCTTAAAGTAGATGAGAAGGTGCTTTTGGAGGGAGCCAGATTTGTCAAAGAAAACGGAGAGACAAAAGTAACCGTAGTAAATTTTTCCGATATGCAATGTCCGGCATGTAAGGTGGCCGATCTGCAGACGAGAGAACTGCTAAACAAGCAGGGAGTAAAAATCGTGGTGAGACTGTTTCCCCTTCCGGCCACACTTCACCGGTATGCATTGATCTCGGCAAAAGCGGTAGAAACGGCAAGAATTATGGGGAAGGGATTTGAGATGATGAGCATTCTATATGACAAGCAAGAAGAATGGTCGGCGGTTGAAAAACCGGAGGATAGGTTTGCCGAGTATGCCAAAAGTTTGGGATTGGACGAGAATATTTTCAGAGAGAAGTTGGGTTCTGCCGAGGTGGCCGAAAATGTTCAGACTGATGCGAATTTGGCGGCTTCTTTACAACTTTCCGGTACGCCAACATATTTTGTAAATGGAGAACAGATAGGATCTCCATTTGTAGTCGATAAGGTAAAACAATTATTGGGCGAGAAATAAAATGCCGATCAATCTACCCATACTAACCGTCACCGCTCTGGCCAATGGGATAAATCCGTGCGGTATCGGAATGATGATCACTTTTTTGGGGTATCTCCTGGTGTTTGGGGGTAAAGGAAGGGATAAAAAGTGGATTTATAAGATAGGACTGACCTATATTTTGAGTGTCTTTGTAACGTATTTACTTTTAGGCCTCGTGTTTTATAGCGCGGCTTTTTACTTCCAAAGATCGTGGCTCGCCGGTGTATTTAAATATTTGATCGGAGGAGCATTGGTGTCTGCCGGTGTGATCCAATTGAAAGATGTTTTTTGGCAAGACCTGCCATTTCATCTCCGGATGCCTAAAATAGGATTTGAAAAAATAAATAAATTGATGGCCAAAACAGGCGTTGGAGTAGCGGCATTGATCGGTTTCCTGACGACCGTGTTCTCGACGCCTTGTATGTTGCCTTTGTACATCGGTACGACAGCTGTCCTGGCCAGATCCGGCTTACCCATGGTGCAAGTACTGGGACTTTTCTTGTACTACAACCTAATTTTTGTGGCACCGCTCTTATTGATTCTCTTGACAATGGCGGAAGGTAAACAGGTAGTTGATATGAAAGAGTGGGAACACAAAAATACAAAATGGATGAGGTTCCTCCTGGGGATAGCTCTCATTGTGGTCGGCTATTTAATTATCAGCAGATAGTAGAATAAGGTTATGCCACCGGAAAAAATGATCGGGAAAGTGGAGTATAAGCAAAATTTAACCGGAAATAATTATCTTGTAAGGATCGGTTTTGATAAGAAAGCGGAGTTCATACCCGGGCAGTATGCCAGTCTGAAGGTGACCGAGGAGGGTCTGAGAAGGTCATACTCGGTTGCCAGTCTGCCGAACGAAAAGGCGATCGATCTACTGGTGGATGTAACCCCGATGGGGGTGGGTTCAAAATACATATTGGGACTTAAAGTGGGGGATGAAGTCGAAGTCTTGGCATTTCTCGGAAGATTTACCATCGACCCCATGTTGCTGTTTGAGGCAAAACACATACTTTTTTTAGCTACCGGGACAGGGATCGCTCCCTTCAAACCGATGATCGAGGATCTACTGTATCGAAAACATTTTGCCAATGAAGTCAGACTTGTTTGGGGAATGAGACACCCGGAAAAACTCTATTGGCTAAAAGAAATGGACAATATCAACCGGGATTTCGACAATTTTAAACATGACATTGTAATCTCAAGACCGACAGAGGATTGGCCGGGTTTGACCGGGCATATAGATGTGGCGGTGGATAAATTAAAACAGGATTGGTCAAAAACCCTGGTTTACCTTTGTGGTGCACCGGATATGATCACGGAGATGGAAAAGAACCTGAAGGAAAAGGGAGTTCCCGAAAATCATATTTTTTACGAAAAATACTTTTAGGGTTTGGCGGTTTTTGTTATACTGAATTTATAGAGAGAATTGTAATAAATATTATGAGAGGGGGTGTTGGAATTGCGGAATAAGGATAAGTTGGCGGTGGGAAAAGTGTTAATCTATGCCTCGGTTGTTTGTGCGGTGTTGTCGTTTGTGGGAGCACTTGGATCCGATTTGTGGCTTGCCAGTACCCAGTGGCTGCTCGTTGGTTTGACTTTGGGTATTTGGGGAGTCTTTGTTTTAATCGAGGCACAGTTTAAAATAAGGTGATGGAAATGACAGAAGACAAGATCCGTGAAGCCTTGAGAAAGGTGATTGACCCCGAACTTGGGGTAAGCATTGTGGACTTAGGACTAATTTACGATGTCAGATATGAAGACGGTGAAGCGGAAGTGGAGATGACATTAACAAGTCCGGGATGTCCGCTGGCTCCCATAATCGATAAACAAGTGAGGGAGGCTCTGAAGACCGTTCCGGAAGTGAAAAATGTTTCGGTAGAACTGGTTTGGGATCCGCCCTGGAGTCCTGACGCCATCTCGGAGGAATTGAGGGCGGAGTTGGGTCTTGATTAGTGTTTTATTTTGGTTCCTATCGTACCTATCCGTACGGAAAAACGGACGCTATTTCGCCTGCGCGAAATCCGTCCTGACTTGCAGCGAAAAATTTTTATGATTACATAAAAAACCGGGCTTTTTCGCTTTGCGCAATCTTTTCCTTAACGGACAGGTACTTCGGAACGGATTTGATATAAGAGCTTGCTCGTCATCTTTTCAATAATTCGTTATTATTGAAATATTATTCCTGTGCTTCCTCTTATATCAGCTTGTAATCCGCTTTGCTTGATTACAATGCTTTGATATAGTAAAGGTAATGAAAGTAATTTTGGGGGCGGATCATGGGGGGTTTGAGATGAAAGAGTCAATTAAAAAGTGGCTTAGTACCGAGGGGTATACGGTGGAGGATGTGGGGTCGGTGAACCTAGTGGAGGGTGACGATTACGTGGACTATGCCAAAAGAGCGGTTCAAGCGGTTACGTCTTCGGGCGACCGAGTGGTTTTGTTTTGCAGGAATGGATTTGGCATGATGATGGCGGCCAATAGATTTGCGGGAGTACGATGCGGCCTTGCTTTTGATGCCGAGGCGGTTCGCAAGGGAAGAACCGATGATGATATCAACGCTCTTTCCGTTCCTTCGGATTATTTTGATGAAGAGTTGGTGATCCGAATGATAAAGATCTTCTTAACGGAAAAAAAGTCGGAAGACGATAAGTACAAGAGACGAATTATGAAATTGGATAACTTGCTCTAATGGTAACCATCGTTCCGGCGATATTGGAAAAAGACATCACCGCCTTTGAAGAGAAGCTGAAGAAGGTGTGGGGGGTAGCCAAAAGAGTGCAGATGGATATTATCGATGGCAAATACGCCCCGACCGAAACGGTAATGCCGGAGATCCTATTGAATATTGATACGATCGTAGATTTTGAGGGACATCTGATGGTGGACAAACCGGAGGAATGGGTAGACAGATGCGCGGCGGCGGGGATAACGGCACTTTATGGACAGGTGGAAAAAATGGAGGATAGAGCCAAGTTCATTGCCGATACGGAGGCGGCGGGGATGAAGGCCGGTCTGGCTTTTGATATCGATACCCCGCTCGATGGTCTGGAAGAAATGATAAATAGCCTGGATGGAGTTCTGCTGATGAGTGTGAAAGCCGGTTCTCAGGGAGTGCAAAAGTTTGATGAGAGAGTACTTCCAAAAATAAAAAAAGTCAGAGAGATGAGCGAGTTTGTCACTATCGTAGTGGATGGAGGATTAAACGTCGAAAATATTAAAAAGTGTTTGGTGGCCGAGTGGTCTCAGGAAATTGCGGAAGATGAATTTAGCAAGAGTTTCTTGGGAATGGAGTTTGCGGTCGGTTCCGATCTGCTGAATGCAGAAAACGTTGAAGAGGAACTGTTGAGGCTCGAAAATCTTGGTGTATAGTGGGTGTATGGCATTTAAGTACTTAAAAGCAGTTACTATTTTTGGATTTGCGGACTGTCCCCCATCCGACCCTTTGTATAAAGAAACAGTGGAAGTGGCAAGGATGATTGCCCAAAATGGTTTGGAAGTGGTAAATGGTGGTGGTCCGGGAGTGATGAGAGCGGCGACGGAAGGAGCTCATGAGGGCGGTGGAGTGGCTTCGGTAGCTACATTCTATCCAAAATTTATCGAAAACTTCGAAGGAAAAGATCCCCAGAACAAAGCCGATAAGGAAATCATCATGAATAACTACGTTGACAGAACGATGAAGTTACTGGAGCTCGGAGACGCCTACGTTATCTTTAACGGAGGAACGGGAACACTGTCCGAACTGGGGATGGCGTGGGGTCTTGCTTACCTTTATTTTGGTCATCACAAGCCCTTGATTTTGTACGGTGGATTTTGGTATCCAATAGTCGAAGAGTTGATCAAAAATATGAAGATCGGTGCCAGACCGGGAGCACTAAGAGTCTATAAGATCGCTACGACGCCGGAACAAGTGATCGGGTATCTCAGAGAGTATGACTTGGAAATGCCACCCCATCAGGAGATCAAAGATGACTTGAGTGGAGAAAAAGCCTTTATGGAATAATGAAGATATGATCGATACAACCAGAATAGAAAGAAACGGGAAGGTAATGCTTTTGGCTTATGATCAAGGTTTTGAACACGGTCCGGTGGACTTTGATAAAAAGAGTGTTGACCCGACTTACATAATGGAGATAGCCAAGAACGGATATTTTACCGGAGTGGTATTTCAAGAAGGAGTGGCGGCCAAATACTATCAAAAAGAAAGCGGAGTACCTCTGATCGTCAAACTAAATGGAAAAACTTCGTTTCAGGGAGAAGAGCCCTTGTCTCTTCAGCTTTGTACGGTGGAAAAGGCGGCCGAACTGGGGGCTATCGGAGTAGGGTATACCATCTACGTGGGAAGTGAGAAGGAGGAACAGATGTTAGTCGAGTTTTCCAAAATTGAAGACGAGGCCCATGCCCGAGGAATGATCGTCATTGCGTGGATGTACCCGAGAGGCAGGAAGGTATCCGGGAGGGAAGCGGACCGGGATGTGGTCGCTTACGGAGCCAGAATTGGGATGGAGTTAAATGCCGACTTTGTCAAAGTACCCTACACCGGTGACTCCGAAAGCTTTGAGTGGGTCGTGAGAGCGGCGGGAAAGACCGGCGTTTTAGCTCAAGGTGGTAAAAAAGTAGATTGGGAAAATTTGGATGCCGAAATTTCCGGGGCGATGCAGGCGGGAGCCAAGGGAATAGCTATCGGTAGAAATGTCTGGCAAGATCCAAATCCTAATGAGATTTCCAAGAAGCTATCCGAGGTTGTCTTTAAATAATCCTATGACGAAGTTATGCTAATAGTAGGAGAGGAAAATGTCCTGGAATCTTTGGAAGAGCTGGTAATAAGAGGATATTGTTTTCATGGTAGCTCCAGACTGATTGAAGATAAGCTGATACCTCAACTAGCTAATGATGAAGTAAAAGAAACCGGGAACAGAAAGGTTGTCTATTTGACGATTAATCCGGTACTGGCAATGTTTACGGCTTTGTGTGGAGGGGTGGATGTGGGAAAAAGAGAAAATAAGTGCTTTATGGCTATCGAAGACGGAGAGGTGAAGTATTCGGAAGAACCTTACTTTGCGGTAGAAAATACAGAAAATATTGCCGACACGGGATATATTTATGTGATGGATAGAAAAACGGCGGGGTTGGAAGAAATTAACGGTGAGATACTGTCTTATGAACCAATCGAGCCAATGTTTGTGATAAAGATTAAGAGGTCTGAATTTAGATACCCAATCAATAAGATATTTTTCTAGAGTCTGATTTAGCTAAAGATTCTTTTGAAGAGGAGTCCGAGACGGTTACCCCATTTTTTCCAGAAATCGTCAAAATAAATAATGTTCAGAAGTATTAGTGAGATGGTGACGATGGCGTCATAGGTGGAACGGTCTTTGTAGACGTCTTCAAGCTGTATCCACATGGCAAACTCGTCAAAGGCCAGGCCCAAACCAACTCCGTAGATCACGGAAAGCTGAAGCTTGAGTTTGTCTGTCCTTTCCAGGACCAGACTGAGAAATCCGACTATGCCCAAGATGAAGATACCGTAAGCAAAGTGGTGAACGTGAATATCTCTGACTTTTAAATACAGATTGGGAAACGGAAGAGACGTCACAAACCGCGAAAGGGCGAAGGTGGCCAAAAAACTAATAAGAATCAAGAAGGGAATTTCTTTTCCGGTTTTTGGTCTTAGCAGGTTCCACGGTTTCATAAATGTATTTTATCAGTAAGGTTTGCACTTCTGTACCGATATGGATAGGCTAAAATGGAGTTATGCAGAAAGTTATCGTTATCGGGGCGGCGGTGGAGGACGTGCTGTTAAGGTCAAAAGCCTTGAAGACCGTTAAAGGACACGAAGTACCCGGAGGTCTGGCAATGTGTGAAGTGGTGGGGGGAAAGCTGGAAGCGGAGGAGAGCATGGTAGTGAGCGGCGGAGGCGGAACAAATGTGGCGGTTGGTCTTCATAGAATGGGTGAGGCAGTGAAGATGATCTCCAGAATAGGAAATGATGATCTGGGAGAAGTAATGACAAAAGAGCTCGAGAAAGAGGGGCTTGATCTGTCGATGTTGCAGAAAGGTAAGGGGAAAACAGGATTGTCGGTCGTATTGGTTTCGGCGGATGGAGGCCGGTCGATTGTTACTTACCGGGGTGAAAGCGGCTTGATCGACGCAAAAGAAATCAATTGGGAAGAGGTAAAGAAAGCAGACTGGATCCAAGTATCATCGCTTGGTGGAGAAATGCAGTTTCTTGAAGATCTGATATTGTTTGCTTTTAATTATGGAGTCAAAATAGGTTTTAATCCGGGAAGAAAAGAGCTTGAACAAAAAGAGAGGATGATAAAGATAATTCCCAAACTAGACTTTTTTAACGTCAATCGTATGGAAGCCAGCATGCTAACCGGAGTTGATTATGAAAACGAAAAAGAAATAATGAAAAAGGTCGCAGACTTGGGAGCCAGGGTGATTGCGGTGACGGACGGGAAAAAAGGTGCGAGTGTAATTGTAAACAGAACTTGGCTGAAAATGGACGCCTTTCCGGTAAGTTCGGTTGATGATACGGGAGCCGGAGACGCTTTTGTTTGTGGAATAGTAGCCGGTATTCTTCAGAATAGAAAACCGGAAGATTTTCTAAAGATGGGACTAGCTGACGGGGGTAGTCAGGTGATGAAGCTGGGTGCGAAGGATGGGTTGCTTTATAGGAGTGAGATGGAAAAATGGATGAGTAAAAAGATCAAGATGGTCGAAGAGATCGTTTGATTTTTTCTTTGCCGTTCGAAGACCGCCAAAAACCGTACTCCCGCGTTACTATCTCGCCCCGCAGGTAGGCGGGGTTCCCTTCGGCTCGTATGTACATGGT
>AMFJ01000486.1_pt1 | contig 11684 bp, 6 predicted proteins | sample 427208 | NCBI WGS metagenome assembly AMFJ01 (sample SAMN02954298, study PRJNA114691) | groundwater metagenome | biome: aquatic; feature: subsurface aquifer; material: sediment; isolation source: subsurface aquifer sediment | place: USA: Rifle, CO | collected 2008-08
TACTCCCTTGCGAAAGCTGGGGAGTATTTGTATTTTCTAAGTTAAGGACAATAGGAATCGAATAGAGTAGTAATTTACGGAGTAAATTAGAAAGCCAGTTGAATCTGGCTTTCGGCTATGGCCTCGCACCCCAAGAGTATTTGCTTCGCAGCATCTCTGGCAAGGAGCGATAGCGACTGGGGAAGAACGATTCCTACTCTGCTGTACCAGTATAAAACAAATGAACATAAACTACATTTCATTTATCACATCATAGCTCAAATTCAGATTTCAGACAAATGCAAATGCATCAACCTTTTTGTCTAGTCATTCTTTCAATTTTTTTGCCGTTTCATTTATAGTTGATCATGATCCCACAAAATCATCGATCAATAATATTTTTTTATAATTATCCAGATTATCATCATCTGCAAATATTGTATTTCTGGCATTCTGAATTCTTTGCTCTCTTGTTTTAAGGGACTTTTGTGGAATAGCTATTGAATTAGGATAATATTTAATGATATTAACAAATGGAGTATTTAATATTTTTAACCTATTTTTAAGCATTCATAAAAATTGGTTTTTCCTATCTATACTCCATGGTATGATTGCAATCGCATCATATCATCACCTGTTAATCAAACATTCAAGTTTATAAAATATCTCATTAATACATTCGTTGATAAGTGTTTTATTTTGTGATTGCTTTCAATAAAATGACATTTCAGCAAGTTTACCTCTTCCGAACTCAATCCAATTATATTGGTCAGCATAATATATGTTATCAATATAAATTTTCTCGAAATCCTTTCAAAAAGCCTTACTTGCATCAATAACTCCGCAATCATCTTGTATCTTTTGGATATGCCAATATATGTTTGCCAAAGAGTTGAATTTTAATGTTGGATCCATATTTTTCTCTTTACACCAATAGATAAATCACTCATATCCTTTCAAAATTCTTCAATCAGGGCTGAATTTCAAAAATATTTCATCAAGCAATTTCTTATCAGAATAATTGAAATTTGCAGTAATAGTTTCTTGATTATTTTCGATTATATTTACAGATTTTAATCCCTTTCTATTCAAAGAATATTTAACCATAGGTCCGACTCAGATCTTTATTATTTTTCCTTGTTTAACTAATTCTTTTATATATTTATGGACTATAACATTGCTTTTATTTAATTTTGTTGCTATTTCTGTCACTCACAATAAACTATCGTCGCTAAAAATGTCTAATATTGCTTTTAGGGAGCTAAATTTGTAAGCCATAATTTTTATAATTATCAATTAATTACTATAAACAGTTTATAGTGAAGTGTTTATAGTATAATATTAATTTTAAATAAATCAATATTATAATTCATCCAACTCCGAAAACTCTCTATAATCATAGTCTTGAGAGTACCAGCGTAAAACAAAAGTGCCCCACCTGAAAAGGTTGGGTACTTTTGTTTTATGCATAGCCAATAGGAATCGAATAGGAGGGTAAAATCGTGATAACGATTTTAAGGAGACAACGATTTGTCTCCTGGCCCGTAGCCGGCTCTGGCGATTGAAGACCGATTCCTACTCTGCTGTACATATTGATTAGAATCTCCCTCTTATGAGTTGTTTTGTGGCTTATCGTATGGTTTTTTTAATTACATCCTTTTGAACTTTATCTTAATCTTACTTTTGGTCAAAATTATTTCTTAATCTCTTCTTTTGTCTCCCTCTTTATCTTTTTCTCACTCTCACTCTTCCTCAATCATGAAAGACAAGCTAAATAAGTATTCTCATCTATGAGTCCTTTGTTCTTGAATATTTCGCGGTCATTGTAATATTTTCTCAGTTCATCTTCAGTGATAGGATCATTTACTTTCTCGAAATTTAAGATGAGATCACTATTTGGATTACATTGTTTTACAAGAAGTTTCTGTAAAGCAGGAAGCAGTCCTATGACATCCATCTTGTTTATCTGTCATCGACTATAAAAAATCATTAGATCTTTTATCCTGAAACTTTCTTCTTTTTGATACATCGGCAAAATCTCCAAAAATTGTTCTCTAGATAATCGTTTGCTTTGAACTTGCCTGTTCATATGATATCAAATGAAAAAATCAATATTCTTCCATAAATTAAAATAATCTATACTATATTTATCTACTGGTTTATCCGCTATTCTTCAATTTGAATCAACTCTATACATATTATAAGTTCAATTCTCCTTCCTTTCCACATATCAAGCCTTTTTTAAAGAATCTTCATAAAAAGGAGATTCGGCCATTGCTCATATGTTGAAATATATTTCTCCATTTTCGTGAAGAAAATACTGTATATTCCCTTCTTTTGAATCAACAGCATATAAATCTGGTTTTATATAGACAACTTTTGCATCAGGAAAAACTTTTTTTTCTCTTTGTTCAAGTATTTTTACTGTGGAATCTATGCTATTGCCACTTTCGATATTTCACATAAGTTTTAAAATTAATGACGATATTTATTTTTATCTTCTCTTTTTATAGAAAATTTCTCAAAATATTTTTCAAACTCTTCTTTCTTCATTGACTCAATATTTTCTCTCATGTTTCTCATAAAATGAAGCTTTCATGGAAGCTTTTCAGATGTTGTTCATAAATGTGGTCAATGGTTTCATATCTCATCTCAGTTCACAGTGTTGTACACAAAACTATAATCTCAGCTAGTATTATAATCGTTTAACTTGCCATTAATCATTTGATCAGGTTTTTCATCTTTAGATTCAAACTCTTTCTTGAGATCTGCTATTCAAGGTGCATTGAAAGTATGGACTTCATTTATGAAATCTTTCTTATAAATAGCTGAAAGTAACTGAGCTAAGGCTCATCAAAGTGAATGTCAGACTATATTGAATTTTTCATTTGGAAATTGGGATTTGATTTTTTCAAAAAACTTAATAAGAGGTTTCAATTGATCTGGAAGAAATCATTTTCAAAGCTGAACATCACTTTTTTTGATATCAATCCATTCATCAGTTCATCTAATAAGCAGAGTCTTTTCTTTGTTTGGTTTGTTTCATTTCTTTGGATCATCTCATCTTTCTTGAACAAGCACTGCTTGGAATCATGTACTTGGGTCATTCACTGGCTCTCAAAGGATTTCATACTTGCTTAGGAATTCTTTTCAGAATTCCTGTATTTCCGTCTTTCAGTCCTTAAATATTCCTATTAGCGAATCTTTGGCTTTGGATCACAGATTATCTATCATCCAAGAAGATTTGTTTACTGCATCAATTGCTCAGCCGATAGTCTTTTGAGTACCACTTTTGATTCAAGATAAAATCTTTCTTGTCAGATCTCAAACTGGACGAAGTTTCTTGTTTATTACGACTTCAAGTTGAGTCATAGTAAGAACCTCTCACATTCATCCTTGCTCTGAAGAAGCAATGATATTGTTTCTTATATCAATTGAATTCCTGACGCATTGAAAAAGCACTCTTTCCTCATCTCTGAGATTCTTGTCATCTTGGTTTCAAAGAAGAATCAAGGCAAACTTCTTTCACATTTCTCAGCTATCGATATCATATGCAAATTCACAAAGTCTTCCGTACATCTCACTATTAATATTCTCTGCTTTAGTTACAAACTCATTTCATTTCTTTTCAAGATCAAGATATGAATATTCAGCGAGTCTTGCTTTCCTTGAAAGCTTCTCATGCGCTGGAGTCATTTCAAGTGTCTTGCTTGCTTTAGGGGCTTTTCTTTCTTGAACTATTTCCAGCATATCATCGGTGAATTCCTTTGAAGCTGCAGCAAATAATCTTTTGCTATCAGGATTTAATTCAAAGCATTTATTCATCAATCCTATTTTCAAATCTCTACAAGCTTTAGAATCCATTAAAGATGTGATATCAATTACATTGGAAAATTGCTCCACAAGTCTTTTCTTTTCAGCTTCTTTGAAATCCTCTTGTTGGGAAAGAAGTTCTTGTTGTATATCCAGCTTATGTCAGAAATCCTCGTGTCTTACTGCCATTAGACAAGTTGGGTTAATAGATTATTAAGTTCATTGTTAGTTTCGATTCTTTCATTAGATTCATTTGTTTTGATGCTTAGTATAAAATCATTGCTCAACATATCCTTAAGTTCATATATTGTAATATTATCATCGATATTCTTTACTGTTTCTTTTAAAGATTCAATTATGCATCTTTTTTCAGTTTGTAATTTCTCCATGATACTTATAAGAAAAACTTCATCGCGCGAATCATTCACTATAGACCATAAAAGAAACTTGTTCTTGTCATTTAAAAGAACAGAAGAATCAAGAAGCTTGAATATCTTTGTTTTGGTTTCATTCATTTAAAAATAGAATAATACTATTTGTATCGTTTCTATCATATCATATGTGTGATTATTTGGCAAATGTGGAGTTATTTTAAACAGATATGTGTTTATCTAACTTTAGGTATATATAAAATATGCTTGTTTAGCTTATTCAATAATATTCCAATTCTCTCTTACTGAGTCTTTAACCAAAAATCCCTTGATTAATTTCACTCACATAAAGGCGAGAAATCATTTAATTGCCTATGATTACCATTTTTAATTATACTTTCTGAATCTGTTCGATCAGGAAGGTAATAAAATCAAAAAATAATCTACCCCACAATCATTTGACATCGACACACCCGCAACTATATTAAAACACATAAAAGATAAACTCTAAATAAATGAAACAGTTTTTAAAGGATACAAAAAGATTCTTAGCGCCTGCCCTGATTGATAGATGGATGTTTGTGAGAAGCGTGTTTATCTATCTTGTGATCTATGGTTACACATATTTTAATATCTACATCATCAGAGAAATCACATCTAGGATAGAATCATGAGATATGGAGTGATTCAGGATAACCCTATTTGTGTTTATAGCGTCTGTAATCTGATTTTTCCTTATAAATTTTTTCGCTAGGAATTGGTGATGGGCCGAGATGCAATTCTCATTTATGAAACAGATACATAGAATTTACATGTCAAAATTCATAGAGCTTGATAATAACAGAATTGAGAACATCTGAACAGGTAAGATGATTGCAATAATAAACTCTGGTATCTCTAATTGGACGAGCGGGCTTATTGACGCAATCAGATCGATAACCCAGCTTACTCTTGCATTTATATTTGCTATGTTCATATTCAAAAGTGTAGGATATATCTATCTTCTGATTTTTGTTCTGATATTTGTGATATTTTATATTTATCTTCATAAAGTCACATACATATCCTTGGAGAAGAGGAAATTACGGACTGACGTAGAGGTCCTATACAACAATCAATTTGTGAAGATGATCATGTCAAAATTTGAGATTTATCAGAATTCAAAAACACAAAAAGAGATAGAAAGGCTTGATGGTTTTACGGATGAGGCACTGAGTCTCAATCTATCTCTGAACCAATATTATTATTACCAATATCTAGGGCCTAAGGCATTCATATCTATATTCAGGATAGTCATTTACTTCGTCATCTGATATGGGATATTCACCAAAACACACAAGATATCTGAGCTGATTGCAGTCATCATGCTGCTCTGAGTGATAGAAGATACGTTTTATAGATTTGTGGATTTTTATACAAATTTTACAAAAATATTCTGATATATACGCAAGCTATGGGATACATTTGATTCAACTCCACTCGTACAGATTGAGAAATGACTCAAAAAATTCAAACTCAGATCTGGAGATATAGAGATTGAAGATCTGGACTATACTTATTGAGACCAGATGGTTTTTAAAGATTTTTCGCTAAAAATAGAATGAGGAAAGAAGACCGCATTCGTGGGACACTCGTGATCTGGCAAGACTACTCTTGTGAAGCTGATCATATGATATCTTAAAGCTGAAAAATGAAATATACTAGTGGATTCTCAAAATATTTCGGACATAGACCTGCAGTCATATTATGAAAATATCTGATATTTGACTCAGGATCCTAGCGTATTCGATTGATCGATACTGGAGAATTTGACTTATTGAGCGAAACATAATGTGACGAAAGAGGAGCTGGAAACAGCTATCAAGCTTGCTGAATGCGGGTTCATAAATGAATTCAAAAATTGATTGATGACTGAGATTTGAGAAAGATGAATCAGGCTTAGCTGATGACAGCGCCAGCGCCTGGCCATTGCCAAGATATTCATTAAAAATCCGAAAATAATCGTGCTTGATGAACCGACTTCAGCGCTCGATAGTTTCTCTGAAGAGAAGATATCGGAGGCATTTCACAATCTTTTCAGCGGAAGGACGGTAATCGTGATAGCTCACCGCCTGCAGACGGTGAAGGAAGCTGATGACATCATCGTACTTGAAAACTGAGAAGTGAAGGAAAGATGACGACATACCGAGCTAGTGGAGAAAAACTGAATCTATTCAAAGATGCTTGAGCTACAGAGCGGGTTCTAGTCTTATTGTCAAGAATATCTCTAGTCCCTATTCCAAAAGCAACTCTTCCCTGCTTCCATCTCACTTATGCCTATAAAGTATTGAATTCTGGATATTGAGGATATTAGAGAGTTTTCACAGTGTGATTTCTGAGATGTCTTTTCATTTGTATGTCAGCTTGATCTTATCTTTCTTTTTATATGAGATTCAGTTAAAAGTTGTCTTACGGTGTCATTTCGCAAATTCAATGCTTATTTTTGGATATATTGGGTTTCATGCCATATAATCAACATGCAGATTGATAAGCTTGAATAGGAAATCGACAAGATGCCTCATCTCAAAATAATATGATTCCGGAAGCTGTTCAAAAACAAACATATCTGTCATCATGGGCGTTCAATTATATCACCTGTACTTGAAAGATTCAAAGCCTTTAAGGGCCTGATTTGCTGAAAAATGAGAAAATATCCTGTCGATTGCGACTATGAATAATCCGCACAATTTCTTTGATACAATGCCTTCAAGGTCGCGTCTTAGCAGAGACAGCATCGTAACCTTAACCGTATCAATGCAAAATTCCATTCTATGCTCATTGAACCCCGGCAGATTAGCTCTCATCTTCTTCAAAGTCTCCTTATCCAGAAGCTCTTCGAAGTAATTTTTCAGAGGGTCATTTTTCCTTTTGAGAGCCATTATCATGATCTCATTGCTGTAAAGTATTGTGTTTTTTGCCTGTGTATGATCTATATTGTCCAGATTAATATCAAGATCCGGGTCATGAACCGGCCTAGTGGCCATCTGAAGATGTCATCATCTTTGTTCTACATACATGCTGTTTCTCATCTTTTTACCAAATTGGTTTTCCCTTCTTCATTGGAAATTAGTCATTATTATTGATTTCTTTCATGTTTTGAGATTATAGAATATCTTCTCTGTTATAGAACTTGGCGGTCATAAGAAATCAAGGCTTACAATATCGAAGCTTAGTTTCTCATGTTCCAATATCTTCTCAAGCCTTCAGATTCTGTAGGATATTCATAAAAGTTCGGCATTTTTTTTGAATTCTTCTATGGCATCATCGTCTCATCATTCTACTCAGACAATATTTTCTGGCAGAAATCCCAGCTCCAGATATATCTGTATCTCCAGACATTTTTTTCCCGGAAGACATAGCACTTTCATAGTTTTCCGTTCCTCTGGAGTGGTATTTTTTTCCATGAATGCTTTCAGTCTATCTCTCCATTTGTTTTTCGATTCGAAATCATAATCTATATGAGCTCAATTATTTTCGGCATATATTTCTTCTATGGTCGGAAGTATGCTTTCTCCATCATCTTCAGTTAAAATTCCCTCGATAACCTGTGGAATCTGAGCGATTTGTAATAGGTCGGGTTTCAAATTCAGGCTTGCTGGAGGTGCAACTTCGGCTTCATTTAATTCAAATGATCCTGCAGAATCTGGAGTAGCCTTATCAGATCTGTTTTTTCTTATGGTATCCCAAGCGGTGATGGCTGAGATTACCCTTAATCATACGTTATGCCTTATTGACATCTCTTCCCTTCTTATTTGTTTTTCCTTATTTGTCTTTCATTCAGAAACATAGATTCTTATCTCTTCTTTTTGAGAAGCATCTAAAATCATATTTTTAGGACTGACTTGACGGGCTCCGTCTATGAGCTCTATTGCTCACTTAATATTTTGCCTTATAGCAAGCTCGATTGTCCATGGTGAAACTCAGCAGTGGTCAGCAATACAGACGATATGATTATTTATTTCCATCATTTCTTCCGGATCATCCATGATATCCCTCATTTCATTAAGTATGTCAAACTTCTGAGTTTCTGTTATGGAGTCTTTTATTTTTTCAAATGGGACGGTGCTGGAATTCTGAACTTGCATCTTCCTATGATTCATTATTTTCTCTACTTTTGGCGGCACCTCTTCTGTAACAGCCTTGACATTCGCAGAAGATCTTTTTTCTCTGATTGTCGTCCAGGCAGTTATTGCAGCAATAGTCGCCATGCTTGCTCAAAATTGCTCGGCACATTCCCTCCTTCTTTTCTGTTTTTCCTCCTTATCCGGAGCCTCTTGAACGTAGGCCCTTATCAATTCTTTATCAAAAGCTGACAATTCACTGTTTTCGGCTATTTCTTTGAGATTCTGCATATTTAGTAAGATTATAATTTCTTATATTTAAGCATAAAATCCATTTTATTGCAAATATAAGCCTTATTTAAAGATAATTTTTCGTATTTTTTCCGTGTTCTTTTTTATTCTCTTTTTTGCTGAATCATGAAGAAAAAAAGGCAAAATATCATGCTTCATAAATACTTTTTGACAAATTTAAAACATTAGTTATATTTTATAAAAACTTAAACAAAATTTAAACCCTGTCTTCTATTAAAAGACATTTTATTTCATTTTGAATACCACATGAATAAATCCGATTGAAACTGAGTTTCTGAAGTACGGAATGATCATATCATACAATCTCCTATTTTTTGAGATGTGAGGTACAAGAACATATCTTATCCGTCTTTCGTATGACAGGATTGAGACCCTTTTTATTTCAGTCAATTTCCTTTGGTTGTGACCAAGATTGAAGGGAATTTTGCCACTATAATCCGTGCCGACAGATTAATGTTCTGAGAAATACATTATCTGAGAATCTTATGGGAAGATAACCAGCCGAAAATCATCAGGGATAATAAAGGCAGTCAATATCTGTGCTTGGTCAAGATGGATTCGTGTGATAAGAAGCGAGAAGTCAAATTTATGGATAAATTCTTTGAAGAGGTGTCTCCGCCTATCGCATTACCCTTGGAAACCATAGAACAAGAAGAGAATTTTGGAGGAAATTACCCTATTGATAATACTGCGATACAAAAGAAATATTTCCTGATTGAGAAAAACAAGGATTTTTATAGATGTTTTTGCTTGGATAAAAATGAGACAGTTATTTTATACAAAAAGTGAGAGCATTTCCTTCCTGCTTCTATAGAATGCTGAAAAATAAGGACATATATAAATTTGACCGCGGAAAACAAATTGCCTGTTAAAGATAGGATGTGCCTTATCTGAGACAAATTGGCTTATTGGGACGATCAAGAGGAGGAATTTAAATTGGTGGAAAAATGAGGATTGGAATTCAGATGAGTAAAATCGGTTTCAGGCAATAGAATTGAAATTTTTCAAATGGTCTTATGAAATTGAAAAGAATTAAATTTTTCAAGATCAAAGAAAAACCCAAAAGAACCTGCAATGCTTGTAATGAATTGAGAGATATTTTTCTTACAGCATACTAGCGACAATCGCTCATTCATAACCAGTAAGGAATGAGATTATACTGAAATAGAGGATTATGAGAAGCCTATAATTATAAATTCCAGAACTTTCCTAAGGCTTGATTGACGTTTTCAGGATTATGTTACTGACGGAACGAATAAGTTCAAATTCCAAAAAGATTCTGGTTGAAATATCAGGACATACGAGTACAAAGGCAAGAGCTGCCCCATATTGGAAACTTGAAATATACATATGGGCTTTCTATTTTCTGAGGATCAAAAAAACAGATGAATTAAGATCTGCTATTTTGATAAAGACTCAAATGAAGAAATAATCCTTATTAAGGAGGATAAGGAATGAATAGATGCAAAACACGAACAAGGGGAAACGCCAGCTGATCATATAAGGCTGAGATTCAATGCTGAGCAAGCTAAGCTGCATGTAATTAAGATAATGGTTGATCATGGAATCGTATGTCTTGCAAGCGATTCTTCAAATACTTCAAGATATGAATTCTATAGGATTAATACTGACGGAAGCCTTACTTTTGCTTTTAGAGACAATTATAATCTTAAGATTAATGATTGAAAAGTTAAGGTATCCTACAGCAAAAGCAATCGTGAAGCGCTTAACTATACCTTAGTCCGAAGACCAGGTACAACAAGTGTTTTTGAGCCATTAGTTCTTAATTGATCTGAATATCTTGTTGCTGAATGAGGCGATTCCGGGGAGATAGTATATATTTCCATAGATGATCACTGTAGCATTACCGAAGAGAAGATAGAGATAAATCCTACGACTTTTTTACCAACCAACACATTTACCATCAATGACGAAATTCTTCATTATAACAAAGATTGAACAATAAAGATTCTGGACAATTATTACAAGTTATCAGATCCGAAATGAAATGATATATTAAATATCGAGGAAGCAATAATCTGATTATGAATATTCAAATTGCTGATTCTGAAAAAGGCTGATAATTTTGAGGATGAATTATTTATATATGTGCTATGAGCAAAGTGTGATCATAAAGAATTATCAAAGGTAAACCATAGGGAACAATTCAGCGAAAACAGCTACGGGGAAAGCAAAGGCCTTCAAATAATAGGCTTGGATGGAATTGAAACTATCTGCAAATATGATTATTCATCCTTGAAGGCATTATGAATTTATGACACTTTTGAAAACGGATATTCATCATTGCGCTATATTTGCAAAAAAGAAGATGGCAAATCATTAGAATGAGAAGAATTTTTATCCGAATGAGAAAAAGTTGTCATAACTGATATGATTTCAGAAGAGTATCTTAATAGCAATTGAACAATCTACTATAGGCCAAAAATGTGAAGAGATCTTGTAAAGATAGAATTGCCTGAATGAGTGGATTTTTTCAGATGACCATATTGTGAAATAGATAACGCCTCTATCTCTCCTTTCTTATTGAAGATGAAAGAATGAAAGCTTGTTCCATTGTCTGATAAATATAAGGATTTTTATCAATTGGAAGATGAAAAAGGCGAATGCGAATTAAATTGAAAGCGTACCAATATTTTGAATGTTTGGGATAAGGAAAAAAAGAGAGTGATTTCTCTTGTGAAGAAATGAAGCATAATAGAACCTCTTATTATTTGATGATATAACGTACTCAATGCTTACTACTGAACATTTGTATTTTACACATCAGATTCAGATAAGCCAAAAATAATATGCCTTTATGACAATAATCTTGAAGTCGCTAAGACTCCAGAGGAAACAACTTATCTTATCTTAAACAAGGAGGACGAACAAAAAGATACGAGGTGGCGGAGCGTGTATGATCTGCGTAGTTGAATCGGATTCGTATGACCCATATATAAAGTTGGGCAGGAAGTTATAGTTATGAATATAATCAGGGAATGATATCGAATTACTGTTTCAAAATCCTGAGAAATATTAGTCAATGGAATTGAGATGTCCAAAGCATTGCTTGATGGGCTTTATGAAAGATATAAGCCCGAATGAGCTA
>AMFJ01000438.1_pt1 | contig 11677 bp, 9 predicted proteins | sample 427208 | NCBI WGS metagenome assembly AMFJ01 (sample SAMN02954298, study PRJNA114691) | groundwater metagenome | biome: aquatic; feature: subsurface aquifer; material: sediment; isolation source: subsurface aquifer sediment | place: USA: Rifle, CO | collected 2008-08
CGCTTATCGTGGCGCTGCCACACTTTGCTTTGGTACCTGCCTGCCGGCAGGCAGGCTCGATTCGCACATAAATTTCATCGTTTTTGAGAGATTTAGGATGAATAAATATACCAAAACAATCTCCTTAAAATGAGGAGATTGTTTTGGTATAAAAAATATATTAACTATGCTTGCTTGGGTCTACAAGAGTGAATGTACTACCTGCTTCAGGGGTAGGAGGTAATCTTTCTCATTTAGCAACAGTAACTTCAGGACGATTTGCTGTTCATCATCTTGGTCATACTTGTTGATATTGCCCCGATTTCGGAGCAGGAGTTCAAGGATTTAAATTTTTAGCCATACTTATGTGTTATCAGATATAGGACTTTCTTTGGCATTAACTTTTACAAAATTTATTGAATCAAGAGCGTTTTGCTTTGATGAATATCATTCACTCCAGCATATTTTTTCTCAATTATTAGCTTTTAAATGCCAATATGTTTCTCATTTAGAGTTTTTGAGCAACTCGAATTTAGCCATAATAATTATTATGTTACAAAATATAAACTTAAATTTGCCAAAAACTCGCCTAACTATATACTGTATACACTTTTACGTCAAAAAGTATAAATTTTATAGAAAACTCTTGAATTTTTGTTTTACAATCAAGAGTTTTTTATTTTTCAAAGATTAGCATAGGTCTTTTTTAAGAATACTATTCTATATATAGTAATTTTTTTTCAAAAGTCAATTAAATATACATATATTGATATTTAAAACTGCATTTTACTTGACATTTAATCTATAATACTATACTATTGGTATAGTTAAATATTAACATATAACTATTTAAATATGAGAATTAAAAAATTAAAGGTATCAAATTTTAGGAATCTAAAAGAAATTGATGTTAAATTTGAGAATATTAACATAATAACTTGAAAAAATTCTTCATGAAAAACAAATCTTACTCAATTGTTAGCAAATTGCGTATATACAGAAAATGATATAGAAAAAGTTTTTTGAAATAACATACTAACATTACTAAAATGAATATGACAAACCAACATTGAGGTTATAATAGGTAATCTTGAGCCAAATTGGTTTTGACTTCATGATGATAATATGTTAAGTTTACATGAGGCTATTGAATATGTATATAAATTTGAAATACTAAAGAACCCAATTTCTATAAAAAAAAGATCAATAGATTTTTATTGAAGGATTCTTGAAGAAACTTTGTTTAAAGAGGATTTTGAATCTAAAATCAAAGATTTAATTAAGATTCATTCAAAAAAGCCAATTGAATTGAAAAAGAAGGTCTTTGAAGAGACATTCAAACAAAGTGAATCTGAGAATATTTTAAACAATCTTTTAGACATAAAAAAAGATGGGCGTGAACATCTATATAAAAAAAATTTCATTGAAGCTACAAAAGATAAAATAATCTATTATGATGATAAAAATTCCTTTTCTAATTGTGCTTGAAATATTTTTGATTTTGTAACTTGAATAAAAGAGGTTAATAAAAAAGAAATGTCATTACAAGCTGTAGAAGAGGTTAATAAAAAAGAAATTAATCAAGGAGTATCAAATTTTTCTACAGCTAAGTTCATTTTTCTTTTAGCAGATATTCAAAGAGATGAATCGCAATTAAATAGGTTTTATAAGGATTTAGACGACTATACTGACGGAATTTTAAGAAAAGTTTATATAAATATGGAATGAAAAGACGGTTCAAAATGAGATATATATGTTGATTCTCCCCATTGACCTAGAAATATTGAGTTTATATCAGCATGAACAGCTATTATTTTATATTTTGTCTTATTAAAGAATTGGTTATCTTTAAAAAATAAATCTTATCAAAATCCAGATATTATGATTTTTGATGAATTAGATTCAGTAATTCATCCTTCACTTATGTCAAATTTTTCTGAATTGTTGAAAATTATATCAGGTAATGTCCAATTATTTATATCAACTCATTCTCCGATATTTATAAACAAATTTAATAGAGAAAATGTTTATTTATTAAAAGATATCTGAAGCTTTAGTGAAAAGGTAAAGGTAAAATCGAACATTTTATCATATGAATTTATTTTAAGTAAACTTAATAAAGAAGAAAGGACTGTATATGATAAACTATCAAATTCTGAACTATATGTAGATTGACTTATAGATAATTTATTTCCAACTAATTATTAAAATGTATAATATTTTAGTTTTTATTTGAGAATGAAAAAGCGAGTATGCTTTTTTTCAAGAATTTTTAAAATCTCATTTATGAATTGAGTGAGAAGATATGAAATCTAATATTTTATATAAGAAAAAAAATACATATGTTTTATTTTGACATCCAGTGATGTGAAACTTTGATCACAAATGATGAGATTGTACATTATTTAGTGATGTCACATATATACAGGTTAAAAAAAGATTAGAATCTCAAAAATATCTATTTAAAGAATTAAAAAATTATAAAATTTATTATTTAATTTTTACTGACAAGGATAAAATCAATTCCATTGAAAAAATTAAATGAGCAGAAGTGTTGATTAAAAAATGGTGTTCTGAATATAATGGAGAAGTTAAAGCAATGTTTGCTGAAAAAGAGATTGAAACGTGGTTTTTGGCCTGATTCTCGGATATAATGAAAATAGGGTACTGAATAATTAAAGAAGATAGGCTTAATAAATATTTAAAAATAGAAGATTTAGATACTCTAGAAGATACATATGAAATTTTACAAGTCATTATTAAATGAACTGATTTAGATGGAAATCAAGAATATATATGAAGAGAATTTTGAAAATATATAGATATAGAACAAGCAAAAAATAAAAGTAAATCATTTAAAAATTTTATTGAAATCATAGAAAGTCTATTTATTTAAGTTAATAGTACAAAGCACAGCTTTCTATTTAAAATAATCCTTTAATAAAATAATTAGACTAAAATCCTTTAAATAAAGGCTTCGTAGTAAAGTCAAATGCAACTTTTTCATTCGATAAATACTTCTTTAGGAGTAAGATATCACAATCTTTATCGACAAAACATTATTTATCCATATAATAGTCTTCTTTAACAAAAGAATATATTTTTTCATACTTAAATTAATGTTATTTACAGACTTAAAACTTATTAGTCCTATTTTGAAAGCTCTTGAAAAAGAGTGATACGAGAGCCCGACGCCTATCCAAGAAAAAGCTATCCCGCATATCCTAGAGTGACGAGATGTCCTAGGATCAGCCCAGACTGGTACCGGTAAGACTGCAGCTTTTGCAATACCGACTCTACAGATACTTTCTCGTGAAAGAGAATTATCAAATCAACCAAGAACAATAAAATCACTCATACTGACACCAACTCGCGAACTTGCCATCCAAATAGAAGAAAGCTTCACTGCATATGGAAAAAACCTATGACTTCGTCATGCTGTTATTTTCTGATGAGTGAGTCAGCATTCGCAAGTGGAAAGGCTTAAGAAATGAATAGATATACTTGTTGCAACTCCATGAAGGCTTCTGGATCTTATGAATCAATGATTTGTCAATCTTAAGAATGTTGAGATTTTCATACTTGATGAGGCTGATAGAATGCTGAATATGGGATTCATCAATGATGTAAAAAAGGTACTGACTAAGCTTCCAGTTAAAAAACAAACACTTTTTTTCTCAGCTACAATGCCAAAAGAAATATCCGCTTTAGCTGATTCCATACTTGTCAATCCCGTGAAAGTAGAGGTTGCTCCAGTTTCTTCTACTGCTGAAACTGTAAGACAAGCTATATATTTCGTTAAGAAAAATGATAAGAAGCTTCTTCTTGCAAACTTACTTAAAAGTCCGGCTATAGCATCCGTGCTGGTATTCAGTAGGACAAAACACGGTGCTGACAGGATTGTCAAGGATCTCGAAAAAGTATGAGTTCCTGCAGAAGCTATTCATGGCAATAAATCTCAGAATGCTCGTCAGAGAGCCCTAGGTAATTTTAAGTCCGGACAAACAAGAGTCCTTGTTGCAACAGATATAGCTGCAAGATGAATAGATGTGGATAATCTTTCACATGTGGTCAATTATGATCTTCCAAATGAATCTGAGACATATGTCCATAGAATAGGGCGTACTTGAAGAGCGGGAAATAATGGTGTTGCAATTTCATTTTGTGATCAAGAGGAAGTCGAATACCTATTAGATATCGAAAAGCTTATCTGAAGATCAATACCAGTTGTTGAAAATCATACTTATGCGACTACAGTATCAATGAATGTCAAAGCTGCACCAAAAAAATCATGACCTCACAAAAATTTCTCTTCACCTAAGAGCAATTTCTCATCAGACAGAAAAAGAAGCGGGTTTAGGAGATAGTATTTTCCGATATTCTTAATGATTATTAATTTTTCCCCTATCCATGAGAGAGGGGATTTGTCATCAATTGTGAATCCCCTCACCAAGATATCAGAAATACACCTGATTCTGAAGATTTAAACTAGAGCTGGGGATATCATTATATCTGTACGAAAGAGCTTATCTTATTGACAAAATATAGTGTTTCTCAAATTGTGATAGCTTTATCTGGCTGAAAATAATTAGATGCGAATTGATCTTTCCAACAAAAATTATAACCCGTCCTGAGGCTTGTTATGTAATCTTTATATATTCATTTTTCATCATTAAGCTTAACTTCATTATTTCTAATGACTTGGAGTCAGAAGTTATCAAAAACAATTTTTGACAACTCTCATCTGGTTATCTTTTTGCTGTCATTGATGTTTTTTGCAAATTCCTGCCATGATCGTATCTTTTTGATTACCTTCTGCTTCTTTATCATATCGTCTCATGATCTGAAATATTCATAAGTCAGCATGCTTGTGATTATATTCTTCAGCTGCGAACCTAGGATCTCCCTGTCCTGCATAAGATATCAGCTGTTCAAACGAAAATATCATTTCTTTATGGAATCGATATTCTCTTGAAAATAAGGATAACTCGGATCTAGATTGTTCGGATTAGAAACCAAGACCTGCTTCTTGGTCCATGTTAATTCATTTTTTTGCCCTACTTTTATAAGCGATAATTTTATAGGAGAATAATCAAGCGCGACCATATTGAATAGCAGTATTCAGTTCTTGGTATCAGCATATCTGAATTCTAATTCTGAAACCATCTCAATCGGTCAACATTGTTTCGACTCTCTATTGGAGACATTGCAGAATTTCACTTTTCCGTATGATGCTCTTAATTTATATGTCCCATCATATGGAATATGTACTTGTTGGCTTCAGAATTTTGTCTTGAATGCAACTCCTCATATTTTTTCTTCTCAGAGTGCAATTGAATATCATGATGGAGATATGACAGCATCTGTCGGATTAGAGAAATCACCATCATTAAAAAAGTTTACTTCTGCAGTTGCGACTGTTTTTTTGCCGAGCATCATCCTGATTGTCTGCTTTCAGCTTTTTGTTCAGGTTATATTTATATTTCTGAATCAATTTTCTATTACAATCGCACTTTCGGGGAAAAATTTCACTGAAGGATCGGATTTGAATTCAACTCACTTTCAAGGGAGATTTCAAGTAAACGGTCTTCAATTCTTATAAACATTCAATTTAGTGATATATGTTATATTCGCTTTAAGATTTTCTCATGTTACTCAGGTCTTGAATTCAAAAACATGTCATTTCAAAAATTCTTCTATTTCCTCATCTAGAATCTGTTCTCTTGTTTTTATGTTCCTCTGTTCTATTTTTATTGTGGAATTCTGCTTTCGTTTGATTACCTCGATACTCTCGAACGTTCAATTCCCTTCAAGGAATAAAATGGGATCAATTGTATTTGCAAGCAGATAGTCTCTGCATTGTCAATTATTGACGACATCAAATATATCAATTCATTTACTGCATGACGAGTACCAATAAGGATGTGACTGATTGGTTATATCGATTTGAAAATGCAGATGGTTTCAGTATGAATTTCATGTGGCTCATACTTCTCATACGCTTTCTCAGGCTTTAATCAATCATTTTTTTGCGTTTATCTTGCTTAAGTGTCAGTAATTGGAATAAATGAATTTTCATCAAGCTACCTGATGTTTGATTACTACAACATTTCACCATCAATTCAGCCATCCTGCAGTGATGACCTCTCAGTCTCATATGCTTCTTACCGGAGTTCATAGGCTTGTTGCAAAATCAATTCATAGATGACTTCAGAATCAGACATCCCATCAGTAATTATATGTAGCTCACCATAAAATCGAATAAATCCTTCTCATGGAAGTATTATCTTTGTATTTTGTATAGTTTGCCCCTTCTATCCTAGGCAGCGGTATTTTACATTCGCTTCAGAGCGTATTCCATGATGAGAATCTGCATTTCGGATTGGCGACTTCTGCGAAAGGATAAATAAAATTTCCTGCGCTTGCTTGGTTGAAAAATAGTAATAAAATAAGGATGAAAAGGGCTTTTTTCATAAATTATAGTTAATGGCTTGGCGTAGTATAGCTTAAATTATTTTTTTTCAAAACTCTTAATGTGAATTTTTTGAAAACTGAAGCAAATATAAAAAAATCACTCCTTCGGGAGTGATTTTTTTATAAAAATTATCTAGGATTATTTTAATAATTCATTGATTTTAGATTCGAATTCTTCAACTGGATAAGCGCCTGCAATAAGTACATATTTACCAGTCTCATTATTCACGACAACTGATCCAGGAGTACCTGTAACACCATATTTCTTACCAAGTTCTAGATCAAGCTTTAATGCGTTAGCACCTTTCCCTCAATCATAACATTCTTTAAATTTTGCGCTATCTACACCGATAGATGTAGCTAAAGGGGCTAGATTATCTAGAGAAAATCCTTCGCCATTACCTGTAGTTTTTTCAAAAATCGCTTTATAAAAAGCTGTATATTTTTCAACACCGGCAATAGACCCTACACATAATGCTGCTTCAGATTCTTTAGCTGCATTTTTGTGAAAATCAAGTGGAAAATTCTTAAATGCAGTGTTGACTTTATCACCGAATTTTTCTAATACCTTGTTTATTGTTCATTCTTTGAATTGCCTTATACAAAATGGACATTCAAGATCTGAGAATTCATATACAGTTATTTTAGCTGATTTATTTCCATCAATATATGAGCTGTCTTTAAGTGCCTTTATCTCATCCTGAGTCATTGTTTTGGTATCAGCTGGAGCAGCTTTATCATCTCAGGCAGCCTGCGGACCAGCGTTCTGACCTTTGGATTGAGCAACAAATTGCTCTATTTGCTTCAGTTGCATTTTTTGAACAACTTCATAATTTTCCTTTCCTCAATGTTTTGCATATTCAAGATTCAGAAGCTCTTGTTTTACTATATCACGTGTTCCGGTAATTTTTATTCCAGCAACATTTCCTCATCTGATCATTATGAAAACTGCAACAATTATTACAAGAGCAGCAACAATGATCAAATATAAGTTTGACGAGTCATTTTTTGTTTGAGAAGAAGGAGTCTGAGAGTGTGTATTTCTAGATTCATTTGCTTCCTCAAATTTTTTTGTAACCATGTTTTTTTAATTAAATATTAATAACAATTTAAAACAGTTGATTTGTCTAAACCAACACTAGCATAGTCTATCCTTTATTTTTCTGTTTGCAAGCAAAAAGTATTGACTAAGCATCAATTTATAATCTAATAAAGTTACTATTTATATACTAGACTTCTGAATTTTACGCATCTTTTAATGATATTTTGATTTCTGCCGATTAATTCAGGTTGTACATTTTTACATAGTCGATGATATCATCCCAAGGAGCATTACTAGAGCTTGCAGCATTTGATGTTCAGACATAAATATCTGTTAAATATGGAGAATGCAGGATATCAGCATTTTGATATTTTAAGGTTCAATCCAAAAAGACTTTTATTCATCAAGAAGTGAAATCGGCCCTTATGCTGTAGAATTCATTATCACCCAGACTTGATGAATTGAAAGGGATTTCTTTCGATACAACCAGACTTCAGGTCTTATATGCTAATTTCAATTTTCAACTGGAAAGCACCAATCTGTTATCTCAGAACCACCAAAGATAATTTGTTGATGTTCTTTTTAGTGATTTTCATCTTACGGATATCTCTACTCAAAAGTTATTATTAAGCACTGAAGAAGGAACGCTGTATTTTATCCAATCATCTCAAACCGGAGCATTAAGATATATTCATTTTGTTCAATCTGCATAAGCTGCGAAGCTATTATTTTTATCTGTTTGGCTTGGTGAGTTCGCTCATCTGTAAGTATAATTGCTTTCAGTACAATTTCATCATGTATAGCCTGTACAGTTCATTCATACTACCGTGCTTCAATATGTTTTATTGATAACCATTCAGCTTGAGGTATAGAAATTGATATCTCAGGAAAGATTATATGGCGCATAAGCTATCAATCAAGACGAGAAACAAGTCACACCAACTCATCAAACCATGACTTTGGGTGATACGCAGTCTCAGGCTATGCCTGTAGATCAGGTATCAGTTACTGTTCCTGAGCTCGTAATATTATCCACAAAGCTTAATTCTCAATTAGCTAGATCTATTCTTTTCCATATTGAACATATAGGAACTTGTTTAGTACAATTATGAACATTTGCAGGAGCGTAATAATTTATTGGAGGCAAATCAGAATCAAGAGATCAATCGGATTTTTCAATTATTTGACTCATGTCCGTCGATGTCGGTGTTACAGAACAATAATCATTAGGTATAGAACAAAATCTTATTCATATGTATTTTGCATTTCCATATTGTTGACTATTAAAACTTATTTCACCTGATCCTGAACTGATAAATTGATTTGAAAAAATCCTGTTGCCATAAATTTCCATCCAATTTCCTCATCGATTTTCAAGCGAAAGATTTATTGTTCAGGTTGAGCTTTTTGAAAGTTTTTTTAATTTCGGATAATGCGCGTTATTGATTTTCACCTCAGGAGTCTTGATTCCATTTTTTTTCTCAGTAGAAATTGTTCATGTGGAATTCGTAGCCGGTATTTCAATAGGCGAAGAATCTCAACTATCTAGATAATTAAGTATTACAGGCTCATCTCAAGCATCAACTTGAATAAAGAATTCTCAGCTTCAGCTTTTATGTAATTCTCAGCTTCATGAAGTAAATATTCAATTTCCTGAAATAGTATTTTCTAGCTTGTTGTTTATGATGCTTTGTATCTGTATTTTTCATTCCACTACTCAGATGCTTCCATTGCCTGCTCAATCATTTGTCACTCAGAATATGGTACCTCTCACTGAGGCAGCCGCATTATCCGTTTCTACAGACATGTCAGAGCCATTTTCAAGCTGAGGAGCCTTGACCCATATTTCTCATAATGAAAGCTTAATTGTAACCTTTGTAAGCAGATTATCATCTTGTTTATAGCTTAGGTTCTTCATTATGATCTCAGAATCTTCAGTTGGATTTCATAATTTAAGATCGCTTCAATCAGAAAGATGTATTTCCGCCTCTCATCAAGCCAGAACTTTTACCGTATCAGACTCCATCAGATCCTTATCCACATTTGATTCGCTTCAGTTAACGCTTACACTTCATGAATAAGCTGTGATTTTTCAGCTGAGTTTTACTTCGCTAGGATTATATGGCAAATACTTGCTTGATCAATTAAGGACAAAATTAGGTCAATTATGCTCTTTAATCAATCAGCCAAGAACTTCTCCTGGATAATTTCATTTCACATAAGCATAATACACTCATTTGTTATCTAGAATTGTTGCAAATTGGTAAGCGGGTTCGGAGCTTAGGGTTTTTGCGTAAGAATAGAAGTTTTTTGTCTGCGGATCCATAGGCGTGGTTGCAAGAAATTGTTTTCAGAAAATCTCACTTGTTGCAAATCAGCTAACTCAATATGCATTCGGATCAGAATGCTCATATGCTCAATTATTGTCATAGTATTTCTTGTTTCATGCAGGCTGAGGATAATTCTTGTTTACTTCAAAATATGATTTTGAAGCCCCTTCAAGAGTTTCTATGTCTGCAGTTCTCTTAACATTGAATTGCGTAAGCTTGTAATTATTTGCATAAGTGAATCCAAGAATCGCAATCACAGACAAGATTACGATAGTCGTGATGATTTCTATAAGCGTAAAGCCCGCTATCTGCTTATTGATAAATATTTTCTTGCTCATATGTTAAAAAGTTACTTGTAAAAAGTTGAAAAAATGTGTATAGAATGAAAAGTTTTATTTTTGTATAACCATGTTTTTTTGTTAATTGCACGCATTGTATAATAATTATTAACGTGTGTCAAACTCAATATGTGAAGAAAGAGAGAATTTATTGTTCGGATATGATATATGATTATTAATTCAATAATGAATTAATCGCTAATTTGATGTCATCTTCAGCCACGACTCATGCAAGGCTTATGTATTCTCAGTTCATATTGTTTATGATAATGCTTGTAGGAGTAGAATTTATTCAAAGATTCAATCACTCCTCAAATTCTTTTTTCACTAAAATTTCATTTTCTTTATCATTCGTGCATTCATCAAATTGCTTTTCGTCTATTCCGGCCTTGAGTATATTTTCGCGTATTTTTCCTGTAATGGATCCTGTTTCGCTTAGGATATCAAGCAAAAATAACTTATCTATCGATTCAAGATATTTTTCTCACCCTCCGATTTTTTCGCCGCATTTTGCATAAAATGCCATTTGAGAAGCGTATTTATGTGTAGGTATAGGGAAATTCTTAAAGATGTAGTTCGTATCTTCAGATTTTTCGATAAATTGTTTTAGGGTTTTATTATTATGGAAATCCTTACAGAAAGGACACTCCATATCTGAATATTCCATAATGGTAATTGCTGCACCCGAATTTCATTGCACATATGCATTTCACTTAATATTTTTGAAGGCTTCCCAGCTTAAGAGCTTTTTTTCAGGAGATTCCTTTATCTCGGCATTTTGCCTCATTTTGTAGATAAGTTCAGGATTTTCTTGCTTTAGCTTATTAACATAATTCAATATCTCATCCTTCTGTATTTCTTTTAGAATATTATAATTGTCTTTTCATCAGATTTTCTCATATTCATTTTCTATTATTTTTTGCTGAACATCAAATACTATCTGTTTTGTCATGAAATAATTTGTAGTTATTATCAAGGCTGAGCTAAGTAACATGATTACGATTATAGGAAGATGACTCTTATCGTTTGTCTCCATAAGGCGGTAGTTAAAAATAAAAAATATTATTTGATTATTCAGAGCGGCTCCTTGAGCTTATTGTCTATTGGAGCTTTTCTTATCATATATGTAACGGAGCAATAGAATGTGTTATTTATATCATTGAATAAATTATTGCTGACCATCAGGCATCAGATTGACCTTCAAGTTTTATATTGCTGAATTCAGTTAAGGAGTTTTGAATTTCATGGCTCTATATGATTCTGTCATTGAATGTTGTATAAATATCATTTATAATTACTTTTATCCATATTATCTACATAATCAAGTACACAGGCATTTTGTCACGGAGTATTAGTATAGTATTTAACTAATGGCACTCAGACGGTGAAAAGCAATATTGTCGGATATATTATAAATTTTGATTTCATGTTTAAGGTTTGTTTGTTTGAATTTCATTGGAATAAGCTACACCATTAATGTCTGTAAATCAAATTTTTTTTAAAAAAACATCCGT
>AMFJ01002936.1_pt1 | contig 11677 bp, 9 predicted proteins | sample 427208 | NCBI WGS metagenome assembly AMFJ01 (sample SAMN02954298, study PRJNA114691) | groundwater metagenome | biome: aquatic; feature: subsurface aquifer; material: sediment; isolation source: subsurface aquifer sediment | place: USA: Rifle, CO | collected 2008-08
CTTTTTAAATCCCTTCCCGGTCGTTTTTTTGAGAAAACAATCCTTCTATTGCCAATGGAATTGTGATGAGGAATTTCCTATCACAGTATTCGCATGACAATATTCCTTTGGCATCAGGAGTCCAATTGGGATGTTCTTCCTTGGGACTCGTTAATGTTATGGGCTGAATGGAGTCCTCTCGGACTTGTCTTCTTCGACAATGCGGGCAGTGAATCCCCAGCTCAACCAAAACCAATAGCTCAACAGTTGGTTGTTTATCAGTGACTGGTGTATCGTTCTTGAAAATCATGCTTTCCTCCTTGGAAATGTATAGGTTTTTTCTAAAAGGCTTTTTTCGCCACTATTTCTTTTAACATTTTTTCGGTGAATTCGTCAAGATTTATTGCGGACTGTTCTTTGATGCCCCGCACGCGAACAGTGACGGTTTTTTCATTGGCTTCTTTTTCTCCAATAATGAGAATGTATGGAGTTTTTTGTTTTTCTTGAAGGGAAATTCTTTTTCCAAGTGATTCAGCTTCATCATGCATTTCAACTCGAATGTCATTTTCCAAAAGTTTGGCTTCAACTTCTTTGGCCCAGTCGATGAATTTTTCTGAGATTGGCAAAACTGAAACTTGAACAGGGGAGAGCCAAAGAGGGAAAGCGCCAGCGAAATGTTCAATAAGAAGCATCATAAATCTTTCATATGAACCAAGAATTGCACGGTGGACCATTACAGGTGAAACCTTGTTGCCTTCGTTGTTGGTGTATTCCAAATCGAATCTTTTTGGAGTTGCAAAATCCAGTTGCACTGTTGGGATTTGAATTTCTTTTCCTAATGAGTCATGAAACATAAAATCAAGTTTTGGACCATATAGTGCTGCTTCTCCCTCGTGCTTAACGGCCTTGAGTCCCATTTCATCTGAAATATCTTGAAGCATTTTTTCACAAAGATCCCAATCCGAAGGCTCTCCAATATATTTTTCAGGATGCGCATAGTCCCTGACTGAAAGTGAGACACTGTGATTGTCCCACATTCCAAGTGAAGTGTAGAAATTTTGAATAATTTCCACCATGTTTTTCACTTCTTGTTTGACCTGATCAACCGTGCAGAAAGAATGTCCGTCTTCAACTGTGATTGCAATCACGCGTTGAAGTCCTCCAATTTCTCCTGGTTTTTCATCGCGATATTGCTTCTCTGATTCCATGTATCGAATTGGAAGATCCTTGTAGGATCTTGGAAGTGAAGCAAAGATTTGAGTTTGATGTGGGCATTGCACAGGTTTCATCACATAGTTTTGCTTGTAATGTGAAGTTACTTGGAAAAGTTCCTCTCCGAATTTTTGAGCATGTCCTGATTTTTCATAGAGATCAATTTTGGCAAGATGCGGTGTGGAAACTTTTTGGAAACCGTATGTTCGGCAAACTTTTTCAATATGTTTTTGAAGTTCATCCTTGATGATCGTTCCTTTCGGAGTGAAAAGAGGAAGTCCCGGTCCAATCAAATCTGAAAAGCAAAACAAATCCAATTCTTTGCCGAGTTTTCGGTGATCTCTCTTGGCGGCTTCTTCGACAAGGTTAAAATAGTTTTTGAGACCATCTTTGTTTTCAAAAACCACCCCATAGATTCTTTGAAGTTGTTGGTTTTGCGCGTCGCCTTTCCAATATGCTCCAGAAATTTTTGTCAGCGCAAAAGCTCGTTGATCAATTTTTCCAGCAGATTCGATGTGTGGTCCAGAGCAAAGGTCGATAAAGTTTCCTGATTTGTAAATTGTGACAGTTTCATTTCCAGTCTTGTGGAGATCATCAATCAATTCTTGCTTTAGTGTTTGATTTAATTCTTTGAATTTACTCATCGCCTCATCAACTGAAACTTCGGCTTTTTCAAAAGTGTGATTTGCTTTAATTATTTCCTTCATTTTTTCTTCAAGTAGAGGAAGGTCTTCGGGAATCAAGGTTCTTGGGAGTTCGAAATCGTAATAGAATCCATTTTCAATTGCTGGTCCAATTCCAAACTTTGCTTCTGGAAACATTTCCAAAACTGCCGCCGCTAAGATGTGGGCAGTTGAGTGACGGAGAAGTTCAAGATTGTTTTGCTCTTGTTTCATAATATTTTTTTTAAAATGGTTAATTGAAATTTTTTGATAAATAAAAACCCTAAATAATACAAGAAAAACAAATTAATGTTTTTATATCGAGGTCCAACGATGATGTCAGACGGTTCCACTCGATTTCCCGTATTGTTTGGGCACTTTTTCGCTTATTCGTAAGCTGATCAAACGGAGATTTTATCATGGCTTGGTGGACCACAATCTCATTCAACTGTAAGAACACTATACCTGAAATATAAACATTTTGCAAGTTGCTTAAAAAAGATGTATAATTAATTTGTTGAAAATTAAACTTAAAAAATAAAAATGAACAAAATAAAATTCTTCAAAACAAAGAAGCTAGGATTTTCCTTGGTGGAACTCTTGGTTGTTATTGCTATCATTGGAATATCATCAGGAATTGTGTTGAAAGGTTTCGATTCAAATCAAAAAGTTGAAACAGAACTTGAAATTGAAGGCTTGAAACTTTCTGCCATTATCAATGCTCAAAAAAATGATGCCCTCTCTGGGAAGAGGGTCGAGGGTGCAGTTAGCGGGTGTGACTATGCCATAACAGTAGATGCTGACCGGAGTGGATATTCGATGGGAACTTGCAATCCTGGAACTCAAACCTTGAAATCAGGAATAACTTTTACTGCAATAGAGACTGTTTCTTTTAAGTCTCCTTTTGCTAAGGTTTATTCGGGTTCAGATGAGATTGGCCCAGGGCAAACAAGGGAACAAGTTGACTTTGTTTTACAAAAAACAGTAAGTGGTGTTACCAAGAGCAAGACCATTTCTGTTTTTGGAAATGGTCTTGTAGATGAAACGGCTGCAGTGGTAGTCACTTCATCAGTAACATGTGACTCATGGACATACACACCAACACAAGCATGTCAGTCAGATGGGACACAGACAGTTTCAGCATCAGACCCTCAACCTGCCGGTTGCACAGGTGGCACGCCAAACACAACACAATCTTGTACTTATGTTCCGCCAGTCACAACTTGCACATCTTGGACATACACACCAACACAAGCATGTCAGTCAGATGGGACACAGACAGTTTCAGCATCAGACCCTCAACCTGCCGGTTGCACAGGTGGCACGCCAAACACAACACAATCTTGTACTGCACCGACCTGTAGCGATGGAAGCCAAAATGGAACTGAAACTGGAATAGATTGTGGAGGTACATGCACAGTTGCAAGGGATGGAGTCACATATGGGACAGTTTTAGCTGAGGATGGGAGGTGCTGGCTTTCAACTAATCTTGGAGTTAATGTTTCACAATTACCAAATATAACTTCGTATAATGACACGGATGGTTATGGTTGGCTTTTTCAATGGGGAAGAAATGCAGATGGTCATCAAATTCCAACTAGTGTCACCACAAGTACGGCGCTGGCTCCTGGTGTAAATGATCCAGGACACAGTATGTTTATATTGGATTACAGATCAATTATGAATTGGCGGTACACTTCCAATGTTGGTCTTTGGCAAGGAGTTGCCGGCATTAATAATCCATGCCCTGCCGGCTTTCGCTTGCCGACTCAGGCCGAATGGAATGCTGTTAAAGTAGCTGCCAATATGAAAGGTTTTATTACTGCTTTTAATACATCTTTAAAATTGACAGATGATGGTTACCGCATTAATAGTGGAATAGTGTATAGAGGTGGTCAAGGATTATATTGGTCCAGTACTGCTGCTGTTAATTCTATTATCACTATGGAAATTTTTTCTTCAACTGCAGGAACAAGAAATGTTCTTGGTGCTGTTACTGGTAAAGCTGTTCGTTGCATCAAGGATTAATTGATGATTATTCCTGCATTATTGCTTGAAGCAGTAATAAAAAAAATCCACTGAATGTGGATTTTTTTATTGGGTAAATCGTTAAATGTGATCTATGTGTATTTGATTTTGCCTTCTCGGATTATGTTTTTAATACTATCCAGAAGTGCAGAAGTGTGCTCGATTGAAAAAGGAGTTTCGAGTTTGTTTTCTTTGTGGTGCAAGAATATTTTGCAGTTTCCGGCCTTGCAAGAATTGAAAACTGTTTGAAGTTTATGGATCATTTCTGGACCAGCATCGTTTGGCAGAGTTATTACTAGCTTATTAGGCGTTAGCTTTTTAGCTTCAGGAGATTTATTGGTTACTGATGACTGATTACTGATGACTTGTGATTCGTCTCTTGTAATTTCAGATCCACCCGAACTATTTTTGTCGTCATCATTCTTTTCCTTAACAGAGTATGCTTTCTTGGTGGCCTCAACTCGAAGATAGTTTTCAATTTCGCTTCGGTTGAGTTCCTTGGCTTCATCGCAAATAAGCTTGTAAACTCCATCTTTGTCAGAAAGTTTTCCTTCGGCGATGATCATTCTTTCTTCTTCCCAGACACTGGCAATTCTTTCGAGAACTTTTGGAAAAACCAAAACTTCAATTTTTCCGCGTGTGTCTTCAAGCATCACAAAGAGCATGGTTTCTTGTCTTTTGGTTAGAATTTTTTGAATTTTTTGAATCACTCCACCGACTGCAATTTTTTGTCCAACCAATTCTGGCGTGAGTTTGTCCAGTGAAACTGCAACTTTGTCGATGTATGATTGATATTCTTTGACTGGATGACCGCTGACATATAGACCAAGCAGTTCTTTTTCCCACTGAAGTTGTTGTCGCTTTGAGGCAGGCTCAACTTCAAGCAAGGGAACTTGTGGAGTTTCCAGGATTGCTTCTCCAAACAAGCTTACCTGATTGGAATTTTTTGCCTTCTGAACATTTTTGGTGAACATCAAGATTTGCTCCATGCTTTCCACGATTTGGTTTCTTTCACCAAGCTCATCAAGCGCGCCAACTTTTGCCAAGGCATCGATCGCTCGCTTGTTGAGATCCTTGGTTTGAACTCGCTCCAGAAAATCTCCCAATGATTTGAATTTTCCACCTCGTTTTCTTTCCTCCACAATTTCATGCGCAATCACATGTCCAACATTTTTAATTGCATTGAATCCAAAGCGGATGTTTTCTGTTCCATCTTCATTTTTGATCACGGCAAAATCTTCAAAACTTTCGTTGACATTTGGAGCTAGCACCTTGATTCCCATGTCGTGACATTCGCCAGCTTCAATGGCGATGCGATCAATGTTGTCCTGGTCTGAAGTTTGCAGGGCGGCCATGAAGGCAGCGGGGTAGTGAGCTTTCAGATAGGCTGTTTGATAGGCAATGATGGCATAGCAAGCGGCGTGGCTTCGATTGAAACCATAACCAGCGAAAGGTTCAATGAAAGAAAAAACTTTCTCAGCAATTTCTTTGGTGCTTCCATGCGTGATGCATCCCTCAACGAATTTTATTTTTTGTTCAGCAATAAGTTCAAATATTTTCTTTCCCATGGCTTTTCTGAGCACATCAGCTTCACCCATGGTGAATCCTGCCAAATCGCGAGCAATTTGCATAACTTGTTCTTGATACACAGCCACACCATAGGTGTTTTTCAAAATTGGCTCAAGTTTTGGATGGACATATTTAATCTTTCTTCCATGTTTTCCGGAAATGAAATCAGGAATCCAATCCATTGGACCTGGTCGATACAGTGCCACCATAGCAATGATGTCTTCGATTATGGTGGGCTTGAGAAGTTTCAAATAGCGTTTCATGCCGGAACTTTCAAATTGAAAGACTCCAGTTGTTTGTCCGTCTTGAAAGAGCTTGTAGGTTTCAGTATCGTCAATCGGAATGGTGTCGATGTTGATATCAATTCCTTTGGTTTTTTTGACAATGCGAAGAGTGTTTTGAATGATGGTAAGGTTTTTGAGTCCCAAGAAGTCCATCTTTAGGAGCCCAATTTTTTCCACATAGGAAGATTTGGTTGAGGATGAATATTGCGTCACAGTTCCTTCTTTAGAACCGGTGATGTTTTGAATTGGGGAATAATATGTGACTGGCTCTTTGGTAATCACAACTCCGCAAGCATGCATGCCAGCGTGACGAACAACACCTTCCAATCGCATGGCGCTGTCGATCAGCTTTCTTCCATCCTCACTCGAATTGTATTGCGCTTTAAACTCAGGAACTTCCTCGAGCGCTTTCTTGATTGAAGTGAACATTGGAATCATCTGAGAAGTCTGGTTGCAAAAATCATAGGGGATTCCAAGTGCTCGTCCGGTGTCGCGAATCGCAGCGCGTGCAGCCATCGTTCCAAAAGTGATGATTTGCGAAACATGATCGTTGCCATATTTTTTTCGGCAATAATTCAAAACATCTTCTCTGCGATCATCGGCAAAGTCCATGTCGACATCGGGCATGGACACGCGCTCCGGATTGAGAAATCGCTCAAAAAGCAAATTGTATTCAATCGGATCAACATTGGTTATTCCGGTGAGATATGAAACAAAACTTCCAGCGGCGCTTCCTCTCCCTGGTCCAACCACAATTCCATTGTCGCGCGCCCAATTCACGAAATCTTGCACAATCAAAAAGTATGATCCATATCCGCATTTTTCAATGATGGAAAGTTCATAATCCATGCGGGTGCGATGCTCCTCGGTGATGTTTTCTCCGTATTTTTTCTTTAAGCCTTTTTCGCAAAGTTCAATCAAAAATGACATGTCGGTGTGGCCTTCGGGAACATCAAAATGAGGAAGTTGAGTTTCTCCCATTTTCATTTTGAAATGACATTGATCAGCAACCAATTGAGTGTTTGAAATCACTTCGGGGTTGTTTGGAAAGCAAGCGGCGGCTTCTTCGGGAGAACGAAGCGACAAATCAAAATCCATCAAATTCATGCGATCAGACTCGTATACTTTTCGGTTGGTTTGCACGCAAAGCAAAATGTCTTGCGCGCTGGCATCTTCCTTGTTCACATAGTGCACATCATTGGTCGCCACCACCGGAAGATCAACTTCTTTGGCCAGTTTGAAAATTCCTTCGTTGGCAATTTCTTGATTGGAAAATTTGGTGTGACTTTGAACCTCCAAGAAAAAACCATTCTCATCGAAAATATCCTTGTATTCCAAAGCAAGCTCCTTGGCCTTATCATAATTTCCCATTACGATTTGAGCGGGAATTTCTCCTTCCACGCAAGCTGAAAGTCCAATGAGACCTTTGGCATATTTTCGAAGCACTTTTCGATCGATGCGGGGCTTGTAATAGAACCCATCAAGATGCGCAATGGAAACAAGTTTCATCAAATTGTGATATCCTTCCTCATCTTTCACGAGTAAGATCAGATGGTGTCTTTTTCTGTCTTCTGCGGTTGGATTTTTGCTGGTCAGGTCGTTTGGGGTTATATACATCTCGCATCCAATGATTGCCTTGATTCCTTTTTCTTTGGCTTTAATGAAAAGTTCCACTGCGCCATACATCACCCCATGATCAGTCAGAGCAATGGAATCCATTCCAAGTTCAAGCGCGCGATCAAGAATGTCGTCAATTTTTCCCAGGCCATCAAGGAGGGAATAGTGAGAATGCACATGGAGATGAGTGTATTTTGGCGTTTCCATTTTTTTTTGCAAATTAAAAAACCACTATCAATAAAATAGGGTCAAGATATAATAAAAAATTGTATTTTTCATGAGGTTTATGATCTTCATATCCCAGGGGCTAGCCATTGGGTTTAGCAAGATATTTTAGTGATTAAATTTTAGCATGCTTTTTGAAATTTGAAAACACTTGATTTGTTACGCAGCATGCTACGTAACAAAAAACTATACACATTGCTTTTTTGGTGGTATAATATTTGTATAAGTCTTAAAAAATTCACCCCGTTAAATAATTTTTTTAAAATTAAAATTTAAGGGTGATGGGGATAGTTTAAGTATAAAAAGTAAAAATTAATAAAAATAAAGTTTGTTTTTTTTGGAGAGACTCAAATTTTATTTAACAGGGTAAATATGAATAAAAAAATAGCAAGCGAGCTTGCGATTGGGGCAATTCTTCTGTTGGTGATTTTTTTTAGTTGGATATTTTTGACTCAAAATAAAGAGCAAAAAACCACTAATAAGATTCAAAATGCCGAAACAATAAAACCAATTGAACTGGATGAAAAAAAAGAAGAAGTGGACTTGACTGCAGGGTTTGAAAAAGACCCATGCAAGGGGCATTTGTATGAGGGAGAGGTTGATTTGAGAGGACGATATGTTTTGGATGTTGCTTATGGAGATGAGGAGCAATGGTATTTCAGTGTTGTAAAAGAGGATTTGATGAAACTGCCAATCCAGATCAAAGTTGGAGATGGGAAAAATGTTAATGAACTGCTGAAGATTGAAGATGCAACAGCCGAACTCATTACTAAATTGAAAAAAGCGACAGATGAAAATCCAGAGACAATTTCCATAAAGGGTTACTATCTGCATTGTGAAGGTGGACCAATTGTGAGTATTCAAAATCCCAAATTGGCCCTGGCAAAATATCTCAAAAGATAAAAGAGTCTTCAAATAAAAAATCACCAAGTTAAATTGGTGATTTTTTATATGCTTTATACATTTTACAAAATGCACTATACTACCCACATGGAGACATCGACATTTATTCTGGAAAAGGATTTTGCCAAGCAGGGCTTCACTCACATCATTGGAACGGATGAAGTGGGAAGAGGACCACTTTGTGGGCCGGTTTTGGCGTGTGCGGCCATGTTCAAGGATCCCAATTTTGAAATTCCGATTGAAAAGCAAAAACAATTTGATCTTATTCGAGACTCCAAGAAAGTTTCAGAAAAACAAAGAGAGGAAATTTTTGATTTTATTGGCGAACATTTTCACCTCGGAATCGGGCTTTGTGATCACCAGACTATTGATCGAATAAATATTCTGGAAGCGAGCTTTCTTTCAATGAAGAAAGCCATTCAGGAACTCAAAAGGAGTATTAGTCAAGAAATTTGGGCTGGAAAAGAACCAAAATATATTATCCTGGTTGATGGAAACAAACAAATCCCAAACCTTTCAATGGAGCAATATGCCGTGATTGGAGGGGATAAATTGGTCAAATCCATCTCCGCAGCCTCAATTGTAGCTAAAGTGACGCGCGACAGAATGATGAAGGAATTTGCTCTCAAATACCCTGGGTATGGTCTGGAAAAGCACATGGGATATGGCACCAAGATACACATGGAAGCATTGGTCAAATATGGACCTTGTGAAATCCACCGAAAAAGCTTTGCTCCGGTCAAGAAAGCCCTCAAAAGAGCGCAACCCTTGCCATATTGAATAATTAATGTTACGATAGCATCGATGTTTTATAATTATATTTATTGAAGCAAAGGACAAGGAAAAGACCGGATACATGCAGGACTTTTGACTTTTGACTTTTGACTTTTGACTTAAACCAATGTCAGTACCAAAACAACGACACACAAAACAACGCAGAGATGCAAAACGAGACCGTTTCGCAATTGAACCTGTTAAGACTCAAACATGTCCAAAATGTGGCAAGGAAAAGCTTGCTCACCGTGTTTGCGCAAATTGCGGATTCTACAAGGGCAAGGAAGTTGTGAACACTGTTAAAAAAGTTTCAAAAAAGAAATAAAAGGTTATTGAATCTTTTGTTGTTGTCGCTCGCTCGGAAATGAGAGATTACTCGCATTTCACTCACTACGCTAAACAATAGTCCCTCTTGGGAGTATTTCAAAATTAATATAAAAAAGTTCTTAGTGCGAATTGGTGCGAGATGCTCATTCTTCTGGTTGTCTCGCGTCCACACAAATAATTATGGCAAATAGGCACCTTCAAAGATCAGTTGCAATGCAGGCACTTTTTGAGTGGGATTTTCAAGGTTGTCATGATGATCTTGCCGATGATGTTATTGCTCGTAATGTGGCGGAGTTTGCACCTGGAATTGAGAACAGTGAATTTGTCAGCGCTTTGGTGAGGGGAACTCTTGAAAAAAGACCAGTGATTGACGCGTTGATTGAAAAATGCGCACCAGAATGGCCGTTGGATCAGGTTACCATTATTGATCGAAACATTCTTCGTCTTGGAATTTTTGAGCTTATGCATGGAAACTATGGCGAAGTTCCTCCAAAAGTTGCAATCAATGAATCAATTGAGCTTGCCAAAACTTTTGGCGGAGAAAGCAGTGCCAGATTCGTGAACGGAGTGCTTGGAACAATCTATCGTGAAATGGGAGAGCCAATGAAAGATGATACCTCAAAGAAGCATAAAATAACTGAGAATGTGGTTGTTGTTGATAAGAAAAAAGAAAGCATCGGAAATTAATTGGATTATTTAAAATCTCAATTTCAAAATCTCAATGTCAAATGAATGACTAAATATTAAAATCCTAATTTTGGATTTTGAACTTTTGATTTTATTGGACATTCGTCATTTGGATTTTGGATTTTCAGGCAAATGATTGAGTCTTTAGCAAAGAAGATTGGTGTCAAATTTGATAATATTGAACTTCTGCGTCAAGCTGTGACGCATCGCAGTTATCTCAATGAGAATCGTGACCTTGCAATCGAGCACAATGAGCGATTGGAATTTTTGGGCGATGCTGTTTTGGAATTGATCATCACTGAACACTTGTACAACAATTACAAAAATCCAGAAGGAGAGCTTACCAGTTGGAGAAGCGCACTGGTTAATGGCGAAATGCTTGCGAGTGTTTCGCAAGATTTGGGAGTTGAAAAACATTTGCTCATGAGTCGAGGAGAAGCCAAGGACAAAGGAAGAGCCAGGCAATATCTGCTTGCAAATGCGCTGGAGGCCATCATTGGAGCATCTTATCTTGATCAGGGATATGACACAACGAAAAAATTTGTTTTGGACAATGTTGCAGTGAGATTGAAAGAGATTTTGGAGAAAAAATTATATCTTGATCCAAAAAGTTTTTTTCAAGAAAAAGCTCAGGAGAATAACAAGGTGACTCCTTCATATCGTGTGATGAAAGAATGGGGACCAGATCATGACAAGCATTTTGTGGTTGGAGTCTATCTGGCCGATGAACTCGTGGCTGAGGGCGAAGGAAATTCCAAACAAGAAGCGCAACGGGAAGCTGCCCGGCTTGGCCTTGAGGCAAAGGGCTGGATCTAGAATATTTTTTTACTATTCAAATTTCTTTTCATATAAATGTTAATTTTTTTGTTTTATTTGAGCCAAAATTAACATTTTTGATTTTTAGGCTTGACAGATTGATCAAAGTGCGCTATAATGAACCTTACACTTGAAAAAGGTAAAAAGTTCTTTGAATTTTGGAAGGCACAAACGGGAAAGGTATTTTTGTAAGAAATCATTAGAAAAACGACAATATAAATACTTTTCTGTTTGTACCTTCCAATTGCTACCAAGCAGGAAGGACAGAAGCAAATCAGGAGGTGTCTTATGACGAGAAACAAAGGATCTACTGCGAGTAGCACATGGAACGGCCATGGAGCCGTCATTTTGATGAGCAAGAGCAAGATCATCGCCCGCTGAACCAGTGCCGGCGCCGGCCACATCATCAATCGATGAATGTAAATTTGTGATTTTTGCAATTAACACAATTATTGCAAAATTTCGCAAATCAAGGCATTTAAATCGAATGAATGATGTCCTGGCGGAAGTAAAATCCAAAAAAAGGAGGTAAGGCAAAACTTAAGAAAAAAATAAAATAAATAACCTCACGGACAAAACAAGAGCCCCCGCAGA
>AMFJ01024283.1_pt1 | contig 11675 bp, 14 predicted proteins | sample 427208 | NCBI WGS metagenome assembly AMFJ01 (sample SAMN02954298, study PRJNA114691) | groundwater metagenome | biome: aquatic; feature: subsurface aquifer; material: sediment; isolation source: subsurface aquifer sediment | place: USA: Rifle, CO | collected 2008-08
GTATGAAAAAACTGACAAAGTCTTGAAATTTGATATAATGTGATTATGAATGAATTTTTCCTCAAAATTAAAGGATTTTTTCTGAAATATGAGCACAAGATAGTGCTTGTTGTCGGATTTTTCCTGATATCGGCCATTTCCTATGAATTCGGCGTTCTGCAAGGTCAAAAATGGCAGCAAAAGCCCCTTATAATTGAGAAAGCAATGGAATCACCTCAGCAGGGGGTAATCGGCCAAAATGAGGCTTCTGACGCTTCAGGGAACATTGCAAACGCAAAAAGTAGCCCGACACCTACTGAAAACTATAAGCTAGAAGCTAAAAGTTCGTCCTGTGCCTATGTGGGATCCAAAAATTCTGACAAATTCTATCTCCCTACCTGTTCCTACGCCAAACGTGTGAAACCAGAAAACTTGGTCTGTTTCAAAACCGCTGAAGAAGCGATTGGGCAAGGTAGAACGGAGAGTAAATGCAAGTGAGTTCATCAAGTTTGTAAAGTTCATAAAGTTTATAAGGTAAAAATATGACACAAAAAAACAAGCCGAAAACATTTGAGGAAATAGATGCGAGGCTCCAAGAAGATTTGAAGAAAATAAATGGGGAAATTGAGGAGATTGAAAATCATCTGCAAGCGGGGCAGGATCTTTTGGAAAAACAGATCGAGGAAAATGCCGCTCCTGAAGTTATTGAAAAATATCGAAAAGGAATGGATGAGCTTCAAAAGGGACTAGAAATGTTTTTGGGGATCAAAGACGAGATCAATCAGACGATCATAAAATTGCACGACACCAAAGCTCAAGCAGACGAACATATCAAAAACTAGAATCACTCTTGTCATTCCCGACCTGATCGGGAATGACAATATATTTTAATGGATATCTATTCCTGCTTTAATCGGGAATGATAAAATGGTGTGCTATAATAGGTTTAATTTAAATATTCAAAGAAAAATAAATGAACAAGAAAACCATTGTCATTTCCATGGGAGGATCATTGATTGTGCCGGATGAGATTGATTGGAAATTTGTAAAAGAGTTTAAGAAGGTTATCGAAAAGGGAATTCAAGACGGTTACAGATTCATCATTGTGACCGGTGGAGGAAGGACTGCCAGAAAATATATCGAGGCCGGAGCCAAGGTCGGCGACATTGACAGTGAAGACAAGGATTGGATCGGAATTCACGCAACCCGCATGAACGCTCACTTCATCAGAACCATCTTCAAAAAGCACGCTCATCCGACTATCAACAAAAATCCGTATGATCTGGAAAGTTTCTTGAAAGCCAAGGAATCCATCTTGATTGCGGCCGGATATCGACCTGGAAACTCGACTGACTATATTTCAGTGCTTCTTGCCAAGCATTTTGATGTGAAAAAAATTGCCAATCTTTCCAACATAGATTATTTGTGCGACAAAGATCCGCGCAAACATCCTGACGCCAAAAAAATAAAAGAAATTGCATGGCCTGATTTTCAAAAGATGGTAGGAGAAACATGGGACCCTGGTTCCAATGTTCCATTTGACCCGATCGCATCAAAATTAGCCGCCAAAGAGGGAATTGAGGTTTCAATTCTGAATGGCAAAAAAATAGCTAACTTCCAAAAATATCTTGATGGCGGTAAATTTGCCGGAACAATCATAAGATAATGTATGGTTTTCGTTTCCAGAAATGAAAAATCCCTCGGATCACAATGAGTCGCGAGGGATTTTTCTATTATCCTCTAGCAAATGTTTTCTTGCGTTTCAAAAGAAAATATATTGTGAAATAAAACACCAATGCAACCAGTCCGGCCGATACCAAAAACCCAACAATAAGAGGAAGAGCCAGATCAAAAAAGATGGTCTTGCTCAGAAAATATTTCACACCGAGATGATACGTTTGGCGAAAATTAGAAATAAGCTGCGTGTAATTCAGCCCAAAAATAAAACCTCCGCTCATGGCTGCCAATGGCGCCACTGCAAAAGTGGCCCACATGTTGGTCGCAAGCACCCCAATTGTTGCCGAGGCTTTGTTGAAGCCAAGCAGTGAAGCTATGATCAATGTGGCAGCAACACCTTCACCAGGCAGAATGCCTAGAAAGATTCCTAGCGCTGCACCGGCTGCGATGTTGTGATGGGTGTCCTGCAAGGTGAAGAAGTGGTGCAAGTGTCGGTCAATTTTTTGAAAAAATCCTTTCATAACCTTAGGATATATTCAAAATCTGACAAATGCAATAGACGATTTTGTTTACTGATTTGAGCTTTTTCAGAAATTCTTGTGTTATAATTGATATATAATAAAAATATATTCCAAATATGACTGGAGGAAAACTTGTTTTTGACATCGAGACAATTGGGGAGGACTTTGAAACCCTTGATCAAACCACTCAAGAGGTCCTTACTCGTTGGATCAAAAAAGAGTCAGAAAGTGCTGATGAATATGAAAAAGCCTTGACCGACCTTAAGAGTGGTCTTGGTTTTTCACCATTGACTGGTCAAATCGTGGCTATCGGTGTGTACGATGTGGAGAAAAATAAAGGCGCGGTATATTTTCAAGCTCCAGACAACAGCGTGAATGATTCCGAAGATGGCGACATCAAGTACAGAGTCCTGGGAGAAAAGGAAATGCTTACTCAATTTTGGAATTTGGCGGAAAAATATGACGAGTTTATAAGTTTCAATGGCAGAGGATTTGACGTTCCATTTTTGATGGCTCGTAGCGCGATCCATGAAATCAGGCCGAGCAAGAATCTGATGACCAACCGCTATCTTTCAAGCCAGCCTAAAAACGCTAAGCATATCGATCTTCTCGACCAACTGACTTTTTATGGAAGTGTCAGAAAAAAAGGCAATCTGCACCTCTGGTCTCGCGCATTTGGAATTAAAAGTCCGAAAGAAGAAGGGATAAAGGGGGATGACGTCGGAGCGCTTTTTAAAGATAATAGATTCCTTGACATTGCTAAATACAATGTTGGAGATTTGAGGGCAACAAAAGCATTGTATGAATATTGGGAAAAATTCGTGAAATTTTAAAAGTCGCCCATCGGATGATGAGCGACTTTGTTTTTTCTGAGACCCTAGTCGCTACAAGCTGTTTATATATCTGAGCGACCGATGTGAGAAAACTATGCACGTACCCAATGAAAGTATAATTGCATAGAAAACGATCTGAACCAGTAGGTAGATGTAGACGTTCGATGATTCTGCTCTTGTGACATACATCGCATTGTTTGATCTGCACCCACTGGCACGTTTCATTCTGACTCCTCCCTTATCCTAGATTGGTAAAGAAAATTTAAATATCATTTCTTTTTTATACTAAGACTTTTTAATTCTTTGTCAATCACGCGTGCGCGTTCAATGTCTTGCCTAGTGCCAGGGGAAAGCACTGCCATGATGTTCTTGAGAGCTATTCCATCCACTTTCAAAACAGACTCCCATTTGTCCAACGGTTCCAAGATTTCGCGAAGCTGCTTTTCATCATATTTGTAAGTTTTGCGCAGAGTCTGAGCGATGATGCCTTCATCAGAAAAAACTCTTTCAACGCCTTCCTGTTCCATATATTTTGTAATTTTCTCTTGAAGCTGCGCAAGCTGTGACTTTGTGGATGTGATGGCTGATTTCAAATTTATATAGTCACCAATTGCGGCATTGACTTCTTCGCTGTCAATCTTTCTTTCTTCCTTGAATTTATGTTTCCACATCGGGCAGAATTTCTGAAATCCACACCAATCGCAAAGCGGGGTGACATTTGGCTGGAACTGTCCTTTTTCAATTTCAGCAATAACATCCAAAAAGAGATTTTTGGCAATTTCGAGCTGCTCTAGCGTGCGTGTAGAGCTCAATTTCACCCCATGCTTGAGGTAATAGAGGCTGACCGTCACTTTATCCAATCGCGAGATTTCCTTCGGGTAGCGGGCAAGAAATGCGTTCAGATAGACTGAGAGCTGGAGGTCGTTGTCCACTTTCTCCTGGGAAGGCATCTTTTTGGTCGTTTTATAGTCAATAATCTCATAACCATCTTCGGTTTTGTCGATTCGGTCAATGATCCCTGAAATGATATGATTGGCACCATTCTTGGGATCGGTGATTTCAATAGCGAAACGACTTTCCAGATCAACCACCGTATAATCGGATGGATTATTGTTTTTGTAATATTGCTGGATCATTGCAACGCCTTGCGAAAAGGCATTTCTCTCTTCAAGTTCATTCTCAAAAACATCACTGTTCCAATTCTTGGAAAAATAATCCAGCGCGTCCTCAAGTTTTGGAGGGTTAAGGCTGGGGGTGTGGATAAAATTTAAAGTGCCATGAATCAAAGTTCCAAAAACCGCCTCTTTTGACTTAGGTTCTTTGATTTTATCAATGTTTTGAAACTTGTATTTCAAACTGCAATTTTGGAAACTATCAAAAGCTGAATATGATATGCGCATAAAATAGTACATGTCATTCCGGGCTTGACCCGGAGTCCAGGTTAGCGCGCAATGTTTTCTATAAATAATAAATACTATTAATCAAACCAATCCGAAAATCTCTATTTTTTATAAGAATAGCACATGGATGATATTATTCATTATAACAAATAGGGGATTTGGAGCAAGAAAAAAAGGCCGAGAGCTGTTTGCTTCGGCCTTTATGGTTGGCAGCAGTCTTGATCTCAGACGGATGTGACTGCAAGGCTGTACGCCCGAGTGATAATATTTGCGACATCGGACAAGTCTCGATTCGCTTGCATTTCGTTACTGATAAGCATTTCGACTTGTCCATCTCGGCCAATTTCAAAATGTTCATCATAATGTTTCATGATGACAGATTGAATACCTTCCTCCAGTTCGCCATTCTGATCTGCGATCAAGATATGAACGCCATCCGGAAGACAAAGAACATGCACCAATTCTGCCTGATGGCTATAGCGAGGATTTAACGCTTTCAACATAGGAAAGTTGCTTTCTGCCGATGATACTGTAACTTTAAAGCCCCTCTTTTCAAGTTCATTGTGCAGTTCAATGAAAATTTCCTTCAGACTTTTTATTGTGGTCATGTCGTTCTCCTTTCCAAATGGATGGTTGAAATTTCACACGGATTACGTCTGTGAAAAGTGTCTATTATTCATATTAAGAACTTTAAAATATAATAATACAAATATGTATAAAGTCAAGAAAAAAGAGGCTGCGCCATTGACATAACCTCTTCAAATTTTGTTTACTTTCTTAGTCGCTCGCTATACCGCAGCTACCTGCAAGGACCTCGAACTGCCCTTCATCAGGTGATTTTGAGTCGCGTAGTCTTCGAAGGTTTCTGCGGATATGACCTGTCTGATCACATCTTCAGTAACCGAGAAAACGCCAATACCTCTCACTGCGAGATCTCCGAGAATCCTTGATTTTTCAATATCAGAAGATCTTTTTGCACCCGGATGTTCAATGAGCGATTTCATGAATTTCATGTTGCTCCTATTGAAACTGGCTCCGATGATGAGATGCAGGTTTCCACCTGAGCCACTACCTTGCTCTATGAGCAAGATAATTCCGTCAGAGTTTGCATAACCTTCATCGATTGCCTTGCGGATGTCTTTCGCTTCGTACACTTTCTTGAGGTTCGGCATGCTTGTCACTTTCTTCTCCTTTTGAACTGCTAAGTATTTAGCTGCACATGCAAAGAATTCTACAATGAATATCAATATTTAGCAAGAGTTTCATAAAGGTTGACAACTAAAATATTTCGTAATATTATAAATCTATACTAAATTAGTAGGGATTAATAACTCCAATCATTAGCAATTCGCAGATTAGCATTTATCTGTGAATTAGCATTTCATCTGTATGAAATTTTCAACCAAAGCCGAATACGGCCTCAAAGCCATGGTGAATCTTGCACAATGCTATCCTGATCAGAAAACCATCGGGGAAATCGCTTTGCAGGAAGACATCTCCCAAAAGTATCTGGAAAGACTTATGGTTTCGCTTAGAGATGGGGAAGTGGTGACAAGTTCGAAGGGGAAAACTGGCGGATATGTTCTAGCTAAAAATCCCAAAAATATTCCAGTAGGACAGATCATTGAAATTCTAGACGGTGAAATCGCTCCCATGCGATGTGTCGGAAAGTTTTGCGCCGCACGCGAAAAGTGCCCTTCCAGCGTGGTTTGGGATGAAATTGGAAAACAAGTCAAAAAAACCATCTACAAAATAAAACTTAGTGATCTTATCAAATGAATCAAGAATCATGAATCAAGAATAAAGAATAAAAATGCGCCAAGCATGATTCATAATTCGTGATTCATAATTCAAAATATTTAATGAAGAAGATATATCTCGATTACGCAGCTACCACGCCAGTTGATCCTAAAGTTTTAGAAAAGATGCTTCCTTACTTTTCTCAAAATTTTGGTAATGCCATGAGTGTGCACGGTTTTGGACAAGAAGGTTTGGAAGCGATTGATGATGCTCGCGCCAAGGCCGCTTTATTTTTCAGATGTTCGCCATCGGAAATAATTTTCACTTCCGGAGCAACTGAGAGCAATAACTTAGTGGTCAAAGGTTCGCTTCGTTCGTTCTATTCCATTCCAAGGAAACCGGAAGAAAAACCTCACGTCATAACAACGAAATTTGAACATCATTGCGTGCTTGACGCTTGCAAGTTTGCTGAAAAAGATGGCTTGGCTGAAGTGACTTTCATTTCACCTGATAAGGAAGGTTTGATTTCATTGAATGATATCAAAAAAGCTATCAGACCAAACACTATTTTGGTTTCGGTCATGTATGTTAACAATGAAATCGGAACTGTCCAGCCTGTTGAAGAAATCGGGAAAGCGCTCAAGAAAATTAATGCAGAACGCAAGGAGGCAAAATTTCCGCAGATAGTTTTTCACAGCGATGCCACACAGGCGATCAACTACTTCAATTGCAATGTTGATGAACTCGGGGTTGATCTTTTGTCCATGTCAGCTCACAAGATTTACGGACCGAAAGGAATAGGACTTCTATATGTAAGAAAAGGAACAAACATAAAAAGAGTCCAGGATGGCGGAGATCAAGAATTTCGCTTGAGAGCCGGGACTCACAATGTCCCTGCGATTGTAGGTTTAGGCGAAGCCATAAACATGATAAAAACGCCGTCTACTGAGAAGAAAATAAAACAAGTCCTAGAGTTGCGGGATTACTTGATAAAGAGGGTCTTGAAAGAAATTCCTAAATCATATCTAAACGGAAGCCTCGAAAAAAGATCTCCAAACAATGCCAACTTTCGCTTCGATGATGTAGAAGGAGAAGGCTTGATACTCTCGCTTGATTTGGATGGAATAGCCGCCTCTACTGGATCCGCTTGCTCATCAGGAGCGCTGGATCCATCGCATGTGCTTCTGTCACTAGGACTCAAGCATGAACAAGCACACGGAAGCCTGAGAGTGACACTCGGGAAATATACAACCAAGAAAGAATTAGACACCCTCATCGCGAAGCTTAAGGAAGTTGTAAAACGTTTGAGAAAAATTTCCGGCAACGTGCTAGCAGATTTTCAATAGAACTTCTACGAGTTACGAATTTTAAGAATGTACTAATGTGAAATACATAAAATTTAAAAAACTATATCTGATAATAACGAAGCGAATTCGTACATTCGTATTGATTCGTAATTCGTAGAGAAATTCATGCAAAAATATTCAAAAAAAGTTATAGACCATTTCACGCGTCCCCACAATCAGGGTGCAATGAAAAAAGCTGACGGTGTAGGCACTGTTGGAAACCCTAAATGCGGAGACATCATGCGCATGTATCTGAAAGTTTCCAAGAACAAAAAAGGCGAGGAAATTATCAAGGATGTTAAGTTTGAGACACTTGGATGTGGCGCAGCCATTTCAACATCTTCCATGGCCACAGACTTAGCCAAGGGCAAAACCATAGATGAGGTGCTGGCCATCACAAACACCATGGTAGCTGAGGAACTAGGTGGATTGCCGACCGTAAAGATGCATTGCAGCAATCTGGCAGCTGACGCTCTACATGCAGCAATCAAGGACTACAAGAAGAAACAAGTCAAATAATATAAAATCATTGTCATCCTCAGCTTGACCGGGGATCCAGTAATAATTCTATGTCCAATCTTCAATTTAGACCATTAAGAGAAGGGGATTCAGCTTCCGTCAATGTATTATTTCATCAGCTAACGAATGAAAGTTCTTCTGATGTTGATTTCGCAGATTTGATTTTTGATTCCAAGTGTCATTGTGTGGTGGCAATGCTAGGCGATGATGCTATAGGATTTGGGTCTCTGGTTAGATACAATGTGCCTTCAAAGGGGGAAGTGGGGCGCATTGAGGATGTGATTATTGATGAAAAATATCATGGAAAGGGTTTCGGAAAGGAAATTATGAATGAACTGATTTCAATTGCCAAAGAGAAAAATATTCACGAACTTAATCTGACCTGCAAAAGAAATAGATTGGTCGCTCATAAGCTGTATGAATCTCTTGGATTTGAGAAACGTGAATCAGATTCGTTTAGATTAAGCTTATAAGGGAATGTGTGTTCAGCTGAATAATATAGTGGAGTATTTAGGCATCACGAATGCCTTTTTTGTTCGGTAATTTATTTGGCATATGACTATATAATTGTGTTTAATCAGAGAGGTGATCAGCAATATTCAATGTCGCACATTATATCTTTCGCGACATTACAACAAAGGGAAGTGGCTTATTTGAGCCAAATATTTCAAATCACACATACGCACATACTCCAAATCAACCGTAAGCATCCCCACTCAATCGCATCAAAAGATCAGGTTCAATGACCCACACATTTCCCCATTTATATATATATCAAAAGATATTCATCTTTAGATTAATGATATCTTGAACTCATTCCTGGGCCTCATTAGCCACCAACTTCTTAAACTTTAGTCACCTGAGCATACATACACCTATCTGACCTATTCAAATATGTGATACCTATTTTTTGATGAGCTTTTGGCACACATAGATGTATGCCATGAAGGGTTGATTTTAAGAAAAAAACGACGCTCAAAATTGACCCACCTTGAAATGAGCAAAATCAGGTGTACATCTATGTATACCCAAACCCGTTCATTTGTACAGGCAAAACACCAGGAAGTGATTTGGAGTGTTTTTGGATACATGGATGCATGCTCGGACGTCACTTTTCAGCAGTGCGATTTCAACTCTCTCGCAAAAAATTAATTTTGCGATCAGCGCCTTTGGTATTATTAAATAAATCCTAATAAGATAATAATTCTAAAAAAATAAAAAATAATTTTTTTTATAAAATATTTTATTAAAAATTTATTAATTGATGATTATAATAATAAGTAAATATTGATATGTCTTAATATATAACATTCATCCGAAGACGAATTGTATCGCTCACGCCAACAAAATCACATGGTGATGTTTCCCATTTCAGATCTGTGTCTTTTTATCAATGTCGCACAACCCTTTTATTATAATTGATTTAAAAACATATAGATGATATATTTCGGCTAAGGTATAAAACTCAAACTTGTTCCTTAGGAGGATCATCATGAAATGTCTAGAGCGTATACGTCAACAGGAACTACTTGCTGCAACATTTAATATCGGATTAAGCCTGAAGCCACTGTTTGCGGCAATCAAGGAAGGTCTCGGTCTTCTCCACCCCATCCTTATCAAACTACGAGAAGATGCTTCGGCAGAAGAAGACCTCAAAGACTGTATCGATTCGATTCTCGACAAAGGATATTGCGCTGCAGTAACATTCAACGACATGTTGAAACTCATCAAAGAGACCCCTGATAACACTTGCGACAGAACATCGATTGTGGCCATCGCTCAACCAATGATCGAGATCATGTCTGCGATTGAGCACATCCTGCACAGCATGGGCCCGGCATTGGAATATTGCGAGCATTTGAAATCTGCAATCATCAAAAACACAAAGAAGAGAGAAGAAAAATAGCCAAGCAAAAGGGGCCCGAAGCGGCCCCTTTCTTATATTCAAAAGTATTTTTTAATTATATATGATCATCTGGTCCATATAAGTTCCTGTGCTGGAACCCATGGCGCCAACCAGAGCGCGTGAGGTGTCGAGATATAAATTGGGTCCAAAATAAGGATCATGCACCACATACTTCCCTTTCTTTTCATCCTTGGTGTGGACAACAACATAATGACCTCCCTTTCCACCTGATTTACCTATATAAATGATGACGGGATGTTTCTTTTTCAACTCCGAATCAATGGAGGACCAACTTATGTTCCTGTGGGAAGATCCGTATTGAGCAGAGAGCTCTATTTTTGCACCAGACCATTCATTCATTTGCCATTTAATAAGATCCGATGAGAATATGGGTTTTTTCGCCAAAGATCCAGGAGTCACACTATCACCATGAAATGTTGCCACCATGGCCACCGATGTCACAGCGCATCCCCAGTTTTTCATGTCACTATTGGAATTTCCAATATTCTGATCTGCCCAACGAGGATCTTTTTGCGAATAAAACCAACTCGTTGAGGCTAATGATGAGGAAGATGGTTGATTCTTCTTGATGAAATCAGCTGCTGAAAGACCTTCGACAGAAAAATTTCCACTAAGAAATAATTGATCCAGATTCAACAATTCCTGTTTTTGCTCCTCAACCCTTGCCAACATCTTGGCATAGCGAGCTTCTTCGCCCTTTGTCTGAGCTAGCAAATCCTCACGTTGATCCTTCACTGATTGCAAGTCTTCATTCTGATCTTGCAGTTTCTGATGAGCGTTGACGATTTCAGTTTTTTTCTTATCAAGTTCTGCGCTCTGAGACTCGAGATCAGTTTTCAGGTCAGTCACCGACTCAACCAAATTTTTTATCTTATCGCCAGTCTGCGACATCTGATCCTTGGTAACCAGAAAAGATGCAAAATTTCCATCTGACAAATATGAGCTTATCGGACTTCTTTGAGTGGATTCCCAATAAAACTGCATAAGATTAGCCAATATCTTTTTTTGGTTCTTGATGATGCTTTCTTTCTCTTTTATTTGAGAACCAAGCCTGATTATCTGCTTGTTGTAATCATTTATCTGCTGAGTGCTAGCATCTATCTGCGATTGAACTTCTTGGATATTGGTATCAGTCATAGAAAGCTGATTGCTGAGAGTGCTGCTTTGTTTGCGCTTGATGTCTATTATTTCACGATAAATCTCAGCTTTTTTTTGAAGCTCTTCAATTTTTTTCTGAGTTTCATCAGCTTCTTCATCTTGATTTTCAATTTGGGAAATGCTCTCATCGGCAATTCCTTTTTTTGCATGCGCAAAAATAATCCCCAGGAAGAGTGATGCTAACAAGAGGGCTATTGGAAATTTGTTTTTTTGTTTTTTATTGATGTCCATTTTTCAAGCGATGAATTTACTATCAGAAAAGTAGCAAAGCACTCTCAATTCGGGCCAGACATTCTTTTTTGCCAAGCACCCAGGAAACTTCAAATGGCGATGGTGATTTTTGCGCGGCCGTAAGTGCAACCCTGAGGGGCCAAAGCAAATCGCCTCGTTTATCTCCTGCTGCCTCAAGTAATTTTGCTTCAATGTTCGCAAGTGTCCACTCGTTTTCATCAATTGAAGCTAGAACAGACTGGGAGATCTTGAGTGACTCAATAGTTTGCTCATCCGTATTGTTTTTCCATCTCAACATATCTTTCTCAACTTTGATATCATCAAAGAAGAACGTGTTCTCATCT
>AMFJ01025373.1_pt1 | contig 11659 bp, 11 predicted proteins | sample 427208 | NCBI WGS metagenome assembly AMFJ01 (sample SAMN02954298, study PRJNA114691) | groundwater metagenome | biome: aquatic; feature: subsurface aquifer; material: sediment; isolation source: subsurface aquifer sediment | place: USA: Rifle, CO | collected 2008-08
CGCGAAGTGATAGATTAACCCTAACATAGCTTGGTTGTCATATGGGATGATTTTGGTAGCACCGCTATAGAACGAGCTATAGTTGGTATGACTAGCTTCAGCTCGCAAGCTCCAGTTTTGGTAGAACGCAGTTTCAAGACCTAAACCAAGATTAAATCCGCTGCTCCAGTTGGTTTTGCTGTTGCTTGAGGATACACCGCCTATTGTTGCAGTTTCTTGGCCTTTGATGCTGACGCGGTTATAACCTAAACGGAGATACAGCAATGAAGCATCATTTAATTTCAAACCTGGCAACAAGCCAAATCCATAGCTGCCTTGGATGCTGACCTTAGCGTAATAGCTTGCAGGAAAAGCAGAGCCTGAAGCAGTGGTAGCAACGCTATATTTGCTGCTAGCATTACTTGCATTAGCAAAAAGCTCACCACCTAAGTAATAAATATCGCTAAAGTATTGGCCGTAACCACCGAAAAGACCGCCAACAACACCCGTAGGATTAATGACAGGGCTCGCAGTTAGAGAACCGGTGGCATTTATCACACTAGCATTGTGGTTAACACGATAGGAGTCACCCCCTAATTGTGCACCAAGATACCATCCATCTTTGATCATCAGAGGGGTTGGACAGGGTGCTTCTCCTTTGTAGTTTTCACCTTTGTAACTGCCTGCAGAGCAAACAGTTGTTGCAGCTAATAACACCGCTGCAGAAACGAGTGAAAGTTGAAGTTGCTTTTTCATCTATATATCTCCTTATAAGGTAACTTAAGTTTATTCCCAATTTTGATTCGCGGATCGTATCAAAGAGGTTCAAGATATTAATTTATTTGAATGTTTGCCTGTGAGCAAGTGTTTTTTTACTATTTTTGCTAAAGAAGCAAAGTGTTCAAATTTGTTTCAGGTTAAAATAGGGGTTAATTTTATAGATACATATGCTAAAAAAATCAAATTAAAGTAAAATAACAGTTGATCATTTGCATTCAAGGGACGCGCAATGAGTGATTTAATTGGTTCAACACAACTATCAGATTCTAAAGATTGTCCCGCTTATTCTGAAAAACCCATTCGCCAAAAAATAATAACACGCAATGCTCAAATTGGCGAGAATCTAACGATACGACGTGCATTACCGCACCGGGAGCGTCGCATGATAGGGGCATGGTGTTTTTTGGATCACTTTGGTCCGTTGGATTTAAAAAAAAATAAAGGACTTAATATTGCTCCTCATCCGCACATAGGATTACAAACATTTACTTGGACTCTTCAGGGTGAGATTTTGCATAGAGATAGCTTGGGTTTTTCACAAGTGATTCAACCAGGCCAAGTAAACTTGATGACGGCGGGTAGAGGGATTGCGCATTCAGAAGAATCACTGCCAGACAGCGTACTTCACGGTGTGCAGTTATGGATAGCATTACCTGATGCTGTTAGAAATAGGGTGCCTGAATTTGTTCACTATTCAGAAATACCCGCATTGCAGCATGATGGTTTATTTATTCAAGTGTTGGCGGGAGAGTTATTGGATGTGCGTGCGCCTGCAAAAATTTATTCTCCTTTGCTGGGTTTGGATCTTCACGCTAAACAAAAGACGGATACTACGTTACCCTTAAATCCAAAATTTGAATATGGTATTTTACCTTTGGTCGGTCATATAGAAGTTGAAGGAGAAATCGTAGAAATAGGTACATTGTTGTATTTAGGTTCTGGTAGATCGAATCTTTCTATTCGTGTTCCAGAAGCTGCGCGTATTTTAATAATTGGAGGAGAACCTTTTGCAGAAGAAGTGTTACTGTGGTGGAACCTTGTAGCGCGTACGAAAAAAGAAATCAGAGATGCTGTTCACGACTGGAATCATCATGCTCGGTTCGGCGAAGTTCAAGGTTATCATGGGGATCGATTAAGTGCACCACCGCTTGAATAAAATCAATTTGCCAAATTATTTTTTACTTAAATGGAGTATCTATAAAAGGGTATTTTTATGAGTTTTTTTAGCTTAACCAACTTGATTCATACATTAATTGGTTTTTATTTTGTATTTTTTGGTTTTTGGAATATTTATCATTGGATTCCTATCGTTGATGCGATGGCAAAAAAAGATATCCCATTACCGTATTTAATTTTGGCGATAGGTATTACCTGGCAAATCATTGCAGGCTGTATGATTATTTTCGGTATTGGAGTAGAGTTTGCGGCGCTTTCACTTATTCCATTTACGCTGATAGCTGTTTTTATTTTTCATCCTTTCTGGAAATTTAGCGGTGAATTATGCTCGCTTAATTTCACTATTTTCATCGCGAACCTCACAATTGGATTGGCGGCACTACTGTCATTGATTGCTGTGTGCCCATGAAATATTACATGTTTGGTTTCTAATATTTTCTATTTGTGAGATACTGCGCTAAAAATGAAAGGAAGCATTATGTTAGTAGGCATTTTTAAAAAAAAAGCACTGAGTGGATGGCAAATAGGGATACTGGGTTTGTTGATTTTTTTCCCTTTTTTCGGAATGTCATCAAATTCAAATTTAGGGCCCGATTCAGAAGGATACATTAACTTTAGTCTATCACGCCCTCCATTGTATCCTCTCTTTATTTGGATCTTCCATTTATTCGGAACTCAACAGTATGTTATGGCTAGATGGGCGCAAGCCACGCTGACTTTTTCTGCTTTGTTATACGCAGGACAATGGCTATATAAAAATTTAGAAATACCGAGATTGTTGATTTTTTTTATTATGCTATTTATGGTGTCGTTAATTTCTCTTCATTGTCATACGCTAACGCTCATATATTCGGAAGGTATCGCTTTCCCTATCTTTGTAGTGACTTTTTTATTTTTAGTGGAGAGTTTTAAAGCGCTTGATAAAAAAAATCTCATTAAAGTGGTAATCGGAATTAGTTTATTGATTTTAACGCGGGATCAATTTTATTATTTTTATCCGATAGTATTATTGGTTGTGATTTGGCATGCTTGGAGGAAAGAACCAATAACCAAAATTTTAGGCAGCCTATTCATTATTACGTTGTCTTTTTTGACCACTCTATTTTTGGCGCAAGAATATTATCATTGGGTAGGAAAGCATGTGTTACGCACTTCTAACGCGGGCACTCAATGGCAATATGCAGGTTGGCGACTGCTTGAGCAGCCCATGTATTTATCAGATGATAACGCATCCAAATATTTTCAAAATCCTGTTGAAAAAAATCTATTCGAAAAAATATTAAAGCGACTTGAAAAATCCCAGCTCACCAGGAATTCTGCGGCATCATCGTTTCATATTAATTATTTTCTTACAGCTGAATATCATTACATGTCGGTATTGGGCGAAATTCAAGATACAATACGTGAAGCTATTAATGAAAATCATCCCCCAGGAATGACGGGAGATCAGGTGAATTCTTTAATGTTTCATATGAGTAAGACATTGTATTCGCATGCAATAGCAGAAAATTTAGCCTTTTATATGTTGAGATTTACTTTTTATTCGGGAGGAATGTGGATTTTCTTAGCATCGCTGATAGCATTATTTGCCATGAGTTATAGGATGTTAGTGCATAGAGAGTGGAATCCTACGATATCACAAGCTTTCATAATGGCTTCTTTTTTAATTATTTTAGGAAATGCTGCGCTCATTGGCTTAGTAGAAGTTCAGGCGCCTAGGTATTTTTATTATTCATATTTTTTGTATTTTTGTTTGTTTGCTTTGTTAGCGAAGGAATTTATTAGAGGGGTTGATAAAAGTTTTGCAACGTAGATAAAGGATTATATTGTATGGCTGTACCACTTTGTGTAGATCTGGATGGAACCTTGATAAAAACAGATCTATTATTTGAATCTGTTTTACATTTATTAAAAAAAAATCCATTATATTTTTTTTTAATAATAACTTGGTTATTCAAGGGTATTGCCCGTTTAAAATATGAAGTTGCCACACGAGTATCGCTCGATCCAGCTACGCTTCCTTATTCAAACAATTTTTTATCTTACTTAAAAGAAGAACATGCTAAAGGTAGAAAACTGATACTGATTACCGCAGCTGATAAAAAAATTGCAGAGATGATTTCAAATTATGTCGGAATATTTTCTCACGTACTAGCAAGTGATGGGGATAAGAATTTAAAAGGCGAGAATAAAAGACGACTGTTATGCGAGTTGTCCGGAGAAAAAAAATATGACTACGCAGGCAATAGTAGACATGATTTAAAAATATGGTCATCAGCACGGTATGCTATTATTGTCAATGCGAGTCACAGCATCATAAAACGAACTCAGCGGTTGGCAAGGGTAGAGCACGTATTTCCTCGCGAAAAAAAAGCCTTTTTCTCATTTTTAAGGGCTGTTCGTATACATCAATATATTAAAAATTCTTTGATCTTTATTCCTTTATTTGCTAGCCATCTATATTTTCACTTGTCTTCCATTGTCAATTCATTAATTGCTTTTTCAGCGTTTTGCTTGTTGGCCTCGGGTGTTTATCTAACAAATGACTTAGTTGATCTTGAGGTAGATAGAAAACACCGAACAAAACATAAACGTCCTTTTGCGGCAGGGGATTTATCAATTAGTTTTGGGGTGATTGCCATTTTTATTTTTATAATGACAGCCATTTTTTTGGCAACACTGTTGAACAGTGTTTTTTTATCGATATTAGTTTTTTATTTTTTGTTAAGCTCCGCGTATTCATTTTATCTCAAACGGAAATTGTTATATGACGTATTTGTATTGGCTATTTTGTACACCATTCGTATTATGGCCGGAGTGGCGGCTATTCAAAGTTTATATTCAGAGTGGCTTATTGCATTTTCTATGTTTTTCTTTTTAAGTTTAGCTTTTGTAAAGCGATATTCTGAATTATATTTATCAAAAATAGAAAATAAATATAATATTCTTGGCAGAGGTTATCATGTAAATGATTTAAATCAGTTGAGTGTATTTGGAACTGTGAGCGGGTACGTGGCAATTCTTGTATTTTCATTTTATATTAGTTCTAACCAAGTCACTGTTCTTTATCGTCATCCGCAATGGTTATGGTTAGTATGCTTATTATTATTGTATTGGATATCCCGTATTTGGATGTTGGTAACGCGCGGGTTAATAAACGAAGATCCCGTCATATTTGCACTAACAGATAAAACAAGCTTGCTTGCCGTTTTAGCAATTACTGTTATTGTTTTTATAGCCTGTTAAAGATGGAAGACGTTTTTTATGATTTCTAGAAGCGAAAAAATTATTATCACCGGTGCTGCGGGTCTGGTAGGACAAAATCTTATATTGCATTTACAAGAGAAAGGTTATCAAAATATTATTGCATTGGATAAACAGAAAGATAACCTCCAAGTCTTAAAAAAATTTAATCCTAATATTACAACTGTCCATGCAGATTTAGCGGAACGCGGGCAATGGGGAAATTTTTTTGAAAATTGCCAGATAGCAATTCTTTTGCATGCGCAAATTACCGGATTACATTATGAAAATTTTGTTAAAAATACTATTACTGCTACTGAAAATGTACTAGCTGCTATTAAATATTACAAAGTATCTTATACTGTACATGTCAGTTCATCTGTTGTTAATTCTGTAGCAAAAGATTTTTATACAATATCCAAACAACGACAAGAAGAAATAGTATTAGAGAGTGGTATATCTTGTTGTGTTTTAAGGCCAACTTTAATGTTTGGTTGGTTTGATCCAAAACATCTAGGTTGGTTATCGCGGTTTATGGAAAAAAGCCCGCTATTTCCAATTCCTGGACATGGCCAATATATTAGGCAACCATTATATAGTCGTGATTTTTGCAGAATCATTATTGCAGCAATAGAAAAAAAACCGATAAATAAGATCTATGATATTGTTGGCCAAGAAAAAATTTCTTACGTTGATCTTATTAAATCTATTAAGAAAGCAAAAAAACTGAAAACGTTAGTAGTAAAAATTCCTTATAGAACATTTTATTTGCTACTCAAATGTTATGCATTAATAAGTAAAAACCCGCCTTTTACAGCGGACCAACTGAAGGCGCTCACAGCAGGAGACTATTTTTCTGGAATCGATCCGCAGGAAATTTTTGGGGTACCCATGACATCGCTTAATAAAGCAATCGAGGAAACTTTCACTCACCCAGTATATAGCCCAATCATTTTGGAGAGATAACGTGATGCAAAAAATTGCAGTCATTGGCGCGGGTCCTATGGGCCTGATGTGTTCATATGAATTATTAAAAAAGGGATTTCAGGTCACTTTATTTGAAAGAGATAGCCGTATTGGCGGCATGTCGGCCTCATTTGATTTAGGAGGAACATCCATTGAGCGTTTTTATCATTTTATTTGTGGAACAGATAAACCTACTTTTGATTTGCTAAAAGAGTTAGGTATTGATAATAAGCTCATGTGGGAAGAAACTAAGATGGGTTTTTACTATGAGGGGAAACTTTACCCGTGGGGTGATCCTATTAGTTTGCTTAAATTTCCAAAACTAGGGATGTTGACTAAACTACGTTACGGGATACATGTTTTTTACTCTAAAAATATTCTAGAGTGGAAAAAATTAGATAAAAAAAATGCTATTTCATGGATAAAAAAATGGATAGGAAAAAAAGGTTTTGATGTTCTATGGGGCAGTTTATTTCATCTTAAGTTTTATGAATATCAACATGACTTATCTGCAGCATGGGTTGCTGCACGAATTAAGCGGGTAGCAAGATCACGTAAAAGTATTCTTAAGGAATCACTTGGTTATTTGCACGGAGGATCAGACACTTTACTTAACGCAATGGAGGAGAGAATAAATAATTTTGGCGGTAAAATTATCCTTAATGCAGATGTCAATCAGATTGTTATTCAGGATAATCAAGTTCATGGAGTAAAAGTTGCGGATGAGATAATGCGTTTTGATAAAGTCATTTCAACCATTCCTATTCCATATTTACTTAATCTGATACCCAATTTACCAAAAGATTTATACGATCAAATTTCAGATATTAAAAATGTAGGCGTAAGATGTGTCGTTCTAAAACTTAAGAAAAAATTTTCACCTTATTTTTGGATGAACATTAATGATTCTAAAATGGCAATACCAGGAATCATTGAATATTCCAATTTAAATCCATCTGTAGGAAATGTAGTGTATGTTCCCTATTACATGCCGCAATCACATCCAAAATATCAATTAAATGACGAAGTATATTTTAGCGAGGTTATGCAGTATTTAAAGAGAATTAATCCAGAGTTCACGCAAGATTGGGTGTTAGCTTCCCATGTGGCACGTTATAGTTTTGCGCAAACTGTTTGTACAACACGTTTTTTTGATAAATTACCCTCAATGAAAACACGCATGAGTGGTTTTTATATGGCGGATACAGCTTTTTATTATCCGGAGGATCGTTCTATTTCGGAGAGTATTATGCTGGGTTCTAAACTTGCAAAAGCCGCTTTAGATGATGTTCAATGAATTACAATAGCTGGGGAAATTATCCCATTGTTAATCCGTCAAATATTTGGCACATCTATTGGCGCGATCAAGAAATTCCATTTAATAATGTAGATAATTTTTTTCTCTGTTATGCGCAAGGAAAAAGCTACGGCGATAGTTGTCTGAACGAAAATGGAATTTTACTGGATACGAAAAAACTGAATCGTTTTATTTCATTTGATTTACAAAGAGGAGTAATACGCTGTGAAGCGGGGATTACTTTTGCAGAAATATTACAAATTATTGTACCGAATAATTGGTTTTTACCTGTTGTGCCGGGCACACAATTCATTTCTCTAGGGGGTGCTATTGCTAATGATATTCATGGGAAAAATCATCATCATGCAGGCACCTTTGGGCGCTACGTTAAGTGTTTTGAATTATTAAAATCGGATGGGACACGTTTATTTTGTTCGCCTGAGCATAATTCTGGTTTATACAAAGCAACCATAGGTGGCTTGGGTTTAACGGGATTCATCACTTGGGCTGAAATTGAATTGATACCTATTAAAAATCCTTACTTAAATGTAGAATACATTAAGTTCAAGAACATTAATGATTTTTATCAACTCAATGAATCTTCTGAAAAGTATTTTACTTACACGGTTGCTTGGTTAGATTGTGCATCTAATGGAATGTCGCTTGGTAGAGGTATTTTTATGCGAGCCAATCATAGCGAACAAGAAATAAATTTATCATCACCTCGCCGTGCCTTTTCAATTCCTTGCTATTTTCCTAGTTTTGTTTTGAATCGCTATACAATAAAAACATTTAATCGATTATATTATCATAAACAGCATGTCTTAATTAAAGAAGAAGGATTACATTATCAATCCTTCTTTTTTCAATTAGATGCAATTTATCATTGGAATCGAATTTATGGGAAAAAAGGGTTTTTGCAATATCAATGTATTGTGCCGGCAGAAGATCAATCAATTGTGAATGATCTCTTAAAGCGAATTGTAAAATCTGGTCAAGGTTCTTTTTTATCAGTATTAAAAACTTTCGGCACAGTTCACTCGCCCGGGCTTCTTTCTTTTCCCAAACAGGGGATTACATTGGCATTAGATTTTCCTAACCGTGGACAAAAGACATTATCATTATTAGAAGAATTAGATGTTATAGTCATGAAAAACAATGGTCGAGTTTACCCTGCAAAAGATGCTCGGATGTCAAGCGAGGCATTTAAAAATTATTATCCCAATTGGGATTCTTTTCAAAAATATAAAGACCCAAAATTTAATTCAAATTTTTGGCGAAGAGTGATGAGGTAAATCATATGCAGAAAAATATCGTCATTTTTGGAGCAACTTCATTAATAGCGCAAGAAATTGCAAAATTATATGCAAAAAATGGAGACCAGCTTTTTTTAGTAGGCCGTAATTTAAATCGTTTGTTAGCAATTACGGAGGACCTTGAGGTAAGAAGTGGTAAAAAAGTAAATTATGAATGCTGTGATTTAACTGACTTTGACAGCCATCAACGTATCATTGATACAGCCATCAAACAGCTAGGCCATATTGATATTATTTTAATTGCACATGGGACTTTACCTAATCAAAAAGCGTGCGAAAAAAACTTTCAATATACCTATGATGAATTAAAGACAAATTTAATTAGCAGTATTTCCCTTCTTACCTTACTGGCAAATTATTTTGAAGGGCGAGGAAAAGGATGTTTAGCTGTTCTTTCTTCGGTTGCGGGTGATCGGGGCAGGCAGAGCAATTATATCTACGGAACAGCTAAGGCTGGGCTTAGTGTTTTTTTACAAGGGTTGCGCAATCGTTTGCGTCGTTCAAATGTGAATGTTCTGACTATTAAACCAGGATTTGTTGATACCCCAATGACTCAAAATTTTAAAAAAGGATTTCTTTGGGCTAAACCAGACAAAGTCGCCAAAAAGATCGTAAAGTCTATTTATCAAGGCCAACAAGAAATTTATGTTCCTTGGTTTTGGTGCTATATTATGTGGATTATTAAAATAATTCCTGAACGTGTGTTCTGCAAATTAAAATTATAAAAAATAATGGGCTCGGGATGCAAGCGCTAACGTAGATAGTTATTCATGGGGTTGATCTATCGCAGTATTAAAACGCAATAAGTAACGTTTTGAAGAATGCTTATCGCGATGAATATCTCTTATTTCTTCTTTGTAATTTCCATGGGTAAAATTTGTAACGGCTTTGCGCCAAAAGGCAAGCGCTTTTTTATTTTCAGGTATGACGGATATCTCCCACAGACCCGGATATGTTTCCCAAAGTTGATGAGCAATCATTTCGCCTATTTTTTGATCTTGAAATTTGGCAAGTATAAAAAATTGGCCCATATTCCAATCGATATCCGGGGTAGTGCCAGTTTTATTGAGAAGCGCAAATCCAGCTAATTCATTTTCGAGTCTAATTAAAAAAGCTTTTCGTGTGGGATCTTCAAAATAGTGCTTAAAATCATAAGATTCATAAAGACCATCTTCGGGGCATGCCCATTCTTTCGAAATAAATCCGCAATAACGTGACATATCGTAAACATAAAATCGTGCCATATTTTGAATGACAGGATAATCAGCAAGCGTTGCTTCAATCAGTTTGGGTTTAAGCATGAATATTGAATCACTATAAAATAATCAAATTAGGTAGCTTTATTTTACAGGAAATGGAAGAATAACATAATGAAAAAAATACGATTTCTTATCGGTGTTGTGCTGGCGGGTGTGGTAGCTGAATTTATACACACAAATGTGGGTATGCCAGCGACGCATTACAACACGTTTATAGATTTAGTGGCTTACTTAACCAAACCTTTGCAGGCGTTGGGGGCGGCTATTATTTATTATTTGATGGGTGATCGCTTGCCCACTCAATCACGTTTTTTAAGAGGGATTATTTTAGGATTGCTCATCCTCTTGGTGAAAGGACAACTGATACGTGAACCATTAATGAATTTTTTACTTCCCAATACGATGACTGAAGTTCTATTACAATCAACTCAAGTTTGGTTATCCAATTTTGCAATGGCAATTATTATTACGCTAATGATTACGCCAAAAAATAACAGCAGCGCTAGATAACATTGTCGCGCGAGGAGCATCAATTCATGCGAATAAGGGTGTTAGGCTTTCAATATTGCACGCTTAGGAGCGCGGAGTATGCGCTCTGACATATGCTTTTAGAACAGCATTTATTTTTGATTGATAACCTTGTCCTTTCTTTTTAAAATAATCAACTACATCCTCGTCCAATCGTACTGAAAGATGTATTTTGTGAGCAGGCATAACAACCTCTGCGTTTTCCCAAAATTTTTTCATAGTTGCGGGGCTGTCTTTATAGTTGATATCTGTATCATCTTTTTGATGTAATTTAACTAAATTAGTTTTACTTTTCACATTTTTCTTTATAGATTTCGCGTTCATTTCGATTTGCCCTCCTGATTGATATAATACGTATAGCATCCTTTCTTTTCGTAAAAACGACTACGACGACAGCTCCACCCAGTTGACCTAAACCAATCAAGCGTTGTTCTCCATCTTATTTAAAGTGTATTCAAAAAAATCCGCACGTGATTCGTGATTTGGTTAACCAGTAAATCATTTAATCCTATTAGCAAGTAGCCCTGATGGAACGCAGTAACATCAAGGGCTATTCTTACAATTAAAAACCTTGATTTCGCTATCGCTCCATCAAGGCTACTTGCTATACGAGTTATAAAGTTATTTTTTGCAAACTGGAGTTTTTTCTAATAAAGGAGCAAGCTTTTCTTCATGAAAAGCTTTAATGATAGGGTCTCTGATATCTTTGTATGAAATACCTCGTGCGGAGGTACTAGATATTGCTTTCTTGTTTACATGATTAATTGTTAGGAATTCAAATTCATATCGGATGTTGCTATCTTTATCAAGCAATAAGTTATATCTCGCTGAATGGATAACTTGATTTTCGTTTTTGGATTCATTTTCTAATTTTTTTTTCTCCGAGGCGCTTTCATAATAAAACGTAGCGTGCCCATTAAGATTCGCGAACGCTATAAAAAGCGCATCATTTTCTTCCGCAGGCTTGAATAAATTACTTTCTTGAATAATTTTGAATAGGGTTAATGCATTAGCGTTAAATTCAAGGCGACCTGCACTGTTTGTTCTAAATAATCGTTGTTGCATGAGCAGAATCTGGCTCTTCCCCAGATAAGGGGGCACTTTAATCAGAAATA
>AMFJ01000212.1_pt1 | contig 11655 bp, 6 predicted proteins | sample 427208 | NCBI WGS metagenome assembly AMFJ01 (sample SAMN02954298, study PRJNA114691) | groundwater metagenome | biome: aquatic; feature: subsurface aquifer; material: sediment; isolation source: subsurface aquifer sediment | place: USA: Rifle, CO | collected 2008-08
GGCGATTAGAGAAGACAGATTCCTGCTTGTGAAATTCACGACCGAGAATGACTTCATAAACAGTCAATGGAAGATAGAAATAATACAGTGAATACTCGATAAGGTCAAACACGAGGAGATACGCCAAAAAGTCGAAAACAAAGAAGTTTCCGCTATTAAAGACATAATTGAAAATAATTATGATGTAAATCAGTTTCTTGATTCTAGCAATACTACTCCTTTGCATTTTCTGGCAAAACTTATTTCATGTGATCCGAGCCATATATATATTTTACTTGAAAAATGAGCGCAAATTGAAGCAAGGGATTTATCCTGAGCAACCCCATTGCATACGGCAAGCAAGAATAGAAATAAGGAGATGTTAAGCATACTCATCGAGAAGGGTGCGAATATTGAAGCAAAGGATGAGGCTGGTCGCACTCCCATGCATTCAGCTAGCATCGGATACGCGGAAAACTTGAGAATACTCATAGAGAAGGGCGCTTATATGGAATCTCAAGAAAATGCATGACGGACTCCGCTGCATCTAGCCTGTTGTCATGGAGCATCGTCCGAAAACATAAAACTTCTTTTAGAAAATGGAGCTAAAGTCAATGCTGTAAATAAATTCCTACAGACTCCGCTGCATCTTGCTTGCCTCAACAGTGACACTCGTATATCAAAATTACTTCTAGAAGGAAACGCTTTTATCGGAGCAAGAGATTGAAATTGACATACACCACTATTTCTTGCCTGCAGGAATAAAGATGAAAAATTAATCAAATTGCTACTGGAAAAAGGTGCAGATGCCAATGAGACAATTCAAGGGCAGACACCATTGCATATGCTGATTTGAGAAGAAGGGGCGTATCATATTATAGATATTCTTCTGAAATCATGAGCAGATAAGGAAAAGAAGAATAAAGAATGATTTGCGCCACTTCATATCGCATGCAAGGCATGAAATATGTGAATCATAGAATTATTGGTAAAGCAAGGTGCAAAAGTTAATGTAAAAGATAACAATTGAAATACGCCCATGCATTGCATTCAATCTTTTCAGCCTAAATTCTATGAATTTCTGATAAGGAACAATGCAAGCTATCTTGCAAAGAATAATGAAGGATTGTCCGTATTTGATATGGTAATGAAAAAAGAAAAAAATATCATTAAATTCCTAAGGATACTTGAAGAAACCAATAAATTTATCCTGCCAGAATGAGCAGATATTAAGCTCATAAATCTAGCAATCAATAATCAGGATGCTGATCTATTGAGAGTATTGGCAGACAACAAGGTAAATCTTAACAGAAAAGGTCCGGATTGAATTTATTTCATCTCCAAGGCATATTCACAACCTAAAGGAGCGAAGCTATTAAAGGTATTCGTAAATGCCGGAGTACCTGCAAATGTACCGTATTGATCAGACCAATGATTGCTCATAGATATCATATTCTCAAACTTGCCTTTCAAATCAGAATCACCGGATGCTAAGTTCAAGCTATTCTCTAAAATATACGATTCTCTATCGGATAATGATAAATCTGAGTTCATCAAAAAAGCCAGATCAGCATATTCCAATTTCCCAAAAGAACTTATTAAGAGAATCGATGATCTGTTCCAAATCACAGAATCCGATAAATATTGATCTTTTTTCGCAAAGGTTAGCAGACTCTTGAATTCTAGCAGCTAAAAACTCCGATTTCATCATTAATTTTTCGAGATTTCAAAATGGAACAATCCTCCTTGGATAATATCCAAAAAAATGAAACTAGATGCACCGAGATTGAAGACTTTGGTTTTATGAAGACTACAACTTCCGCAGCAATAAATATTATAACTATGCAAAATTTCAGAAGCTATCTCAGCAGATATATCAACTTTGGACAATCTTGATTTGAAAGATTATCTTTCGTGAAAGCGGATAAATTGAAATGAATTTATCTTGAGCAATTTCAGGCGCTATGAGATGAAAGGCTGCAAGATGTTGTTATCGTAATAGTCCCGGATGATCTGTGGCATAAATGAATATCACCATCAGAGTCGCACGCCCATGAAAACATGATATTGTTTAGGCAAGGTTATTTCGAATCAGTTGAAAATCCAGATGGAATAGCCTGGATGATTCATGAGCTTGCCCACTGTCAGAAATTCCTTGATTCTGAAAACAAGGAAGATTATTTTTCGGAAATGCGAAATCCGGCATTCATTGATTTGCCCTGATCAACATATCCTAATAATGCAGTAGAGCGTTACGCTTTCGGACGGCAATTCAGATTTCTGAGACGGCTTGGCAAAAAAAGAGAAGAGATACTTGGTTTGTTGGAGCCTTATTATTCAGTGAAAGATTTCCCTTTTTTCAATAAGATACTGGATGAAGCTTTTGAGAATCAGCACCTTTTAATCTAAAATTTAAATTATGTTATAATATGCGAATCACACCAGACTATAAGATGGATCATCTTCAAATCTGCATCAAGACAGAAGTGATGGAAAAGATAACTGTTTTTCTTAACAGAATCAAGGAACCCGGTCTCCTGAAAGCCATCCACGACACTAATGATATCAATGTGATAGAGTGAAACTGATGACAGCCGATTCTGTGCGACGCAATCAGGCATCACGAGCTGGATTTGGTCAAAGATCTTCTTGATAGCTGAGCTAATCCCAATGATACATTCCCTTACATCTGATATAATGCATATGGATGGGCAAAATTCGTAAGAGATGAGGCAATTGCGGATCTTGTATGGAATCATCCGAGCTACAAAAGGACTATCGGAGATAGGCTGGCATTAACCAGAAACAAAGTATTAATGAAGATAGACAGGGTTTTCGGCATCAAATTCCACAGAAGGAGGGGTTTCTGGTGATAGAGAGATTCTCTCAAAATAAGGTTCTAGAATTGAGCCTTATTTTCTTTTATTGCAGATTTTTACAAGTTTCACGCATTTAGCCGTGATCAATCGTTTATATTTGTGTATATCTCATAAATATGCTAAAATTTAAGGGATTTTATTAATTTTAAAATATATGAATAAATCAGATAGCTCGTACGTCAGAAGGTCGAGAGGAACGTCTTATATTAAGAAACAAGTCCAAAAATCACTTGATCCGTCTCTGGATGATGAATTGATGGGCATTTTGGACAATGAGGATGACAAATCCCTAAAAAAATTCAATGAGGATTATGACAAGATAAAGAAATGAAGGGAAATCATAAAGAAAGTCGTATTTCCTCTTCTTAGGCTTCAGGAATTCATCGGAGATATAACAGAAATCAAGAAGCATCTGACAGATATATCAAGATGAATCGCTGAAAAAGATGAGAGCAGCCTGAATGATGCGAAGCAATCGCTGGAAAAGATCTTAAAGCTGCATAAATCAGATGCGAATGTTTCTGATATGATTGCCCAACTTGTTAAGGTGAATTGAAACATAAGTGCGAAATATGTTATTTCAATCATAAGATCCATTTATTCCAATCAGGATAATCCAATGCTCCTGGAACTCATCTCCATTCTAGAATCAGAATCGGGCAATATCACACTGAAATGATCAATGGCGACTTGAAATTTTGAAGAAATCCCGTCTTTTGATGTTTTTGTAGACACGATAAGCATGGAAATAGCCGAATACCTGAAAAAGCTGAATTTCCTATGAGTCAGCTGAGATGATTCGGTCATAAGCTCCATCCTTATTTGACAATGGCTCAAAGAACAGAAGTCGAGTTCATATATCAGATTGCCGTTTTTCGATGATATGATAAAGAAGATAGAGAAATCAAAGAGGAACTGAAAAGTGGGGCAAGTCGTACTGAAATGACCGCCCGGAACATGAAAGACAAGGATATTCGAATATTTCTGAGAGAAGCTATGAAGACCGCTCAAGGTCATAAGCATGCATGAATATATAAATTTCTATGAGCTGCTGATACAATCGACAAACCTTTCACCAAGCAAAAATCAGATTGATTTCATTGACACGATAATAAAGAATTACAAGGAAATCGGAGGAGAAGAGCTTCTTCATGAGCTTGAAGTGCTTTTTGAGAAGAATAGGGATAAATTCCCATGAGATTACAAGCTTGTAAATTTCATCAATAATATCTTCGACTCAAGCAAGTACATATGAAATTCTCCCACTAGATCAAAGTTAGAATCTGTTGGCGATATCGAGGCAGTCAGCAAATTCGTCATCGATTCGCTTACTTATTGGAAAAATGAGAAAATATTCACGCTACTTCTAAATAAAAAAGAGATAATAGAATGAGAACTTCTTAGCTGTATCAGCAATTGAGAGATCCCAGTGCTTGATGAGATAGATAAAGTTAAGGAGAAAGAAGTCAATTGAATACTGGCTTTTCTGGATCTGGAAACTTGACGGTCTCACAAAGTGCAATGAATGGATAGGGAAGTGTTCATACCAGAATGGTTCTGAGTATATGCCACTTCAAATGACGACCTTAAGCCGAGCGGACCTCTAGGGAGGAGATTCAATAGCGTTCATTTCGATTATCTTGATCTAGAGAATATGACTCTGTATCTGGTTTCTAGGATAGTTGATAATGAACTCAGTTGTCCATTTGATAATAAGGAGCTTATGCAGATAAGCGATTGCCTTACCATGGTTGCAAAATTGATAGAAGAGAATAAGCAATGAGCCTATTCATTCTTGGATTTCTCCATGAGGCTTCTGGATAATTTCATAAATTGATTCATCCAGATTAAAGATTGAACAGTCCAGAAGAAATCAGACATCTGAAACAAGGATACCTATATCTATGAAGCCCTGAAAAATGCTTTTGAGATGCAGACGGAAGATGTCTACGGAAACAAGTCGCTCAAAAATATCCAGATGAAAGAGCTCTGAGAGCAGAAGAACGCGGTCCTGAAGATAATTGACAACAGAATCAATAATGTATGATCAGGTTCGATACTCAGCTGAACAAGATTGTCCAAATGAGTACGAGCCAGAGTAAACTCCGTTCTCAGGAAGATGGATTTGAATAACATCCTTCTAAAGCTGATAGTGAAAGATAAAAATGATAAATACTCTTGCGAGGAATCAGACAAGGCGAGAATCCTTAATTTTTCAGAACAGGTCTCTCGGATCCTGGGCAAGAGCGATGACACTCTTAGGGGCATAATACATCCTTGAAAAAATAGGGAATCTTCTATTTTCACCGAAGGCACCAAAATTTTCTCTGCAAATTCAAATGATGTCAAATTAGAAATCGAATTCGATGGCGATTCCAAGACTATGGAAGTGAGAGCTGATGCGAGTAAGATAAAATTCAGCTGCAAGAGCATCGAGGAATGTGTTCCGGGCAGGAAATATCTTATAGATCAATGAGAGGACATGGGATGATATATGACTATAGATATGGTCCCGCATATGGCATCTCCCGTAATTTATACGAATTTATCTGATAAATATAAATCGAAGAATAGGTTGCTCAAAGGCGCGTTCTATCATAATTGACAACTCATTTGAATCAATGAAGACTTTAATGGCAATAAATTTCTAAGCATTTGAGATGAGGAGATAGATAGCTCAGAAGAAGAGATTAAATGCAGGGTGGATGAGAATGGATTATTCTTTATTGTGAACAAGATCTGAAGCGTGAGCATTATACCTGCAGAAGAAAAGGATGCGTTCACAAGGTTTTTCGCAAATCTCACTTATGATGAAAGGCTAATGAAATGACAAACCCTCTTATCTCTGTCTTTGAACGATTTCTGAATTCCTGATGATTGAGAATCCGCTTTCTGAGATATAAGATTCGATTCCACATATGAATATCTGTTTGTTGACATCGTAAGCAAATGAGAAACAACGACGAATACTATTAAAATTTAAAAAATGGGATTTTTTTTCGCAAACTGAAATGTTTGAGATTCTGATTTTAGAAGTGAGACCTCACCAGTTGCACCCGTCACTGGTGGCAAAATGCGTCAATCAAGCCGCGTTGAGGCTATTTCTCAGTCCTTCCGGTCCAATGCTGATGAGGCTTTGCGGGCCATGGATTCGCTTATATCTGATTCTTTTGAATCGGTCGTCTCATCGTGAGAAAGCCAATTGAGAAGAATTTTAAGTGAAGTGAAAAGGAGGTTGAAATATGAGAAAAAGAATATCTTGGTCCCAAGGCTCACTAGGATGATAGATGATGATGCCAATATCCATAATAGGTGAGCAAGATTGCCTTTTCTGGAAGAGAAAATAGTAGACAATCCTGATTATGAAGATGTATTCGCCCTGAAATCACCAGTCGTCCGAAAAGAGATAAAAATACTCACAAGGAGCTTGGATGTGGAATTGCCTCCTGAGCCGGTTTGGGTCCAACTGAGGATTAATGACAATTATTGATCGGATTATGGCTCTCTTGAGTTCCGCGATGATTATTCAAAGCATATTCAGCTTTTTTTCAGATTGGTCGGATTCTGCAAAGAGATCCTGAATGAGGAGATAAAGATAAATCTGATATGCAAATCTGAGGAAGAGGCAAAGATAAATCGCGAGTTGCTGAAAAACCTGAAAATCGATGCTGAGATGATTTTTGAAGAAGAAAGATCTGACAGTAGCATTTTGGTTTTTGAAGTTGTGAGGGATTTGAATATGAATTTTGATCTATTCTCCCAGAAAGGCAATATAGCGCCATTCGAATGTCAAGTCACAACTATCGCGAATAAATTCAAAAATGTTAATATGCAGGATAACCTGCACAAAACAAAAACAACTATTCTGGAATATTTATTAGGTTCACTGAAGCGGTATTATGAATTTTAGGAAATGACTGCTGCACATATATGAGAAGACAAACAATGCCGGAAAAGAAACAAAGATGACGGCATTTGTCAGGAATCAAGTCGGAAGGATATTAGAGAGATCTTTCAATCATGCCGATTTGAAGGATTTTTATCTTGCCAATGCAAACGATAGCCAAAAAATCCAACAACTCAGAAGATCTGCTCAAAATTTCAATTTTTTTGAGTTCATATCTTTTCCGGAAGAATGAAAAAAGCGTTTTTTTGATTTGATGGAAAACTGAATCCATATAATTTCTGCTGATAATGCCTTTTCTGACAATGGGAATTCTCTTCTGACTAGATTGAAAGAGATGAGGGCACAATCTGTTTGATGATTACAGTCAAAGCCCGAGCTCGAAAATTTTTTCAGCGATATTTATGAGTTGGCAACAGATTTCAGTGTCCGGCAAAACGAATTGAGGAGTTTAATCAGAGACGAGTTGAATCCTGCCAAAAGAAGGGTAAATACAGTTGCAACTGCCGATTCTGAGGAATTTCTCAATTTTTTAGATGCATTCCAGGATGACTCGGACCTTATGAAAGCTTCTGACAGAGAAACAAAAAAACTCATGTTTGAAATGCATCCAGATTATGCAGAATTCAAAGTTGCCATGAATGTAAAATTGGATGATATCAGAAAAAATTTTGATGATTGAGATTTTAAGGATTGAGCGGCAAAGCTAGAGAGATTATTGAATGAAGATTGGGGAGAATATCAGAAGAATCTGCTGAATCAGATGAAAAAACTGATTTCAATAATCCGTGAAAACAATAATGATGAGGAGATTCCTCATCAGGCGAAAGATATTCTGCTTTTCAATTTCGGATCCTTCGCAGAATGCTATGATGATTGACTTTTAGAGAAAATCTTTCCATATGCCCAAAGTCAGCTGACTCATTTCGGAGCCGGATATCTTATGGAATTCCGTTTTGAAATTAGGGAATTGCTGCTGCTCGAGTCTTGTTTCAGAAAATTCGGAATCATTGAGCCAAAAGCAAAAGAAGAGTTCCTTAATATACTGGTAGGAAAGCATCAGATATCTAAGATTGCCTTTTATTTCTATAAGAAAGAATGATTTGAGGTCGATTCACAGAAGATAATCGAAATGTGAAAAAGAAGAATCGAAAAAATCATGCACACCGAAGAACCTCCCGAAAATATAAGAGAGGTACAGAAAAAACTTGAATCATATGCAAAAAGAACGTGAGATAGGCTCTGATTTTTAAGTGTAGGGATTTTTGAGACTGCTATAAAGGCAGGAAAATTAATGCTCTTATCGCTTGGCGCTTTGGGCTTGGCACTCCTTTGACTCCTGATGCAAGCCAAAAGACTTCTCGCAGATTTCTTCATTTGACTCTCGAATATACTTGGTTCCTTTGCAGTTCCGATAATGAATATCCCGATTCCAAAGATTATCACTGACATGCTGCCAGATAGCCTCTGATTGCCAGATATGTGAAAAGACTTTCCGAATCTTACATTATCAGATCTCATAAGCAGCATTTTAGAGAATTGAGCTTTCTCAAAAGAATTGCGGAACTGATTCAATAGTAAATGACATGATATTGAGCAGGATCTCACAAGCGGCAAAAAGGAGAATTTATCTTGAATCAGGGTTTTCAATTACGACAGGCTGAATAGCCGGTTGTTGGTCGGAGAAACTTTTACAGAATTCCAGGGACATAAATGGAAAAAAGAGAAAATTGATTTTTCAAGTGTCCATGTGCTTGAATCCTATAATTCAAAAACTTCGGAAAGTTCGCCTGCTGACCATTCATTTTTTCTGGAAAGATTCTCCTGGTCTCTTGAAGAGCAAAGCCCAGAAGCGATAATAATGTGCATGAGCTTTAAAATTCTCAGATGATGAAGGAATTCTGTAGTATGTCCAAGATGATATATCCCTATTTTAACCCGACAATCGCGGGAAAACCTGGCAAATTCCTGAATTTCATACAAGCTTTATTGCGTGAAGGAGTTCGGATATTTTTATATAGACATTTCCAAAAAACCTGAGTACAATCTGGAATTCGAGTTCAGGAGATACTGAGATGAGGATTGCAATTGAATATTCTTCAGTTGAGATTCAGGCAAGGAAAAACAGAGGCTATCTGAACCGTTCTTGACGGAATGAGAGCTGCCGGATGACCTCAGATTATTCTTCGAGGCCTCAAGTTATTTGAGCGATGAAGAATTCATGGCTGCATGCGTGGGATTTTCAAAGGAAAATTTCAAATACTCACTTACTTATGAAACGACACTTGAGCACCAGAAGCATGGAACTCATCTTTCCTGAGTCGCTCATTCCAAAGTCTGAGATTGCAAAAATGTCAATTCATTATTCGTATGATTGGCCAGAATGAGAGATATCAGGGCAAGAATTCTGGCTTGATATGTCGAAACTCAGAATGAGATGTTCGAATGACATGGTATCACAGAGGTTGATTACTGATGAAAATGCAAACTCTATGACTCGACACCTTGAGATCATCTATGAGATTCTTTTAATGGGCAGAGCGAAACGGACAAGATAATTGAAAGGATAAAAGATAAGATTGATGCCATTTCCGAAATCATAAAAAACTGAGCTTCAAAGATAAATTTCACTTATATAATGGAAAAATTGGAAGAGAAACTTTCGATTCTGCTTGCCATGAAAATAACCCAAAAAAAGAAACAGCTTGAGATATTTCTCATCAATAAAACATGATGATCTAATATCCTTCCTTCGATTTCATATGACCTCATGATGCTCCCTGATCCAACCTTGCTCAGCAAACATACAAGCATGGAACAATATAAGGCTTTCCTCAAAACTTACCTAAGCATATTGACTTCCATTGAATATAAAATCAAAAACTTAGATATCTGGTATGTGGGAAACTCGGAATCGGTGGAAAGGAAGAAATCTAGAATGGATATCCTGAGAAAGATTTCGGATGTGGTGTGAGTTGAACTTCACTACGAGGCCTATATGCAGATGTATTTCAGATCCGTATCAATGCTGGATGAGATGAATGCGTCTCCTTGATCTACCGTCAGGCAATTATTTTGAATAACTGAGGTTTCCTCGGTCATAAAAAAGCAATATTTTATGGAAACCTTGAGGAAACTTCTTGAGATGAATAACATGAATCCCAACGTTATAGAAGAGAAGCTTTCTCGTCTTGATAGGATTCTTCTGTATCTTTGACTTGAAATGGTTCATGAGACAATGGTAGACTTCAAAGAACTTGATAATTCTGATTTCATAAAATGTGTCTATCTCCCTGTTTCTCTGCAAGAAATTGAAGAAGAGCCTATGAATGATTGAAAAAAACATAAGCTATTGACTTCTGACCAATTTTCTGAATCCGCTAAAGTCAAAGAAGCCATACAATCAAATTTGGAGACAATATATTCTTCCATAAAATCCTGATCTTCACGGGCATTCGAATATATAGATAAAGACAATTTCCTTTGTTTATTCCAGGAATCGATTGACGATACTCTTAAATTCCCAGCGTTTAATGATGATGTATCTCGGAAAATCTGATGATCCTTGCCAAATTGAAAATATGAATGATGAAGTTTTCTATTGGATCAGTGAAATTGTGCTCCGATGCTCAGGCTTGATATCCTGCTTCAGCTTTATAACGGTCTTAATACATGAGAAATCAATTTCTCCATACCTCAGAACATTGCGAATATGAGCTACCAGAATGCCGATTATACGGGATTCATCAATAAGGAAATCTCAAAACTGAACCAGATAGTCATTTATAACAATAAATTCTGAAAGGATGATTTCGTAGATAAAGTGCACCTTTTGATGGCCAAGTGAATATGAGTCTCAAAATTCGATAATTATCTGTCACAAAAAAGATTCTTAAGCGATCCTAAGAATATAATTTTCGTCCTAAGGCTGATAAAATCTGATTTAGACGCAATAGATAGGCAATCTGGGAATATGTCATTAAATATGAATATCACATATCAGAATGCAAAGACCAAGCATGATACTCTGACAGAGCAAAAAAACAGCCTGATGATATTAAGGAACAAGCTGAAATTCATCCTGAATAATGCGTATGGTGACAATCCTGGCATAATTCTTGATGTATTTAATATATTCTGAATAGAGAGCAAGCGAGACAAGGAACTCGTCATGTCTTGTCTGAAAGACATCGCGGATATGAGATCTCCTGAGATAATAAACTATGAAGCAGCTATGAATATCTTGCTTGAAGGGCATATCAGAAAATACTCAAGATTCGAGAATAGATCAGATCTCTGAGGTTATTGAATTGGTGCTGAGCTTGTAAGCAGATTCGATCTGGAGGATTCATTTGGGGTTATGCCATGAGAAGTGCTTATCGAGATAGCAAAGAATCAGTTGGCTCAAGTAAAGAAGAATCAGAAAAAGGAAAGAGATTTTTTTGACGGACTAGATATGGCAATGTCAGAAAAGCAGGCAAAAATGTTCAAAGTGCTAATTCATTCGCTCAGATATGCGAATTATGCAAATATGCTCGATTCTATGAAGGCTAAAAGCCTGATATACAAGATAGAGGAAAGGCTGAATGCGTATCGTGAAGATTCATATTCTGGCCTTAGAGGCCTTTAAGAGTTGGGAATTTTCTAATTCTTTTGGTGCCCGGAGAGGGAATCGCCCTCTGGGCCGCCCTCGGCCAGAAGCCAAATCATTGGCTTCTTAAAATTACTATCGCATTTTGCCTCACGTTCGATTCCTTCTCAAGAACTTATGAAATCAAAAACCCCAGTTTTTCAACTGGGGTTTTAAATTTCATTGGTGCCCGGAGAGGGAATCGTCATTCCCCTGACAGAGACGCCCGTAGGAAGTACTCTTGGGGTGCGGGACAGGGTCGG
>AMFJ01025861.1_pt1 | contig 11653 bp, 10 predicted proteins | sample 427208 | NCBI WGS metagenome assembly AMFJ01 (sample SAMN02954298, study PRJNA114691) | groundwater metagenome | biome: aquatic; feature: subsurface aquifer; material: sediment; isolation source: subsurface aquifer sediment | place: USA: Rifle, CO | collected 2008-08
AGCAACAACCGCGATTTGTTTTTGGATTTCAACAGCGGCACGGTGGTGAGCCTCACCATCAATGACAAACCAGTCACACAACCCGTTTATGACACAAACACCATAACACTTCCTGCCCGAAGTTTGGTGGCAGGCACCAATCACGTAAGCATCATGTTCTCTCACGCCTATGGTGAAAACCACTTGGGCTTGCTGAGGTATCAAGATCCTCTGGATTCAAAAACCTATGTGTACACAGCGGGGGGCTCTGAATTCGCGCGATACGTCTTCCCCTGTTTCGATCAATCAGACATCACTTCCTCACTGAATCTGGTTTTGCAAACACCTGCCGATTGGCGAGTCATCACCCAGGGCAAAGCAGATGTTGTGTCCTTGCCAAATAAGACGAATCGTTTCTGGGCCTTTCGAAGCTCCCAACCCGCGGTTGTCAGTTCTTTCGTCCTCATCGCGGGGCCCTTTGAGCAGTGGCAGAAGGATCATAACCAACTCTCCATGCGCCTGTTTGTCAGGGCATCTTTGGCTGACAAGATCAAGCCTGTGGAGTGGTTTTCTCCCATCAAACTGGGAATGGCTTTTTATCAAAATTATTTTAAGACACCCTATCCACACAATAAAATCGATCAGGTTTTTTTGCCCGAACAAGTCTCTCAAGAGGGCCACTCAGCACTGCTCGTAATGAGCGATGCCTCTCTGTCCTCGCAAAGAAGGGTCCAGGTGCGCTCGCTACTCAATAAAATGGCACACCAATGGTTGGCTCCCAACATCACCACCGCATCGACCAGGGACTTATGGCTTGTTGACGGCTACGCGCAATATTCAGCTGGGTTAGCCGCGGATCAGATTGATCGATTGGCTTCACAACAAGCTCAGGCTCTGCCGACAAATGCCCGGCCGGAACCTCCTGTCAACACAACCGGACTCGACACCACACTCACCCCCCAGGGTGACGACACGAATTTTTATTCTTACCTTAAGACACTCACTCCCACTGCAACACGTGAATCGGTCAGCACGCTAGCCAGCAACACAGCCGCGACCACCTGCTCACAGGAGCGCCTTGAGCAACTAGATCGTTTCATCACCAATAACCCGCGGCTCCCCGGTGTGATGAAAACACATTTTCTTTCTGCCAAACAGCAATATGAGTTGTGTCTGAATAAGCGAGGAGAGTAACGGTCTCTGACGCCATCACACAGGCGCATCGAAAAGGTTCTCAATATCGGATAACGACAGTCTTTTGAGCCAACTGGTTTCGTCCGTGATGAGAGAATCCGCCAGCTCTTTTTTGCGCTGTTGCATGTTGTGAATCTTCTCTTCGATCGTTTCCCGCGTGATCATGCGGTATACGAACACCGGCTTTTCTTGGCCAATGCGGTGCGCGCGGTCTGTGGCCTGGTTTTCAACAGCCGGGTTCCACCAGGGATCAAAATGAATCACATAATCGGCACCCGTGAGGTTGATCCCCACGCCCCCCGCCTTGAGACTGAGCAGGAAAATTTTGTTGTCCTCGTTTTCCTGAAATTCGTCGATCACGGCCTGACGATTCTTGGTCGAACCGTCCAAATAAACACTTTGCCAGCCAAACTGATTAATTCCTGTCTGGATGATCTGCAACATTTCGACGAACTGACTGAAGAGCAAAATGCGGTGCCCTTCATCGATCACCTCTTCCAGGAAGGGAAAGAGCTCTTGAATCTTGCCGGACTCATCAAACGGGGCATTCATGTCTTTGTTCACCAGACTGGGGTGACAACAAATCTGCCGCAAACGGAGCAGAGCCGTCAAAATGGAGAAGTAACTCTTCTCGACACCCTTGGAATCGATGTTCTTGAAAATTTCGGATTTTGAATACTCGGCAATTTCGCGATACAAGAGTTTTTGTTTTTCTGTGAGCTCACAATAATGCAAGGTTTCTGTCTTCGCGGGCAATTCTTTGAGCACCTGATCTTTGGTCCGTCTCAAAATAAACGGCATGAGTTTTTGTTTGAGTTCCGTACGACGATCCTGATTGTTGCCCTTCTCGATGGGTTGCGCCCAGTAACGTTTGAATCCTGTTTGCGACATCAAAAACCCGGGCATGACGATCTGAAAAATGGACCACAATTCCATCAACCTGTTTTCAATGGGTGTGCCCGACAGGGCCAGTTTGTATTTGGCCTTGATCTGGCAAAAAGCTTCATGGGTTTTGGTGCGATGATTTTTGACTTTCTGCGCCTCATCCATGATCAGGTAGTACCAGTTGCGTTTGCTGTACTCGTCCAAATCTCTCTGAATGAGTGGGTAACTGGTGATCACGATATCGTTGTTCTCGGCCTCTTTGAAAATGCTGGAACGATTTTTCCCTACCAACGCCACGACCTTCATCTGTGGGGCAAAACGAGTACACTCCCTTATCCAGTTTTCCACAACAGACGTGGGACACACCACCAGCGAGGGGAGTTTCTTCGTTTGCCTTTCCTGATTGATGAACGCAATGGTTTGAATCGTCTTGCCCAAACCCATATCATCCGCCAGAATACCACCGAAGCCAAACCGCTTGAGAAAATGCAACCAGTTCACACCTTCCTGCTGGTACACCCGGAGGTCTCCTTTAAAATCGGCGCTGAGTTCGACTTTTTCGATCCCCATGAAATTCTGCAGGGCCTTGCACAGATTGGACGCCCCCTCATCCCACTGACTCCGTACAAAATGCGAATCGGATAGAAGCGCGATGCGGCGCTCGAGATCAGCCGCGTCCCCGGCATGCAGGGTCATGAATTCGCGGGATTTGTCAATCGCCACACGCTCAATGTAGTACTCAAAAAAATCACAGATATCGGCCGACAAGACCGCCATGCTGTCCACGCCATCCAGATGAATAATCTTTTTGAGTTTGCTCTTGGTCTTGAACAAATCGTACATGCTGATGACGTTCCCCTTTGCCTTAAAGCTGGGAAACACAACGATGCGCTCATCTTCATCGAGACGAACATCGAAAAACAGGCTCCAGTCTTTGGTGATGATATTTTGACTGGTCAGTTTTTCCAACCCGTTCCATTGCCATTGGGTGGGCATCGCGTCCATGATCTCCAACAGGAGGGTAAAACAATAATCAGAGTTTTTGTTATAGATCAGTTGCAGGGAATAGGGCCGCTTCTCTCGCAAGGCTGGGGAGGCCTGTGTGATGAGGGTTTTGGCCTTTGATTCCAGTTCCACATCGCGTTTGATGTATTCCCCCGAGGTGCTTTTGCCTTCCTTGGGAAAAAACATGAAGGCATCCTTGATTTCTTTGAACAGGGGAACCTCTTGACCCAAATAAGCCACTTTGGGGGTCAAAATGATCCGCTTGGGTTCCAGTTCCAGGTCGATGATGAACTGTGGACGGATATTTTTTTGTGATTCCTTGACCTTGATGTTGGCATCGAGTTCAATCTGAATATCCTGTTTCAAACGGGGAACCTGATTGAACAGAAAATCGTGCGCCTGATTGGCCCCCAGATTGAAACTGCCTTTCTTGAGCATGGGCCATTTGCGAAAGATTTCGTGATTTTCAATTTCAAAAATCACATCGCCATTACGCACCCACAACGGATTTTCGACAATCAAATCGTTTTTGTTCAGATCCGTCAATGTGTCGAACACTTTGTATTTGACAGAAAGTTTGACAGAACCATTTGCCTCTTTTTCGACTTTTAAAATGGGTTTGGCTGGGGCTGGCAGGATTTTTAATTTTTCTTTTTTTTCTCCAAAATAAAAACTGCGCCCCTTGGACAGCAGGGAGAGAAACGTGGCTATTTTGTGCCGGGGAACAACGACGCAATGGTCCAACGCCTCCACCAGACATTCGTCGTACAACCATTCCGCCAGATAACGATCGGTTAAAGAGCGAAAAGAGTCTTCGGTCATTTCGTGGCGGTCACTGACCAATTTTAATAATTTTCCGTCGCCTCGCTTCTCTAAAAACCTCACGATGATCTGATCTTTATTGTTTTTGGGAATGCTGATCCAATAAATCAACCGAATGGCGGAATCTGTCTGGCCCAAGGTCTTCACACTCAACTCATGTTTTTTTGCAGCTAAGACAGCCATAATGCGCGCCTCCCATACATTCATAGACTTCTGTCATTTTCTGGAACATCTACCACCAGACGTATTATCGCAACAACAGGCCTTCCTGTTGCTCTTTATTGTCATTTTTTTCATATTTGTTTAACTTTTGCCCGTCGGTAACCAATTCATATAGTCTACTTTTGCCCCCTATTACAAGTCCAAAGATTCAGGGACAGGTAACTTTTTGCATTTTACCTCTGACAGCCCTTCTAAATAGTCTGTCCAGTATGTATCCACGCAGCAGACCATGGGCTGTTCATGAGGTCACATCATCCATGCTGTAGCGAGGCCCGGACTCCCCAATGTTTTGTTTTTCTGGCTGTCAAGTCCGCATTCGCAGTATTTACATTTTTATTAATTATACAACCACCTGTTATTGTTAAAGTATTTTTGCATTATCTTTTTTGGAATTGGCATTAGTTTTGCTTATATTGAAAATGGTGATATAATAATTAATGATACCAGGACATTCTAATGAGGTTATTAGCAATGTCCACGAGGAGACAATTATGGCATTGATAATCCCTTCAAGCCTCACGGAAGCTGAAAGCAGTCAACTTGATGAAATTTTTGAAAATTCCTCTGAGGCCATTGAAGCCCTCGAAAGCGGGACCCTCCCCGAAGGCATACCTGCGGACGATATTATTTTATGGGCGCTCTCTGAAAACAATGATGGCAGTTGGCTCGATCCCGAAAACGCAAATTTAGAATATTTATGGACTGACGCCGTGCTAACCGCCTTGGATGACGTCCGCATGCTGAACATGGCCAACTCTGAATTCGATAACCTGATTAACGATATTGTCGCTTTTCAAAACGCGGCAGGACAGCCTGCGAATGCCATCAATGATGCCGCCAAAATCATCGAAGATTACATCGCGCAGTATGGTCCCATCATGACGGAGGGGACCGAGGAAGAACTGGACACCGAAATGCAGAACCTGATCGAATTTTTCAAAAACACCAATCCATACATTTATCTGTTATTGTACGTGATGAACAAATTGGGCCCTGAAATCGAAGAGGGGCAAAAAGTCCTTTTGGAAAAAACAGAGGAGAATTGTAAAACACTTGCGGACCTCGTTGATGGCATAGAAGATTATAACATGGAAGATTTTGAGGACCAGGCCGCTTTGAAAGCAGACGAGTACACAATTCAGAACATCAAGGAATCACAAACAGTTCTGGACGAAACCCTGAAGCTGTTATCAGAATTTGTAGAGAGCGCTCTCGAACTGGCCAGCAGTGGCATTCAGAGGACATCGAGTGCAACAAGAACAATTATTCAGAACATGGGCTAGAGGGCCCCAGGTGCGTGGTGTTTGTTTGTTGTGAGAGAGACTTTGCTTGCTGGTCACCAGGTTTGCTGTTATGCTGAGAGCGAAATAACTACAACAAAACACTACTATGGCACATAAAAAAGAGGACATGAAACCGAAAACGATCGGTCCGAAGCCACTACAAAAAACTGTGGCCGCGCCCACTGCGCAGGGGGCAACACCAGCGATCGATCAAGAGGTTAAACTGCCATCGTTCTTTGACAAGCACCCAGACGTAAAGGCCCGCATGGTCGCCTACCTTAAAGAGATCCCTCGGGAACAAAAACAAAAAAGTCTGCAGGACTTTTACAAGTTCATCAACGGGGACCTCACGTGGGGAGAGATCCGCAAAATATCAAAACGCATGCAAAAGGAACTCGCCCGCATCGCCTTTTTGAATTTCAAAATGCAGAGGTTCGAAAAGGCCGAGACGCTCTTCAAGGGTTTGGCCGTCATCGACCACACCAATTGGTATTACCGCTCTGCCTTGGGAGCCGTGTATCAGAAGAAAAAACTCTTCGAAAAAGCCATCGACGAGTACAGCACGGCCCTTGAGTTGAGAGAGAGCGAGGTCACCAGCCTGGTCAATCGCGGAGAATGTTTTCTTCAGCTCAGGGATTTTGATTCTGCCCTTGGCGATTTTAACAGTGTCGTGCACCTGAATCTGCCCGACAACAATCCCTGGCACATTCGGGCGCGCGTTTTAAGACAAAGGGTGCTGATGGCAAAAAATGAGGATAATAAATGAGTAGTGTTTCATCAGTCAGTTATAACTATGACACGGCCATGGAAACCATTCGGGCCGATGTGGAAGCGTATTGCGAAACCCACGGAATCGATCCCGATGAGTTTCTGACCAATCTCGATGGCAACGTCACCTCCAGCATTTTCGACAACCCCACGCTCGAGGCCTACTTTCAGTTGGCCTACATGCAGTTGGTGGAGCTCCTCTACCCCGAAGTGATCAACAGCCTGGAGGCGCAGGTCGGTGAAGTCAATTTCGACACCCTGTACGCCGCCGCAGGAGATGAGTTCAACGGCTACATCACCTCACTCATTGAGGACGATCCCGAGTTGATGGCGCTCTTTGCCACACAAGCAGGGGGTGAAGGGGAAGGCGACTGGGTGATGGGTTATTTGTCTGACTTGGCCGCCAACACCGACATGGGAGATTCCAACCAGGGTTCACTCACCGATGACGCACGCGCCCTAGCTGATATGTACGGGCTGGGGGAAGGTTTCGACTGGGTGATTAATCAGGAAGACTTGTTTGCTTCGGCCGAAATGGCCATTTTAGACAGGCTGGCCGAGTATGACCAAGCTATGGCCGACCTCGTGGCCGCACTCGAAAGCGGCGCTCTGAGCGACACACAATTTGCAACCGAAGTTCAAAACTGTCAATTTGCCCGTGAAGTCGATATCGCTTTGTTGCAACAAATGACAGATACGAAAATGTCCCTGTTCGAGACGATTTCCAAAATTTACAATCAGACCTTCGAAATGCAAAAATCGATCATCAACAACATACGTGTGTCTTAAGACGCTTTTGAACTCGCTATGGACGAAACCAAGCTCATACCAACCATCTCTTCGAAAAACAAAAAAATCGATCCCGACAAGATCAAGTCCAAACTGTTATCCCCCAATCCCAAACGCATAAAATACATCACCGATATTTTGGCCGCGCTGAGCGAAAACAAAATCACCTTTGCCTCTGTGACACGTATGGATCGCAAAAAAATGCGTTCGCTCGCCGAGCAAGGTTATATCAAACTCAAACACGGCCGCTATGATGAGGCCCGCAAAATCTTCGAAATCCTCACGTTCGTCGACCACAAAAATTATTTTCACCATTTGGCCCTGGGCGGTGCCTATCATAAAATGAAAAAGTATCTGGACGCCGCTTTTCAATATGGTGAGTGCCTCAAATACGATTCCGAAAACATCAACGCCCTCGTGAACAGGGGCGAAATCTTTTTAAAACACAAAAACTACAAAAAGGCCGCCGAAGACTTCCGGTCAGCCATTCTGCTCGACAAAACCGGCCGTGATGTCTTTTCCAACCGGGCCCGCTCTCTCGTCATTGCCATCAGACGCTCTTTGGCCAGGGACAAGGGCAAACAAAATGTGGCCCTGCCCGAAAATCCCTCGAAGAGAAAAAAACTCAAACCAGCTGTCCTCATGTCCAAGAAGCCCACCAAACAAAAAAAATTCATTGGCAGATGAATGGCAGTCCCTGAAAAATCCTCGTAACGTCATGGCGATGCGCGGCAATCCACTTGTTTTGCAATGACAAATACGCAAAGAAAACATATACAGGGCGGGGGGGGTATGATCAAAAATCTTTTTATTGGCCTGGGCTACAATTTTAAGGGTTTCGGTTTTTTCATAACAAACCGGACACTGTGGAAGTTTGCCATCATCCCATTGTTCATCAATCTGTTGGCCCTCATATTGCTCATCGCCCTGTACGTTAGCCACTTTGGCGACATCTTCGCATTCATCACCAAACCCTTGGGCTCGCTCGACATCACGGCCCCAAACGGTTTTTTCTGGCACCTGGCGGACGGGCTCTTCTGGTTCTTGCGTTTTGGTTTAAAAATCGTTTTTTTCGCCCTTTCGTTTGTCCTCATTTTTATGCTCGTGTTCATCTTAAGCGGTTTGGTCAACGCGCCCTTTTACGAACTCCTGGCGGAACAAGTCCTCACACTCAAAAACGAGTGGGTCGAAAGACCCTTTCAACTGAAGTCATTTCTCACAGAAATGGGTCACTCCCTGAAGATCGAATTGTGCAAATTGGTTTTGTTTGTAGCCCTCTCCTTGATGATCCTCGTCTTAAGCAGTGTCCCTGTCATTGGGGTCTTTTTTGGCTTGATTGGAATTGTCTTCGCCGCCTGGTTTTTCGCTTTTGGACTCAGCTCTTTTCCGCTGGTCCTTCAAAGAAAGAGTTTTAAAGACATCTTAGGCTGGGCGTGGCAGAATAACATGTTGCTCACAGGTTTGGGCCTTCCGGCGACCATTCCTGTCGTCGGGATGCTCTTCCTCCATTTTCAGGTCATTGGTGGCACCCTGCTGTACATCGACCACAAACAACCCGAACATTTATGAGCTCGTCCAGATCTCTCACAGGCCTCCTTGCCCTTTTGTTACTCCTTCTGCCGCAGGCCTGCAATCGCACGCCACCAGAACGCGCGCTTATGAAGCATTTTGAGACAGAAAATGCGCTCACCGTGCAGTTTCAAAACAACTACATCGGTTACATGGAATATCAATTGGCCCATTTTTCGGAAAAACGCGCACAGTTGGAGGGGCTCTTCAGGACCATCAACTCCCCTTTCAACAAAATGACCACGGTTGAGCAACAAGCGTATCAGCGCCATTGGCAAACACTCATGCAACCACTGGTCGACTCGCTTTACGCCAACACCCGTTTGATGGTCATGAATGAAAAAGAGAAGGCAACACCAGCAAAACTCGCCAAAATCAATGAACTCACGATCAAAATGAACCTCTTGGAAAGTGCTGCGCCTAATCAACAACTCCTCCCCCAGCTCTTTGGCACACCAAAATAAATGGAATTGAAGGCTGACCGGTCACACAACATGGTAGACAGATTTTTTAAAGCTGATATGAAGAGGCAGGGGGAATCTTCTATGAAGGTCAGACAAGCCGTCATTCCAGCAGCCGGACTGGGCATCAATTTTCTGCCCATCACCAAAACAATTCCCAAAGAGTTGCTCCCCATCATCGACAAAACCTGTCTGGAATACGTTTTTGCCGAGGGAATAAGTGCCGGTGTGGAAGAGTTTATCGTCGTCATCTCCAAAGAAAAGCAGATCATCAGGGACTATTTTGAGGACAGTCAGTATATGATCGACTGGTTGAGAAACCGTCATTTGGACAACCTGATCCCCACCCTCAATCCCCTGCCCAAAAACATCAAACTCACATTTGTTTATCAGGATGAACCCTTGGGCCTGGGACACGCCGTGTACTGTGCACACAAACACATCACCGATGACAATTTCTTCGTATTGCTCCCCGACGACATCATTGATGCCGAACCACCCGTAACCAATCAGTTACTGAAGGTCTACGCTTTCCAGCAAAGACCAACGATCGCCGTCATGGAAGTCCCGTGGGAAGATGTGTGTCGCTATGGTATTGTGCAAGCCACGCCAGTTTCCGAACATGTGGGGGCTGTGCAAAACATCGTCGAAAAACCCACTCGACAGGAAGCCCCGTCAAATCTGGCCGTCATGGGACGCTATCTGCTTCCCAAAAACATTTTCAGCTACATCGTCAAAACAAAACCAGGCGCGGGGGGAGAAATCCAGCTCACCGATGCCATTCGCAACATCATTGCCGATACGGGAGTGAACTCGTACGTGTTTGAGGGGGAACGATTCGACACCGGAGAGCCATTGGGCCTCTTGTTAGCCAACCTGGTTTTTTCACTCAAGCATCCCGTGTACAAAGACAAAATTCAAAAAACAGTCAAAATGCTCTCCGCGGGAATATAGGCACAACATCTCTTTACAAAGAACGTCAACACCAAACGCTTGACTGACCAGTGAACGAAGCTAAAAAAAAAGTTCCAAACCCGTCTGATTCGCCTTGACATTGCTTTGCCGAGTAGTATTGTTCGCGGCAACGTATCAGAAGGCGGCAAACACCTAATGGTTGTGTGTTCGCCACCCTCTGATTTTATATCATCTCAACAGGAGAGATTATGACAAAAGCAGAATTGATCGATCGCGTAGCCAAGGACACAGAAGTTTCCAAGGCATTGGCAGAACAAGTCATCAACAGCGTTACTGACCAAGTGTCAAAATGCTTGAAGAAAAACGACAAAATCACATTGACTGGTTTTGGTACTTTCATGGTTAACAAAAGAAAAGCCCGCACAGGCCGTAACCCACAGACCGGCGCCGAAATTAAAATTAAAGCGACCAGAGTCCCCAAGTTTAAACCCGGCAAAGCCCTGAAAGACCAAGTCAGCAAGTAATAAATTGTTCTTTTAATCAGAGCCCGGTTTATGATAAATGATCATCAAAAACCGGGCTTTTTTATGTCTGCTCAAAAACACAAAAAATCCTTTGATTGGCAAGATGGCGAGACGCTGGACGACAAAGAGAACTATTCGCCAATGGGGGATGTGCGCGCCACGGGAATGCCCAAACTCAAGAAGGCCGTTCCCGCCGATCCTGTCACCAGAAAAAAAGAAAGAGACGCCAAGATCCTCGCTGAACAATCGTTGCCTCTCCAAAAAATCCGAAAACCCCAAAAAGAGGGCGAAATCATCATCGAAGAAAGTCAGTCTGGTCTTTCGGGTGATTTCGAAGACAGTCAGGTCAGAAAAATCATTGATCACGGCAAAAAACTGCGCGGGGTTGATCGCTTCGGCAAAAAGAAAGAATCGTAAATGAGGCTAACAGCAATGATTTAGGATAAAACCTTTTAGCATTCACCACAACAATGCCCACCCTTCATAAAATTCTCATTCAGCAAATAGCCTTGTCTCCCTTGTTCCAAACACGATTTCAAAGGGACGATAGGGAGTTGGCTTCTTCGATACAAACGCATGGCCTTTTGATCCCGCCTGTGCTCTGGCAAAATGAAGCAGGCTCTTTCTTTATCATTGATGGCGCCGCAAGATTGGCCTGCGCCTCGGCAATCAAGCAGGAAGCAGTTGCTTGTCAGGTCATGTCTTGTGCCGAAATGAATCGCCAACAGGCCTTCGTATTGTGTTTGGAACTCAATCGATGGTGTCGTGCCTACAACATTGTCGAAAAGGCCTTGTTGTTCAAACAAGCCAAAAACCTTTTTGCTGAAATCCCCAACATTCCCCCATTTTTTTGGCATGCCGTGGGAATCAAACCCCATTACAAAATCATTTATCAATATCAAAACCTGCTCAAGCTACCCGACCTCGTCCTGACCCATGCCATCACCAACGACATACCAATTAATGTGGTCATCACCTTTCTGAAGTTTCCCCCGCAGGAACAGCAAAGAATCGCCAGTCAACTTTTCATCCTGCCAATCAATCAGAACAAGTTAGGTGAGATGCTTGATTCACTCAACGACATCTCCAAACAAGAGGGGACTCAGCCATCTGAGGCACTCGAACAGACGCTCAGGGCATTGCCTGGCCACCTCACCCCTCTTGAAAAAGTGCAATCCCTTCGTGACCAGCTCAACACAAGACGACGTCCCCACCTGATAAAACATCAAAAGCAGTT
>AMFJ01013315.1_pt1 | contig 11648 bp, 10 predicted proteins | sample 427208 | NCBI WGS metagenome assembly AMFJ01 (sample SAMN02954298, study PRJNA114691) | groundwater metagenome | biome: aquatic; feature: subsurface aquifer; material: sediment; isolation source: subsurface aquifer sediment | place: USA: Rifle, CO | collected 2008-08
CCCTGCTACGCCAACTTTTTTATTTAATAACTCATAGCCAACAACTGAATCGCGAATGACGAAATTTCCAGCTCTTGTTTGACGGTCAAGAAAGGTTAGCTTGCGAGCGGCTGCTGTCATAAGCAAGAAGGCATGTTCTGCAGTGGATTCCGTAGGTCCTTCTGGTGTAAAAGTAACAGGCAATCCTTTTCGCGTTGCAGCCCCCACATCAATGATTTCAAGACCAACGCCGTGCCTGCCGATTACTTCCAAACCGTTTATTAACTCTAAAGTCTCAGCGGTAACTTTGAATCCGACGCAAAGAACCATTCCTTGAACAGTAGATAACATTTTCAGAATTTCTTCAGGTGGGGCATTATAGGGAGTAAGCACTTCAACTTCACTTGAAAGCAATTTTATGGCGTCTTCATGGATTGGTTTATTGACCAGAACTTTTTTCATGGTATCCCTTCAGTAACGTGTATTTGAGCTGACCTGCCACTTATTAAATGAAAGTAGTCATCATTGATTGAATTAAGACCCAGTCTGTGGTTTTGAACCATTATTCATGAAGGGGAATAACCTCGCACCTGATGCGTTTACCAATGTGCGCATAGCTTCAGACGCTTTCATGGGATCATGCTCACCAATTGCAATAGCTACGTTCTTATGCCACCGCCAACCTTCAGTGGTTTGAGGTATTACTCGTAATACTTCATCAAGAGCCTCAAATAACGAACCAACGATTTGGCCAAGAAATTCATTATTTGCGATCTCAGCGATCTTTTTATGGAATGAGAGGTCTAATTCGTGGGTTCGTTCTCGCTGTCCTTTTTCGATAGCATTTTTTTCTTGTTCCAGAATATCAAATAAATCTTTAATCTGTTCGTCAGAAGCACGTTCAGCAGCAAAATAAGAAAAACCCGTTTCAATAACTCCACGGGCTTCAAATAACGAAAGTAAATCCATTTTTCCCATTGCCAGAGACACATTCACCATATGAGAGTAAATTTCCTGAGAGGGAGTGTTTGCCAGGTAAGTTCCATCTCCATGCCGCAATTCCAGAATTCCCATGGTCTGCAAGGATTGGAGTCCTTCACGCAGGGTTGACATTCCAACATCAAATTTTTTTGCAAGTTCGCGTTGTGGGGGAAGTCTGTCGCCAGGGGCCCAATATCCATCACTAATCATAGATAAAAGTCGATCAATAATCGCCTGAGAAATCTGCCTTCGGTGAATTGGAAGGATTTCTTTTGTGGGCATTTGACTCCTTTAAATTGTTCAAGTGTTCAGAACAATTTCAGTATAGAGATTTCATTTGAAAAAGTCAAGTAGTCATTTTTGTTAAAGCTTTCTTTAAGTAAAAGTTGATATTTTTTCTAATGGATTTTCATTGACTTATATAAAAAGTGTATTGATTTTTTAAGAATGAATTGCGAAATATCCCTCGCGTTTTCTTGGCTAAATAAAAAAATGCTCTCATGGGATTGAGAGCATAAACTCAATATCTTTGTAATATTATTTTCATATAACAGGACCATAACCGTTTATAAAACTGCTACTAAACGTTAAGTGCCTCGATTTCAAAACGAAACATTACTGTGTTGATAGTATCGATTCAATTATTCCTTTATATCCAAATGCGGCGGCTCTCAAATCACTAACGGGAATAAATTCATTAACGATATGAGCTGACCCTTCTGTCCCTGGTCCAAAACCGATAGTCGGAATCCCAGCCACGCCAGCGCAATAGGCTGCATTTGTGCAGAATTGATAACCACTTACCAATGGAGATAACCCGGTTTGGATCAAGCCTTTTATGGCATTTTGGACTAGTTCATGGTTTTCTGGAAAACTCCACGCTGGGAAAAATTTTTCTCCCTTTAGTATTCTTCCAGTATAAGTCTGGTGTTCGCCTTGTTCAATCGATATCGAAAAAGGGACATTTGTTTTGGATGGATCAGCCAGAATCATATTAATTACACTGTCATTTGTCTCACCTGGAAGCAAACGACGATCGTATGTTGAAATACATTTGTTTGGAATGACCGAATAGCCCGGGTAAGGTTCAGAAATGATATCGGTTAAAACCATTTGGGCCTTTCCTAAGAATTCATCCATTGGAAGTTCGACTTTCTCAATGGATTGAATGATTTTCGCCATCATATTGACAGCATTCACACCGAGATGGGGTGAAGATGAATGAGCTGATTTACCTGTGGTTACAATTTTTATTTCTGCACGACCTCGACCAGCCCGATTAACATTTAAATCAGTCGCTTCGCCGATAATTACGAAATCCGGCTTAACGGAATCTACTACTGTTTTAAAACTAATTCCTTCCATTAATTCTTCAACAACAGTTGCGCTAATCACAACTGACCCTACTAATTGACTTCGATCTATCGATCCTGCAGCGTATATCATCGCTGCCAACGCACATTTCATATCAGCCGCACCTCGGCCATATAGATTTTCGCCATGAATCTCCCCACCGAAGGGGTTGAAAGACCAATCTGAAGGATTCGTTATTTCAACAGTATCACAATGACCATCCAACAGTAGTGTTGATCCTTTCCCTTTTCCCCGGATGGTTCCAATTGAGCTTCCATTCTCATCCACCCTAATATCATCAAAACCTAGAATTCTCATTTCAGCGATGAGACGTTCTATAATAGTTTTTTCTTTTCCACTCATACTTGAAATACGGATTAAATCTTGAGCGAATGCAATGCAACTGTCAATGTTCATATCGATGCCTCCATAAGAAATCTTGTTGTCTACACAATTTTCTGCAAATAATTCTTTGTATAAATAACAACACCTTCGATTAAATGTAGAATCAACCTTGATGTGTTTCTTCAATTCTAAATTAAGTCAGATGATAAAAGATTTGACCATTTTTGCATTTATTATCGATATTCATCAGAATAAATTACAAATTATTATATGTGAGAAAAAAATAATTGTCACTTTGCCAGAATGCAATGGAAAAAGTGAAGGTTCAATTTTCCAATAGTCAATTTTTAAACGGTGCATAGCAGCAAGCGATTTTTACTCGCGAGGGCGAAATGACTTCCTGAAGTATATACCAACAAACCCCGCAATTTACCTGAAATCATAGACCGTTTTTTGTAAAGTGATAAGTTTTGATACCTTTATCGCCCAAAATACTTTGAAAAATATTTTTCACTTATTGACATTAGTGTTTCTATGTGCTAATATGTGATTGAATGTGATTGATTATGATTTTATTAGATTGAAAATTAGGAAAATATTATGTCCCTTGAACCCTTATATAATGTCGAACGGCAAGAACGAATACTTCAACTTCTTAATGAAAAAAAACGAATTTCGGTTGATGAAATTTGCGAACTATTTTCCATAAGTAAAGCAACTGCTCGACGCGATTTGGAAGTCCTTACTGAACAAAAGTCGGTTAGTCGTGTGCATGGGGGTGCTGTTTCACTAAAAACAGCCCCTCCTGAATCTCCATTTTTACAAAGAGAAACCGCACAAGCTGAAGAAAAGAAAAGTATTGGCAAAGCTTGTGCTCAGTTGGTCCAAAATGGAGAAACGGTATTTTTGGGGTCTGGAACAACGGTTCTCGAAGTTGCGAAAGAGCTTAAGGATCGCAAGGGATTAACGATAGTAACAAATTCATTACCAGTACTTAATCTTCTTTCTGGTATTCCAAATATTTCGGTGATAGGTCTAGGGGGATTGTTTCGAGAAAGTGAACTTTCATTCATTGGTCAAATTACCGAACGCGCATTAGATGAAATTCGAGTCGATAAGGTCATCATTGGTATCCATGCCATTCACTTGGAACTTGGACTGACTAATGACTATTTACCTGAAGCTATGACTGATAAAGCAATTATGAAAGCCGGAAACCAGGTTATTGTGGTTACTGATCATACGAAAATTAATACTGTGTCAGCAGCATTTTTGGCACCCGTGACCAGCATTCAAAAACTAATCACAGATCATGATACTTCTGTAGAATTTATTGCCGCCTTAAAAGAAAAGGGTATCGAAGTCATTGTTGCATAAAAAAAGGAAATCTTAGATTCGCAAATTCTCGGTAATAAATAATGCTTACTAAAGGAAATCAAATGAATTTTGAGGATTACGCTACATATAAAGAAATTTCAACTCAGACAATAGCTTGGTCCCAAGCGATAGAAATAGTGAAATCGACTACCTTACCTGATTTGAAGAATTATCAGAATGCTATTTTTGTAGGATGTGGTTCTACATATTATCTAAGTATCGCAACCGCAGCATTGTTTCAAACATCAACCGGATTGCAATCTCGGGCTGTTCCTGGAAGTGAGTTGTTGTTTAATCCTCAATTTGTTCTCTCCAAGAATTCAGATGGAAAGCTTAATAGAACCTTGTTAGTGGCAATTAGCCGTTCTGGCACAACCACAGAAACATTAAGAGCAGTTGAAAATTTTAAAAAAATGAATTGTGGCGAAGTTGTCGTAATCAGTAATTATTACGAGAAATTATCTCATCTTGCGGATATAAGCATTGTGATTCCAGAGGGGCAAGAAGTGAGTGTGGCACAGACCCGTTCTTTTTCTTCGATGTATGTAGCAAGCGCGATGTTCTGTGCTCGAATCTCAAATCAGGACGAAATGGTTAAGCGTTTTTCGGAATTACCTGCGATAGGAAACAGGTTGATTCGTGATTTTGAGGAAACAGCACGAAAAATGGGAGAGGATCAAAGCTTTGAAAGTTTCTTTTTCCTGGGTAGCAATTTTAATTACGGCTTAGCTTGCGAATTAAGCCTTAAGTTTAAGGAAATGACATTAACCCATAGCGAACCATTTCATTTTTTGGAATTCCGGCATGGACCAATGAGTATGGCTAATGGAAAAGTTGGGATAATCGGCCTGGTTTCTGAATCTAATTTTCAAAATGAGATGAAGGTTGTTGAAGAAATGAAACAACTTGGTGCACAGCTTTTCACTATTGGAGAAACTGGCACTGATATTTCTCTAAATAGTCAGTTACCTGAATATGTCAGAGGGGTACTTTTTCTACCTGTGATTCAACTTATGGCTTTTTTTAGATCGATAAAGAAGGGATTAAACCCGGATAATCCAAAAAATTTAACCGCGGTTGTAGAGTTGAATTTGTAACAAGAATAGCCTTATCTAGGTCGTAAAAGCCAAATCTAACCAAAGGAGAAGAAAATGAAGAGTGTGAAGAATTTGTTGTTCTTTCTTGTAATTGCTGCAATGGTTCTCAGCGCTTGTGCGCCGACACAACCTGTTGCCACAACTGTACCTTTAGCAACAGATGAGGCAACAGCAGTTACCGTGACTGAATCAGCAGCCCCAACTGAAAATTCATTGGCAGGAACAACCATTACGGTTTTACTACCTCCATGGGGTGAAATTCCTGCGGCACAACTTGCCGAATTTGAAAACTCGACTGGGATCAAGGTTGACATGCAAGTCTCTGGCTGGGATGAGATTCATGACAAAATCGCTGTTGCCGCCGTTGCCAATACTGCTGTTGCTGATGTTGTTGAAGTGGATTGGTCTTGGGTAGGTGAATTTAAAAATACTGGATGGTTTGTTCCGTTAAATTCTTTCGTTACAGATGATATGAAACAAGACATTCCCCTGATAGGAACTTTCACAGCGGGTGAAAATATTTTGGCACTCCCATATTCCAATGATTTTCGCATCGGAACATACAATAAAGATCATTTTACCAAAGCAGGGATCACTGAAGCTCCCACAACTTGGGATGAACTTATTGCCGACATGATAAAGATCAAGGAATCTGGTGTGGCAGAATATCCCCTTGGATTTCCACTATCAGTATCTGAAGGTACAACCACCAATTTCATTTTGATGACCATCAGTAGATCAGGCGTGTTATTCAACGAAGATGGAACGCTGAACGAAGCGAATGCTTTGGCTACTTTCCAGCTTATTAATGATGGCGTAAATGTTCAGAAAATCATTGATCCAAATAATCTGGTCATGACAGATCAAGAAATTAATACTCAGTTCTTCCAAGGAAAACAATCGATAGTTTTTGGAGGACCGAATATGTATGACGACGCCAACAATCCTGATAAGTCAACAATTGTTGGAAATGTGTCCAGATTCTTAATTCCTGGTCGTGACGAAGTTCGTAGCACGACCTTTGGGCTTCCAGAAGGAATTGGTATCCCCTCCAGTTCAAAAAACCAGGAAGCAGCTTGGAAGTTCATTGAATGGGCAGTCTCTCCTCAAGGTGCCAAAGCTTATGCAGACACCCAGGGTTTATTACCTCCCCGAACTTCTGTTTTTTCAGATTATGTTTCTCAAGACAAATATGCTGAAGGCGATGTTTTACTTGAACAAATCAAATATAACGGAACCTTCGCTCCGCAAAGTGGAACGCCATCTTGGTATCCAAAATTTAGTTTGGCAGTTCAGGATGCTGTAAATAAAGTTGCTGGTGGTACCATGACTCCGGAAGATGCAGTAGCAAGTCTTTCTGAGACTGTAAAATCTTTATTAGCTCAATAAATTCGATTTATTGGTCCGAGCAGCCATGAAATGGAATTCTTTCTCCTTTTCTGAGTTTCTAACTCATGGTTGCTCGGTAAAAGTCAGTTGATGGAATATTATCTAAATAAGTCAATGTAAGGGAATATTTTTGAAAACAAAAAATGTCAAGCTAAATTTATTGCCCTACATCTTCTTATTCCCCATGGTAGTGATCATGGTCGGGTTGGTTTATTATCCAGTTATCCGAACATTTTTTATGAGCCTTAGTGCGATGGATTTGCTTAAGCCACAGGAAAAGGGGTTTGTTTTTCTTGACAATTTCATATCAATAGTACATAGCCCAAAAATCTGGCTTTCTCTTTCAAATACATTTTTTGTTTTGGTGTTAGTCTTGGCAGGTACGATTATTCTTGGAACCATTTTTGCTCTAACCCTGAATCGTACTTCAAAAATTGAAGGTTTTTTATTGGCAGTAACCATTCTACCCTGGGCATTACCTCCGGTTGTAAATGGAATTTTATGGAGAGGTATTTTTCACCCGAAATTTGGAATTATAAATAAATTACTTTTATCAATTGGATTCATAAAAACAGAAATTCAATGGTTAACAGAACCATATTTGGTATTAACCATAGCAGCTTTGGTTGTTTTATGGCGAGTTGTTCCACTGGCAGCCATGATCATCTTATCTGCATTACGAGCAATTCCAAATGAGCTATATGAGAGTGCACAGATGGATGGATGTAACTCGTGGTCAGCTTTTAGATTTATAACTCTTCCGATTATCAGCCCTGCCATGGCGATAGTTTTAACCTTGACGTCAGTCTCGGCTATTAATCTTTTTGATGAGGTTGTTTCCCTTACTGGATTTTCTGTGCAAACTGAGACTGTTCTCATTGAGGCTTATACGCGCATGTTTACTTATCTCAATTTTGGTGAAGGCAGCGGTTTCATTGTGTTAATTATGTTAATCTCGGCAATTCCTACGTATTTTTACATCAAATTCGTTAATAAACAGGTTGAATACATATGAAAAATAAGATTTCTCTTCTTTTCATTATTGTAGTTGTTTTTATATTGATTTGGTCAGTTGGACCAATTCTATGGTCAGTTGTGATTAGTATTACTTCTCAAAAAGAACTATATGCAGACGACACAATATTGCCAAAGATGCCAACCCTTACGAATTACTTTACACTAATGGATTCAAGCTCGCGATACGGTCAGTCTTTTGTCAGAGGGATGAAAAACTCAATAACTTCCTCTTTAATTTCCATCGTCATCATTATCCCAATCTCAGTTCTTTCGGCATATGCATTTAGTCGGTTGAAATTTAAAGGAGAAGGAATTATCCGCATGGGATTATTGATTACTTTTGTCGTTCCTGTATTTGCCACCATTATTGCTCTTTATCAAATGTTAGGGGCTTGGGGTTTGCTAAACTCGCAGGTAGGCTTAATTGCTATTTATGCTTCTGCCTTTTTTCCGTTGATTGTCTGGATTATGATCAATTATTTTTCTTCACTACCAAGGGAATTAGAGGAAGCAGCCTGGATTGACGGATGTTCTCGTTTTCAATCGTTTTATAAAATAATTTTGCCTTTATCGTATCCAGTGCTTTTTACTGGAGCATTAATCATTTTTCTTTCAACCTGGAACCAATTTTTAATCCCATTAATTATGGCTCCTTCACCAGCAACCAAGCCGCTGACTGTTGTGATCACTGAGTTTGTTACAAAAAACTCACAAAATTTTGGCTTAATCAGCGCTGGTGGTTTGCTGGCGCTTATTCCACCAGCGTTAATTGCTATTGTTTTCAGAAAATACATTGCCAGTGGGTTAGTTGCTGGTGCCACAAAGTGAAAACTATCTCATTTCGGACTTGTTTTCGGCGAGACTTGAGGTCAATAGAATGAAAACGGAAGTCCTTTATGGAATTGATATTGGAAGTACATCAATTCGATGCTGTGTCTACGATTTACATGCAAATATGTTAAACCAGGCATCTCGACCGACTTACCTGATAAATAGTGCAAATGAAGGTCAAAGTAAAGGTAGTCTTTTATGGGATCCGGTGTTTTTATGGAAAGTGGTACGCGAAATAATCCATGAAAGCACCACTTGTTTACCAGTCGATCAATTTCATCCATTGGGAATTGCTACTTCAAGTGTTGGATGTACATTCGTTATCATTGATAAGGCAGGTAACAATCTCTTTCCTATTTTTCGATCTCAACAAAATGTTCCTAAACTCTTAAATCAATATGAAAAAAAATACAGTGGAAATGAATTCCAAAATATTACTGGATATCCGTTGTCGTCGACCAGTGCAGGATTTATTCTTGCTCAACTTAAAGAATCATATCCAGAAGAATTTTCAAAAATTGGAACTATTTTTCCTCTTTCAAATTATATTGCTTATCAAATGACCGGCGAAAAGGTTTCTGATCGAAGTATTGCGGCCTCATTTGGACTTTGGGATCATCGAATAAACTCATGGTTTACTGAATTATTACGTGATTTGAGTCTTGAACCTGAAAATTTTGGAACTTTAATTTCAGGAGGTCAAGTTATTGGTAATATCAACAAGAATGTTTCGGATATTACGGGGTTGCCGGTCGGTCTACCTGTATTTTCAGGAGGGCATGATTATCTTTGCGCGGCAATGGCAACAGGTTGTTATCAACCTGGGCAAATATTTAATATTGAAGGAACATTTGAAATTATCGCAACGTTCCACCAGACCCCTGTAGTAAAGACTCTCATGGATTCAACACGGTCATTATTAGATTTGCATATCATGCCACAAGTCTATAGTTTAATGGTCGAACGGGTTGGAGCCAGTCAAATCGAGTGGATGAAGAATTTACTTTTGCCTTCAGGTGAAGATCATAAAAATGATTGGGATAATATTTTTTCTAAACTAGACACAATTTATGAAAACACTACTGAAATGGAAATTTTTATTCCTCATGTTTTTGGAAAACTTTTTCCTGAATATGAAGAGGATCGCCGTGGTGCAATTATCGGGATTGGAGGCTCTTCAACCGGATCTTCTATTATGAAATCCGCAATTTTTTCTCATTGTTTTGAATCAAAACGGATGGTTGATTATCAACAACAATTCAGCCCCACACCAATTAATCAGATAATCACAGTAGGTGGAATTACACGTAGCAAATATTGGATGCAGACAAAGGCAAATATCCTCGGAATCAAGTTGCTTGTTCCAAAAGCTAAAGAACTTTCAGCCCTTGGAGCCGCATTTTTAGCAGGGAAAGGTCTAGAAGTGTTTACAAGCTTTCAACAGATTGGTGAAGTGGCACTTTCACAAGGGGTTTCGAAATATATACCGGACTCCGCAAAGGTTGAACTATATAGTGAATACTTACAAAATACCTATTTACCTGTTCTAAAAAGGATTGAAGAAATAGACAATATCATGAGTCGAAATAGTAAAAGGGAGTAACCAAAGATGTCTATAAAAATCAGTGTAATCGGTGGAGGCAGTGTTTTTACTCCAGAATTAATCCAACTTCTTGGAAAAAATACAAAAGTTACTGGGCCAGTTGATGTTTGTTTAATGGATATTTCATCAGAACGGTTACAAATTGTTGGAGAGATGTGTCAACGATTGATAAAAAAAACCAAAGAACCTGTAAACATTACCATGACGACAGATCTTCGTGAAGCTATACAAGGAGCGGATTATATTTGCAACCAGTTGAGGGCTGGGGGAGTACTTGCAAGGATCGAAGATGAAAAACTCGGTCGTAAGTACAAGATTCCCTTTACTGAAACAATTTCAGTTTGTGGGTTTGCTACTTATCTTCGAAGCTTTCCTGAAATTGTTGAACTGGCTAATTTGATATTAAAGTATGCACCTGAAGCTTGGGTGTTGAATTTCGCCAATCCGGCGGGTATGTTATCAGAGACTTTTTTTAGACTTGGAGTAACAAAAGTTATTGGAGTATGTAATATCTCTGAAAAATTCTTAGACATAATATCTGAAGAACTGGCCGTTACTCCTTCTGATGTCTATATGAATTTTCGTGGACTCAATCATATGACCTTTGTTGACAAGGTGTATGTTAAAGGTCAAGAGCTTTTCTCTAAAGTCATGAATAGCTATGATCCCGAAAAGGCTGGTTTGCCTTTTCCAAAAGATTTAATTCAGGCTCTCCAATTTATACCGAATCCATATCTTCAATATTATTTTCTAAAAGACAAAGTCGTTGAACATTTACAAAGTCAAAAGAAAAATAGATCAGAAATCGTATTAGAGCTTGAATCAGAATTACTTGCCTTGTATAAAAACGTTGATGAAATTCCTGACCAATTAAAAAGTCGGGGTGGGTACGGATATTCAAAGGTAGTGGCTGGATTGATCCTTGACATGATTGTTGATGGCGGAAATGTTCATTATGCAATCGTTAGAAATGGATCCACGCTAAAAGAAATTCCAGAGGATGGGTTTGTTGAAGTTCCTGTTCTTGCTAATAAAAATAGGATTCAAGCACTTCAAGTTGATCCTCTTCCAGAAGCAGTACGACCTTTAGTGATGACAATGAAAGCATATGAAGATATGCTGATTAATGCTTCTCTCAACAAGGATCGCAATATGTTGCTGAAATCACTGATATTGCATCCGTTGATCCCATCCTTCAATGTTGCTAAGTCTTTATTAGAGGATGTGTTGGTGGTAAATGCTCCTTATTTAGATTGGCTAAAGACTTAATTTATTTTGATCATTTTTTGAAGCAGATTTATTGGGTTGTTGCTTTGATTCTTTGAAGACTCTGTCAGGGTTCTAAGAATTAACCAAAATATTAACCAGGATTTCTATGAAGAATATTACAGTTGGTAAATTTCGAGCCCTTCAACAAGTTTCTTCATCTGGGGGAACTTTTACATGCCTGGCTTTAGACCATCGTCAAAACCTCCGAAAAGCGAATCCTGCTTTTCAATCGAACATTGAATTAAGCCAATTTAAAATGGATGTGTCAAGGGAACTCGCGTCTGATGCAACGGCGATATTACTTGATCCAGAAGTCTCAGCAGCACAGGTGATTGCATCAAATAATATTCCAAATAATGTGGGGTTGGTCGTTGCAGTTGAATCCACCGGGTATACCGGTGGTTCAA
>AMFJ01021613.1_pt1 | contig 11638 bp, 7 predicted proteins | sample 427208 | NCBI WGS metagenome assembly AMFJ01 (sample SAMN02954298, study PRJNA114691) | groundwater metagenome | biome: aquatic; feature: subsurface aquifer; material: sediment; isolation source: subsurface aquifer sediment | place: USA: Rifle, CO | collected 2008-08
ATCATAAATTCCTCGATTATCTTATGAGCCTCATTTCTTTTTAGCTTATAAATTTCTTTTACTTTTCCATCTTCTCACATTTCTATTTTTACCTCCTCAAACTCAAATTCTATTTTTCATTCTTTTTTTCTACGAGCATATACTAATTTTTTTAATTCAAATGCTAGTTTTAACATTTCTATAATTTCACTGTCTTGTCATTCTCGACCACCAATTTGTCATTTCGAGCTTGTCGAGAAATCTATTAAATTTAAATCATCCTTATTATTGGGTATTTTTTCAGTAAATAGTTCCTTCGACTCCACTTCGTTTCGCTCAGGATGACGAGAAGGGGAATTATTTTCAATTATGAGAGCTACCTCATCATAAGTCAGTCTTGCTTTACTTTTTATGTAGGTTTTCTTAATTTTTCTTCATAGGACTTTTGAGGTTTGAGCATCTATTTCCATAAAAATACTCAGGGTTGCTTTCATTTCTTTTGGATTTAGAGAGCACAGATCATTAGATATTTTTTCTGGAAGCATAGGGATTACACGACCAGGAGTGTAAATGCTTGTTCATCTCTCTAGGGCTTCTTTGTCAAGTGAACTTCATTTAGTCACATAATGAGTTACATCGGCAATATGAACTCCAAGCTCATAATTTCAATTATCTAGTTTTTTTACTCAAACTGCATCATCGAGGTCTTTTGCATCGGCTCAGTCAATTGTCACAATTAGTTCATTTGTGAGGTCAGTTCTATTTTTATAATCAGAAAATTGTTTGAGATTTTGAGCTTCTTTTAATACATTTTCATCAAATTCTTGTCTTATGTTATTGCTATATAGTATTATCATTTCCTCAATTTGAGGTGAGCTTTTATTTCACAAAACTTTCTTTATGACTCAATTTGGCTTATCTGTTCATCAGATTATTTTTACCATTACAATGTCATCATTTTTCGCATTTAGAGAATTTTGATTTCAGATAAAAATATCTTTTCAATAAAAAGTATTATAAACTCTCACAAATCCGAAATCTTTATTTTTTTGTTTAATAAAAATTCAAACTAAATCTTTTGTAGTTCTTGAAATAATGTTTATAATTTCTGCTTCTGCCTTCTTTCCATTTGTTGCTTCTTTCAAAATTTTAATCTTCACAAAATCTCAGTTAAATGCACCTGCTCTTCCTGTTTTAAATACAAAATAATCCATAGAGTCAGCGCCTGACACTATTCAGTAATTTGCGTTTACTTGTTTGTAAATTCCTTCCTTGTACATAATTGCGTTATTTTTTGTAATATTTAGTATTATATGATATAATTTTTTTATACAAGTAATTTTAATTAAAACTATGTGAAATTTCGTATCAGTTGAGAGTAATTTTGATTTAATAAGAAGAAAAAATTTCTTTATTTATTGATTTATTTCTTCTTTTGTATGGATGTGTTTTCATTTTACCCTTGTCTTTTTCTTCTGATTACAATTAGGTTCTGTACTACTCGTTGGTATTTTTTTAGGAATCTGAAATGCGGTATCATTTGTAGTGGATAGTCCAGTTTGAGTATTACAAAAATATTTTAAAGCAAAAAATTTATTTATAGTTTCAGCTGTGTTTATGCTTATTACATCTTTAATTTTTCTTTATTTTATCTACACAACAAGTTCTATCGATTCTATAAGTACTGATTTTTTTTCTACTGAAATGCTGAAGAAATTATTTAATTCAATCCTAAATATTTTTCTACTTTTTGTTGCGGTTATTTTGTATTGAATTATCAAGGAACTAAGCGATGTTACAAGTCTATCTTATATTATGAATAATGCAGATCCAAGTGAATATAGTGAACTTCTTTCAAAAAATGGAATTTTTTCATGACTTGGGGCTCTCACTTGACTTGTATTTTCTTGATTTGTATTACTTTTTAGTCCACTTATTGCGATTATAATTCTTTCAATTCTTGTATTTTTATTTATTATTTTTATTGCTATTTATTTTGATAACTCAAATCAAACGATAAATATTGATATTTCACAAATTAAAAAATTAAAATTTATTTCACCAAAAGAAACCTTAGAATCAGTTAAACAATACACAGTTACTCAAATTCAAAAGGCTGATTTTGGTAAACTTACCCAATGAGTTAAATTTATTTTCATAAAACCTCTTGAAATTAAAAAAGAAGTGAATTGGAAGGATATTTATCGTACAACAAAGGAAGATATTAAATCTTTTATAAACATCTTATTTAAGCCACCTTATAGTCATAAACTTATAATGCTTTCATCTATAATAATTTTTTTTGGGTTTTGGGATACTTTTGTTATTACATTTTTAATTAAATTTTTAGATAAAATTATTGATAATTCATGAGATAATATTTTAGTTCAAACAAAACTTATGACTGGTTATGTTTTTATCGCAATTTTGGCTATTCCTGCTTATTGACTTCAATTAAAATTTATAAGCCTATCTAAAAAAATCTGAAATTTTCTAGTAATTTTTACTTGAATTTTACTTTCTTGAATTTCAATATTTTTGTTTGGGTTTTCTGAAGGGTTTTGAATAGTATTAATGTTGTGAATTATTAACAGTGTCTGATATGCCGCGGCTATGCCACTGGCTCAGTGAGATTTTTCTGAGGAGTATAACAATGTATATGCAACAAAAAATAATTTAGGCGAAATTGATTCAAATGCCTCATCTTCTCCACTCAAAATGATACTTAATCTTGCAAATGTTATATGACTTTTATTAGGTTGACTACTTGTTTTTGTTCTATGATTTAATGCAACTTTTGTGATATTTTGACTTTTTCTTATTACTTTATTTGGTTTTGGAATTGTAAATAAAATCAAGTGGAAATTATAAAGATTTTCTCAAAACAAAGAATTTATCATACGGTGTTTTATACCATTCAAATAACGATTTATCTCATAACGAATCTATATCCCAAGTAGAATCATAGTAGTATTCTCAGATTTTATTCCAAGAATGACTTATCCGTTTAGAATTTATTAAAGCTTGTCATCACTCAATAGACGCATTTTCAATTCCAGAAAAATATAGCATATATAAAAATAAATGAGAATATCAATCACAAACTGCTTGTTTATTTTTAAAGGCTCAAACCCCTGAAAATACCTCATAATTTACATTTTTCATAAAATAATCTTCGCTGTATTTTCATTTAATAAAATCAAGTGAGAAATCATCATACTTAATATTACTTGTAATCCGCGAGTAAATATTTGAAATTTTTTCATCTTGAGTACTACTATTTTGAGTCAGTTCTAATGATTTATTTTTAATTTTTTCAAGTTGAGTTTCTATATCAGATCCGGTATAACTAAATAAATCTTTAGAAAAATATCACAAAAAAGCTTGTTTATTTGAAATATTATCTAATATTGTTGATTTGAATAATTTTACAGTTTCAAATTCAATAACTAAATAATAATTTCAATTCTTGTATAAAAGTATATTTTCGGATAAATTTGGAACTGGGGAATATTGACTCAAAAAAATTCAAGTCTCAGGAATTGGAATATATTTATATTTGTGCAGATTGTAAGCATAATAATATCAATCTTTTATTTCAAATATTGAAGAATCAGAAGACTCACTATATAACTTTACCTTTGATTTTATATCACTTATTTCTAATTTTTGTTCAAAACTATATCCAGATTTTGAAATATAAAAATTACCTCATTTTTCAAATAAAACTTCATTATTTATAGTAGGAATATCTAGATATAAATTAATAGGCTTTTCTATATCTACAATATAATATTTCTCTAAACTAAGCAAATTCTGTTTTCAATTTCTATTAAAAATATATTGAGAATCAACACTTATATTATCTTTTGTATACTTAATTAATTCTTGAATATAATCTTTCTCATAATTTGATGAAAAAGTGATTCCTGAGTCTGTATAATTAGTTGATGGGGCAAGATTTGTAGAATTTACAGAATTGATAGTTTTTACAGCTTCACCGTAACTTTTTAGTTTGAAATAGAGATAATCATAAATATTTTGTTTATTTGCATTTAGTCTAGAATAATTGATTTTCTGAAGCGCAGTTATATATTTATTTGCTGTAGTTTTTGATAGAATTTTTTTACTCACAAATAAATCAACCTTACCTTTGAAGCTATCTTCAATATATAAAGTCTTATTATCAAAACTATAATTATACGCTCAAACTTGCCCAAAAATAGATATCGCAAGAAGGGCAATTATAAGTAGTATTTTATTTCAAATTTTTCTCGCCCCAAGGGCACTTGTTTCACTGCGCATAAATTTTTATTTAAGTTCATTAGATTTTATATTATTGTTCCGCAATAAAGGAAATTCAAAATATAGAAAAAAAGGCATTTGCTCATGAATCTGCAATAACGCATCAATCTGATCTTACATCAGCTCTAGATAAAACATAAACCGTTCAATTATGTGAATTTACAGAAAACATTTGTTGCAAAAGAGGTCTATATCAAACAGGCAAAGTAAATATACATGTTCACATAGTTCAAGCTCTAACCAATCATTTTATATAAACTCTATTATTTCAATCTTTATAATATTTTGCTACATCCCAACTTGTTGGGCTAAAATTTAGCCATCAATTTAGGAGTGTTGGTGCTATCCAAGCTTCAGATGTTGTTTTGGATTTAAGATTATCAACCTCTCATTTGAGATAATCCAAACTTCCAACCATTTTATTCCACTCGGTAGCAGAGAGTCAGCTTCCGGTTCATACTTGACTTGGTAGGTTAAATACTCAGGTAGCGTATACTAGAAATACAGTTAGAGAAGTTAGAGAGAATACCAATCCTCAAACAAGAGATTTTTTAATTGTTTCTTTCATAATATAAAAGCTTAAAAAATAAAACATATTTGTCATTTCGAACGAAACATTCCAATCTGTCATTTCGAACGAAACGAAGTGTAGTGAGAAATCCCTTTAGAAAGCACTTATGAGAAATAAATTGGTTAATTGCAAATAAGATTATATAGAAAGGGATTTCTCGTTATCACTCGAAATGACAGAAGTGATAGTTTTTCAAAATAAAAAGTTTTGTAATTACATTCTATTTTTTTTTCTTGATTTTCAAAAGATTTTTGAAAATCGTTATTTTTTATTCCTGTAATTCAGCAAATCCTCGGGTAGGTCTATGTAGAATTTTCAACTTGAATCTTTTTTAACTGTAATGAGTTTTTCAGATAGATCATTGAGTCTGATTCTAAAAATTTTCTCGTTTTGGTTGATATTTTTCACTTTAATTTCTTTAATATTTTTCAGTAAATTACTGTTTCTTATGCTCATTTTGGCTGATAATTTCTTATAGAATTCGTCATTTTCATTTATATTCTCAAAAGTCTCTAGAATATCAACATTAATTATGGAATTTAGGAGAGGGATATTTTTGATAAAACCTGATATTTGAATGTCAAAAATTGATATAACTAAGACTAAAATCGAGGTAATTATAACTCAGATAGTAAGTTTTATTTTGCCAAATGTTTCAAATATGTTTTTGAATTTGTTTAGTATTCAATTAATTCATTTTATTTCTTTGAGTCTTTCTTCTAACTCTTCAATTTGTTTGAGTCATTGCGCTGTTATTTTCACATCCATAAAGTGATTATAAAATAGCTCTTTTTTAAATATTTTATTCTCATCTTCTTCTATGAAGAAAATATTGGGATCAATATTTTTTTTGAGCGATTTTTCGGTTATTATATTAAGGTCGTGTTCTGCAACTTCGTCTAATAATAAATATCACATTCAAAAATTATACATAATTCTCATTTCTATATCTTGTTTTATACAATTTAGAGAATTTAAAACTTCATCGTCAATAAAATCCCTTACATCAATAAATCTTAGGTTTTTATTTAGCAAGAGCTCTTTTAGAGTTTTCAATATAAAGAGATCCATCTCTATTATCTGCTTTTCTGTCAAAAATTCTTCATCCATCATACTCTAAATTTTTTAATTTATAAAAAACGGAAATATTCTAACACATAATTATAGTAAAAGTCAAAAGATTATTTTATTTTTATAGCTTTCTTATTTTGATTTTGAGGCATTTTCTGCTATAATGAACTAGAATATATTTTAATAAAATAAAAAAATGTTTAATAACTTTTCTGTAAATTATAAAAATGCTCTAATTTGAGCTGAAAACAAAGTAAAAAGTGAATGATACAAAGAAATTCTTAGTGAAGATGTTTTTCTTGAAATAATTAAAATGCAAAAATGAAGCATTTATGAAATTCTAAATTCTTATTGAATTAATGAGAAAATAACATTAGAAGTTCTAACACAAAAACAATTTAAAATATTTTCTCCAACAAGAAGATGAGAATATATTTGAATTTCAAAATCTCTAAAAGAATTAATTGTAAGTAGTGTTAAAATAGCTGCTTCTTACAACAAAAAACAAGCTTGACTTGAGGATTTTATCCTTGCAATGTTGAAATCAAGTGAGAGTTGGTTTGCAAGTTATCTTGATTTTTTGTGAGTTAATCCAAAGGATTTTGAACAAAATTTAGTTGTAATTAATAATAATTTTAAGAAAAATGGTTGAGTTTTTGATCCAATTGATAATATTTTAATGGCCTTGGAAGAAGGACTTTGAATGAGCGCTTGATTTGAAGATATGGAAAATAATCCATTTTTTGCTAATAAAAAACCAGCCTGAAAAAAGGAAGAAAGCCCAACTCAGGCTCTTGATTTTTTCTGAATTGATTTAACACTTGATGCAGCAAATGGAAAAATTGATAATATTATAGGAAGGGATAAGGAAATTGAGAGATTAATTTCGGTTATAAATAGAAAAACTAAAAATAATCCATGTCTTGTTGGAGAGCCTGGAGTAGGGAAGACAGCCGTAATTGAGTGATTAGCAAAAAGAATTGTTGAGTGAAATGTGCCACTTGCTATGCAATGAAAGCGTATTATAAACCTAGATTTGGGTTCAATTGTAGCTTGAACTAAATATAGATGAGAATTTGAATGAAGAATCAAACAAATAATCGATGAAGCTTCTAAAATGGAAAATGAGATAATTTTATTTATTGATGAAATTCACACAATTATCGGAGCTGGAAGCTGAGAAGGATGACTTGATGTGGCAAATATTTTAAAGCCTGCGATGTGAAGATGAAGAATTACAATTATCGGAGCTACAACACTTAATGAATACCAAAAATATATTGAAAAAGATAGTGCACTTGAGAGAAGATTTCAAAAAATTGAGGTAGATGAGCCAAGTGATGATACGGCTAAGCAAATAATTTCTTGACTTAAAAAATCTTTTGAGCAATATCATAATTTGGTTATTGAAGATGAAGCGACAGAGGCTGCTGTAGATTATTCGGTTAGATATATTACTGATAAATATCTTCCAGATAAGGCAATAGATCTAATTGATGAAGCTTGTAGTGCAAAAAGTATGAAATATAATTATGATGAAGGAAATATTAAAGAATTAAAAATAAAAATTGAGGAACTTCAAAAAGATATTGAGAATTTTGTAATGTCACAACAGTATCACAAAGCCATAATTGCCAAAGATAAACAAAAAGAAATTGAGGAAAAAATAAAAGCTCAAAGACAGAAAAAATCTATTCCGGATGAACAAAAACTACATATTACAAGAGATGATATCCAGAAAATCGTAAATCAAATCACAGGAATTCCTATTCAAAATCTCAGCTTAGAAGATTTAGATAAACTTAAAAATATCGAAGGAAATTTACAAAAAAGTATAATTGGGCAAGATGAAGCCATAAAATGAATAGTGAGCTCTATAAAAAGATCTAGAACCTGAGTTGCGAGTAAAGATAGACCAATTTGAAGTTTTTTATTTCTTGGACCAACCTGAGTAGGGAAGACAGAACTTGTAAAAGTGCTCGCGAAAGAATTTTTCTGAGACCCAAAAGCTATGATTAAAATAGATATGTCAGAATACAGCGAAAAAGCTTCAATTTCTAAGCTTATCTGATCAGCTCCTGGATATGTAGGATATGAGGACTGAGGAATGTTAACCGAAAAAGTAAGAAGAAAACCATATTGTATCGTGCTTTTTGATGAGCTAGAGAAATGAAATTTTGAAATATTTAATATTTTACTTCAAATTCTTGAGGAATGAAATTTGACTGACAGCAAATGAAGAAAAATTAATTTTAGAAATACAATAATTATAATGACATCAAACATCTGAAGCGCCGAATTTAACTCAAAAGCTACCCAAATTTGATTTGATTTATCTAGCAATAAAGAAGCTAAAATAATTAAGGATTACGAAAAAATTAAAGAGAAAATTTTATGAGATTTAGATGAATATTTTGCTCCAGAATTCATTAACAGAATTGATAAAACTATAGTATTTAATCCGCTCGATAAAAATATTTTGAAAAAAATTATCGTCTTACAGTTAGCTGAGCTAAATAATAGACTCAAGGATTTAGGCTTAAAAATCGAATATGATGTGAAAGCTCTGAATTTTATTCTAAAAAATACTTACAATCCAGAATACTGAGCTCGTCCTGTTAGAAGGTATTTACAAGACAATATTGAAGAAGAAATTTCAAATCTCTTGATAAATTCAAAAATATCTGGTACAATAAATTTGTCAGCCGATAGTAAAAAACTAATTTTTAAATAATGAAAAAACTTTTTCTTATTTCTATACTAATATTTAGTGTATTTCAAGCCAATGCTTCCGATGAGAGCGTTGGTCTTGATCTGTATAAAAAAGTAGACTCGTGAGTTTATGAACTAAATAAGAAACTACTTTTAAAAGAATTAGATAACAATGTAAAGGAGATTAATAATTTTTGTCCTGACAACGAGTGTAGGGCATATCTTGATGATAGTAAAAATTTTACATTAAATGAAATAGATAGTATTGTAAATGATTGAGATTTGACTGCAATTACAAGCCATTTGAAAACTTGAGAAGATGGTAAGAAAATCTCAATTTCGACCGATGAACTCAAAGCTTTATACGATAGAATGTCTAGTTGGTATGCCCAGAAAAACCAGAAAGCAAACAAAAAAGCTAGAGAATTTAAGGTAATTTCGTCAATTTGACTTTATAATGATGGCGATATCAATAATTCTTGATATGATATTATGTATGATCTTGAGCAAATTAATAAGGTAATTTTTTCTAAAGATATCCCATATAATTGATCTGAACTTAATTTTTTAACTTCAGATATGGATGATTATTTATCGAATAATACGCAACCAAATTATAACCAAGCTCTTTCAAATACTGGCTTTTTATTTGGGAATAATACTACTACTTGAAGTATAGCAAATACTATCTGAACTACGCTCTCAAACAATAATTCACTTTCTTTTTGTAATAATGATACCAAACTTAAGCTAGATACTGCTATTTTACAAGACATTGCATCAGAAATTGGAACCTGAAATAGTTCGTGTTCAACAGTTTGAACTAGCTCAAACCCTTCTAAAACAAAAAAGCTTGAGCCTTGAGTTTTACCAAGTAATTCTGCTAATAATAATGCAAATACTGCCTTATTGGATACTTTTCCTTGTAATACTTTCTATTGTATCGAGATGAGTACAGAAATTTACAGTCAGAATTTATTAAGTTGATGAAAAAATAATAGTATAGAGTGAATCCTTGATAAGCATTTTCTTATTATGGATAAACAGTCTAGAACTAGTATGAATCAATCAAATATGACTACAGAATTTTTCAGTTTAGATCTCTTGAAAAATTTAAATTTACCAGATATGGCTCATTTATGAATTATAGTTACAAGTCTTCCACCACCAATTCTTAATCTGGAAGCCAAAGATAGACAAAATCCAGATTGAACTAATAAATGAAAATGATCTAAGGCTGATTTTTCAGATGATAATTTATTTAATACAATATTTACTTGATATGGCTTAAAATACAATTCTCCAAATGATTTATCAGCAGAAATGGAGGATTTACAAATTGCAAATTGTAGTGAACTTACGACAAATGATTGTAATGAAAAATTAAAATTAATTCAAAAAGACCAATATAATCAGCCAGACATAGTGAAAGTGCTTGATACTAGTATAAAAAATGAATATTTTAATTTATTTAATAAAGACTTGATAAGATTTAATTCTTTTTCTTCTGAGCTTCTAGAGAGGATTAGCTCTCTAATTGCCATAACCAATACTACTAAGAAAAAACATTGTGATTAATATGAAAAAAATAATTTTTACATTAGCAATATTTCTAATAACTTACTCGATGGCTGAGGCAAGCGGTTCTTGTAGTATTAAATGATGACCATCTCCTCGCCTTTGAGAATATGTTAATGATATAAATATTGTGTTATCTGAGATTTGAAATAAATCAAAAACAACTTGTAAGAGTAATGATGAATATAGACAATCTCTAAATAAATCAAGCTCAAAATTAGAAAATGATTACAATAAAATTCTTGATGTTTGAAGTTTTACATCTTCATTTAAATCAATTTTAATGGTGACAGACGGAGAGCTTGTAGATCCGGTTTATAGAGATTATAATCTTATCAAATCTCAACATGATAAAATAAATAGAGTCTGAGATATTGTTACAAAAAAATGTGCTCTCGATATAGAAATAGCCGATTCAAATGTTATAAATAATTTCTTAGCTAAATATGATTGGCAAAACCAAAATACTTACACAATCGGAGATACTCTTTCAAAATTAAGAGAGATAAACGGTGATATTTTTTCATTTTATGTAAATGCTATAATTGGCGAGAAATACACCACAAGTGAGGCAGATTCAGTAGGAAAATTAAACTTAAAAAACGAATTTTTATCTTATTATACAGGTGACGGATTAATCCCTTGTAAAACCGAATATTGATCTTGACTTCTTAATAAACTTGAAGGAGTTTTTGATATTTGAAAGTGAGTAAACGGATGATTTGATACATGGAAAAATGCCTGGAATTTACTTATTTGAAATGATGCCTGAAAACAAAAATACGCTGAAGTAGAAAAAAACTTATTAAAAAAAGAATTAGGTAAGCAGTGAATTAGTCCAAACGGAGCCTCTAGTATGCTAAAAAATCTAGAAAATACAAATGCCTGTAAATGAAATCCTGCTTGTCTTGCGGAAGAGACTTGACGCAGAATTACCTGAACTCTTTCTTATTTTGAGACATTTTTTGATGAAGTAAAAAGTGATTTAACCAACCCAAAAAATAGTAATTTCACAATGATTGTAAACTGAAAAAGAGCTAAATATAACCAAAATCCAGCTAAAACAACCGATGAATATATTAGAAGATTAAAAGAAATTAATTCCACAAAAGATATATTTAGCGAAGTTCAAACTAGTTATAATACTGTAATTTCTCAAATTGATATAGAAAATGATACGCTTGATAGTAATGTATGAAACTTAGCTGAGCTTTATTATGGCTTAGTTAAGACAAATCTAAAAATCAAAGATAACATAAATGTTGCCGAAGAACTCTGCAACTGCCAAGCCAGCTGAATCTGAAACTGTCATTTTTAAAAAAATATGTCATTTTAATTTGAAAGATCCTTCGACTACGCTCAGGATGACGAACAAAACCACTATCTCGTCACCCTGAGCGGAACGAAGTGGAGTCGAATGGG
>AMFJ01026521.1_pt1 | contig 11626 bp, 11 predicted proteins | sample 427208 | NCBI WGS metagenome assembly AMFJ01 (sample SAMN02954298, study PRJNA114691) | groundwater metagenome | biome: aquatic; feature: subsurface aquifer; material: sediment; isolation source: subsurface aquifer sediment | place: USA: Rifle, CO | collected 2008-08
ATGGCGGTGTTTCTGCGCATCTTCCGCTTCGCGTGAACCAAGCTGGTGTTATGCCAATCATTTTTGCCATATCGATAATGCTTTTTCCGGGCGTTGTCGCGCAGTTTTTGACAAATGTCAAAATAGCTTGGATTGCAAACGGTGCTCAACAGCTTGCCAATCTTTTTCAAAACAGGTGGTTCTACGGCGGATTGTATTTCGTTCTTGTGATTGCGTTTACTTATTTTTACACTTCAATTACTTTTGATTCAAAGTATATTTCCGAAAATATTCAGAAAAATGGAGGTTTTATTCCCGGCATCCGCCCCGGCAAAAACACCATGGAGTACCTCAAGCGCATCACCAATCGCATCACTCTTAGTGGCGCTATCTTTCTTGGTGTTATTGCCATACTGCCATTTATTGTTCAGTCCATTACTGGCATGCAGGCGCTCACTCTTGGCGGCACCGCATTGCTGATCATCGTAAGCGTAATTATAGAGACGATGAAGCAATTGGAATCACAGCTTGTGATGAGAGACTATGAGGGCTTTTAGTTTTTAAAAATTTGGAACTGCTTGTTTAATACCTATTTTAATAGGTATTTTTTGTAATAAAAAAAACTTATCCCCTTTTTTTTATTTACTTGAAATGCTGGAAATGTTATAGTTTAGATGAAAAAGGACAATTTGGACGGAGAAAGATTCTTCGGTAATTTTGGTTTATAAAAGTGATATATCTAAAATCACAAGAAGAAATAGCAAAGATGAGAGAGGGCGGAAAGATTTTGTCTGAAGTTTTGGGATTTTTGAAAGAGAAAATACAAGTAGGCACGAGTTCTAAAGAATTGGAGAAATTTGCTGAAGTTCTTTTGAAAAAGAGAGAGGCGGAACCTTCTTTCAAAGATTTTAAAGGATATCCAGCGGCGGTCTGTATCTCTTTTAACGAAGAAATAGTGCATGGGATTCCAAGCGATAGAAAGATTAAACGAGGCGATGTCGTGAGCGTTGATCTTGGGGTTCGATACAAAGATTTTTACACGGACGCGGCGTTCACGGTTGCGGTTCAAAATAATGATCCAAGAGTAAAAAAACTTGTTGGAATTACGGAGAAAGCCCTCGCTTTTGCTATAGATGAAATAGCGTTGGGAAAAACCTTGGGCGATGTGGGGTTTGTAGTAGAAAAAATTGCAAAAGACAATAAGTTTTCTGTGGTAAGGGATTTGGTCGGTCATGGAGTTGGGTGCAAAGTGCACGAAGATCCACAAGTGCCGAATTTCGGAGAAAGGGGAAAAGGCAGAAAACTTGAAAAGGGAATGACTTTGGCGCTTGAACCGATGATTACGCTCGGCGGGAGCGATATTAAATGCATGGATGACGGCTGGACTTTTGTTACCGCGGACGAAAGTATTGCCGCGCATTTTGAGCACACGGTTGTGGTTAATAAAGATGGATGTGAAGTCCTGACTAGGTGAATCCAAAATTCTGAAAGTGCGTCAACCTATTCTATATTTTGGTATTAGTTCTAAATTATGCCTAGAATTTTAGCCGTCGATTATGGCGAAAAGCGAATAGGATTAGCTTTGAGCGATGAAAGTCAGACCATTGCGGGAGCGATAGACCCATTGGGAAACAAGGGTCGTGACGATCTTATTAAAAAAATAGGTAATATTGTAAAGCGAGATGATGTGGAGAAAATTATCGTTGGGCTTCCGGTGAATCTTGCGGGAGAAGAGGCGTTTGAGGCAAGGTTTGTTAAGGAATTTTCGTTTTTTCTTGAAGAAAAACTTCAGAAAAAAGTCATTTTTGAAGATGAAAGGTTTAGTTCTCATCAAGCAGAGGACGTTATACGGCAAAAAGGGCAAAAAGGTAAAGCTTCCGTTGATTCTCAAGCTGCGCAGTTTATTCTGCAGGCGTTCTTGGATAGAAATGCTAAGAAGTAATTTTTTAATTTTAAAAATTATATGGAATCTTTTAAAAATACTGTGTTACGGCAGATCCCGTATGTTTGAATCAGCTGATTTTAATATTGAATTTTAAGTTTAAATAAGGAAATTATGTCAAATCTTAATTTTTCAGACAAAATGCATTATGGCTACAAAGGAAGCGATCCGAACAATATCAAGCTTTCTGTGATAATTCCCGCGAGGAACGAAGCGAAGCGGATAAGACCTACTTTGAAATTTACCGACAAATATCTGGAGAAACAGCCGTATATGTATGAGATTATTGTTGTTGACAACGAATCGACGGACAATACCGTGGACGTCGTGAAGAGCTACAAAAATGAAGTGGAACATTCTGCGGTTTACAATATCACGGCATGTCCCGGCAAGGGTTGCGCTGTACAGCGGGGCATTCTTCACTCGCGTGGAGATTATGTCGTTTTTTTGGATGCCGATAATTCGACGAGAATAGATGAAATGGATAAAGCATGGAAGAAATTTGACGAGGGATATGATGTTGTTATTGGCTCCAGAAGGATTTCCGGCGCGAAAATTGCCACGAAACAGCCATGGATCCGCGAGCTTGCTGGCAGAGTTGCCAACCTGATGATTCGCGTACTTGTTGTTCGTGGAATCACCGACACGCAGTGTGGCTTTAAAGTATTTACCAAAAAAGCAGCGAGAGATATTTTTTCTGCTGTAACGATCGGACGCTGGGGCTTTGACATTGAGGTTTTAGCGCTTGCTAGAAAATGGAAATACAAAATTGCGGAAATTCCTGTAACTTGGCACCACTATGAAACTGAATTGATCAAGGGAAGCTCTTATATCAACACCCTTTCGGATTTGTTGAAAATAAAGTGGAATTTGATTACGGGGAAATATGATAAGCTTAGGGGAGACAAGACGGCCAAAGATAGGTTTGCGAGCAAAAAATAATGAGATTTTCGGTCTATATTTTTTAAAAATATTTCTTTCTTATATCTTAATCTATGCCTGAATTAAGACTTGATCCAATTACGAGAGAGTGGGTAATTCTTGCGCCCGAACGCGCGAAGCGTCCGGAGGGTTTGACGTTGTCAAAGAAGAAGGAGGTCGAAGCTTCAGAGCACAAAGATTGTTTTTTCTGTGAAGGAAATGAAAAGGAAACCCCTTCCGAAGTTTTAGCGTACTCTGAAAATGAAAGCAGAAAAAAAGATGGTTCTGGCTGGAAGGTTAGAGTTTTTCCAAATAAGTTTCCAGTCTTAGTTTCTGGTGGAAAGTTCGAAGTGAGACAAAGCGGTATTTATGAATCCGCGGATGCGGTGGGCTTTCATGAAATCATTGCGACTGTTGACCACTGCAAACCGCCAGCTCTTTTTTCATCTGAAGAAATGGAGATGATGCTCCGCGCTTATGAGGATCGCTTCAATGCGCATTGCGTGAAGGACGTAGTGAAATATGTTCTTATAATTTACAATCATGGCAGAAAAGCAGGCGCGTCTCTCGCTCATCCTCATTCCCAGCTTTTCGCGGTGCCTGTCATATCCATTTTTTTGAAACGGGAGCTTGACGGCGCTCGAAATTATTTTGAAAAAAATAAAAAGTGCGTTTTTTGCGATATGATGGAAAAAGAGGTTTATGCGGAAAAAGGGAAGAGGGTCGTCTTTGAAAACGATGGGTTTATCGCGTTTGAGCCATATGCTTCGAAAAATCCTTTCGAAACTTGGATTCTTCCCAAAAAACACAAACCGTATTTCCAGATAGTAGATTACAAAGAAAGGGTCATGCTGGGGGATTGTCTTCGTACCGTTTTGAAAAAACTTTATAAAGGATTGAACGATCCGTCTTTTAATTACTATATCAAGTCCGCTCCGTGCGATGAGAATAATTATCAAGATTATTATCATTGGCATCTTGAGATTTTGCCGAGGCTTGCGACGCGCGCCGGCTTTGAATACGGCACGGGCATTATTGTAAATACGATGGATCCTGACGAAGCGGCTGTGTTCTTGCGTGAGGTCAAGATTTAATTTTTTCACAATGAATGTTTGATTTTTCTTTCCTTCAAAATATTCCCCATGAACTTTCGACATTGCTTATTGCGATGATTCCCATAGGCGAGCTTCGCGTTGCTATTCCCATTGCCATACTTTCTTATAAGATGTCTTGGTGGTCCGCGTACATTTGGGCGGTGATCGGTAATATGATTCCAGTTATTTTTATTCTTTGGCTGATTGAACCTATATACAAATTTTTGATCGCGCGCTCAAAAATTTGCAGAAAGATGTTTGATTGGATTTTCGCAAGAACACGTCAAAAGTTGCAGACAAAAGTTGATAAGTATGGAGCGTTGGCTCTTTTGATATTTGTGATGATTCCGCTTCCCGCTACTGGGGCTTGGAGCGGCGCGCTTGCCGCGTTTATATTTGGAATGAAATACAAAAGGGCGGCGTTCGCAATTTTTGGCGGTGTGCTTCTTGCCGGAGTCATTGTAACTCTCGCGGTGCTTGGCGCGTTTGGCGCCGCCGGCAGATTTTTTAGATAAAATATATTGATCAATCAATGATAGCAATTGCAAACTGGAAAATGAACAAAACTGTGCGGGAAGCACGAGACTTTGTTGATTTTTTTAAAAAAGAAACGAAAGGTTTTTTATCAAAAGTTGATGTTGTGATTTGTCCTCCATTTACCGCGATTTCCAGCCTGAAAGATCTTACTTCAAATTTTTCGCTCGGAGCGCAGGATCTTCACTGGGAAAATTCGGGAGCTTGGACGGGAGAAGTTTCCGGCGAAATGCTTGCCGATGTTGGTTGCGAATATGTTTTGATAGGACATTCCGAGCGTCGTTGGAAGATTAACGAAAATGATGCTATGATAAATAAGAAGCTTTCGGCTTCATTAAAATCGGATTTGATTCCAGTTCTTTGTGTTGGGGAGAAAAAAGAGGATAGAGAAAAAGGAAGAGCAGAAGAGGTTATACAAAAACAATTGGGAGAAGCTTTTCGAGAGATTGGAGATAATGATTTGAATGAGTTGATCGTTGCGTATGAGCCAGCCTGGGCGATCGGAACGGGCGAAGTCAAAAGCAAAGAAGCGGCAACGCCCGAAATTATTTCGGAAGCGTTTGAGTGTATTGAAGAAATTTTGCGAAGAGGAAATTTTTTGGAAAAGTCGAAAATAATTTATGGCGGAAGCGTTGATTCAGAAAATCTAAGCCAATTTTTAAAAATAGAAAAAAATTCAGGCTTTCTAATTGGTGGAGCGAGTTTGATCGCTAGTGAATTTGTCAACATGATTAAAAAATTGGCGATTCTCTGATTTTAAAATTCCTGAATTATCGGTTTCTATATGATCGCTCACGCGAAAGATTTGATAAAAGACGCGTTCAAACGGGGTTATGCCTTGGGGTCTTTTAATACGTTTAATCTTGAATCTACGCAGGGAATTGTGAACGCCGCGAATATGAAAAGTGCGCCGATTATAATTCAGATCTCGGAGACAACGGTGGATTATGCTGGTATTAAGCCGATAACTCATATTGTTAGCACGATAGCTAAAAATGAGGCAGTGCTGATTCCAATCGCGTTACACCTTGACCATGGCAAGAAATTTCATTCCATTATTGAAACAATCAATGCAGGCTTTACGTCTGTACAGATAGATGGCTCTGATCTTGTTCTTGATGAAAATATAATGCTCACAAAGCAGATTGTGGAATACGCCCATAGACGAAATGTTATTGTTCAGGGAGAGGTTGGACGCATTCCAGGAACTCATGAGTCGGCTGATAAGCTCTTTGTAGAAAAAGGTATGTTAACGGATCCGGATGAGGCGGAGAAATTTGTCAGGGAAACAGGTGTCGATACTTTGGCTGTTTCTATTGGAAATTGTCATGGGATAAAGCCTACAAAGCTTGATTTTGATCTTCTAAAGAAAATTCGCGATAAAGTGGATGTGCCTCTTATTCTTCACGGGGGATCAAGGGTTACAACGGAAGATGTGAAATTTCTTGTCAAAACCGGCATAACTGAAATTAATATAGATACAGAAATCAGGGAATCTTTTACTTTGGCATTGAGGAATACGCTCGCGTCTTATCCGGATGAGATTGATCCAAGAAAAATTCTTGCTCCTTCAAAGATGGCTGTTGCGAAGGCGGTCGAGGAAAAGCTGGATACTTTCGGATGTGTTGGAAAAGCGGTTTGATTGATTGTGATAATAATTAACTGCGGGGCTTCTATCTCCGCATAATAGGATTTTTAAATAATATGTTAAAGCTGGCAATAAACGGCTTTGGCCGCATTGGCCGATCTGTCTTCAAAGCGGCGCTTGAGCGTTCTCATGAAGTTGACGTTGTTGCCGTCAACGATTTGACCGATGCAAAGACGCTTGCCAATCTTTTACAGTATGATTCTGTTTATGGAAAATATAAAAAGAAAGTGAGCGCTGAAAATGATTTGATTGTAGTCGATGGAAAAAAGATTAAAATTTTTAAAGAAAAAGATCCGGCGAATCTCCCATGGAAAGATTTGGCGGTTGATGTCGTGGTTGAGAGCACTGGTTTTTTCGTGAGCGGCGATGATGCCAAGAAACACGTTGATGCCGGCGCGAAAAAGGTTGTCATTTCCGCGCCTTCGGAAAAAAAAGTCGTCCCGACTTATCTCATGGGCGTGAATCATGAAGAATATAAGGGCGAGGCTGTCATTGACATGGCATCGTGCACGACGAATTGTATTTCTCCAATTGCGGAAATCATGCACCGCCGATTCGGTGTTGAGAAAGCGATGATGTCTACTGCCCATTCCTATACTTCAACGCAAAACCTTGTTGATGGGCCAAACGATGATTTGCGAAGGGCGAGAGCGGCGGCGGTGAATCTTGTCCCAACGACAACGGGCGCGGCTATTGCCACGACAAAAGCGGTTCCCGCGCTCAAGGGTCTTTTCGATGGCATTGCTTTCAGGACTCCAACGATATGTGGATGCATGGCCGATTTTGTTTTTGTTTTAAAAAAAGATGTTACGATTGAGGAAGTAAATAATGTTTTCAAAGAGGAAAAAGAATCGGAGAGATACAAAGGCGTTCTTGACGCAACGGAAGAGCCGCTTGTGTCTACTGATATAATTGGAAGAAGACAATCTTCGATAGTGGATCTTGGATTGACAAATGTCGTCGCGGGCAATCTTGTGAAAATTGTCGGATGGTATGACAATGAATGGGCTTATTCTTTGAGAGTGATCGATTTGGCGGTATATATCAACGCGAAGTAGGATGAATTTTATCGAATTATACGAATTTCATGAAAACTTTAAAAGACGTTGATATAAAAAGCAAGCGTGTTTTAGTCCGTGTTGACTTCAATGAGCCTCTTGACGAGAATGGCAGTGTCAAAGATGATTTTCGCATCAAGGCGACTTTACCGACACTCCAATATCTGATCGAGAAGAAGTGTAAATTGATTTTGATGACTCACGTTGGAAGGCCAAACGGTAAAATTATTGAAAAATTTCGAACGGACGGTGCCGCGAGAAAGCTTGAAAAATTGATTTTTGAAAAAGTCGAGAAGCTTGACGATTGTGTTGGAGATAAAGTTAAATCTCGGATTGAAAATTCAAGTTCAAAAATAATTCTTTTAGAAAATCTGCGGTTTTACAAAGGGGAAGAAAGTAATGATGAGGATTTTGCGAAAAAACTTTCAGAACTTGGCGAATTTTATGTAAATGACGCTTTTGCGAACTGTCACAGATCGCACGCGAGCATGGTCAAAGTTCCGAAATTTTTGCCATCCGCCGCGGGTTTGCTTGTTGAAAAAGAAGTTGTGAGGCTTTCAGAAGTTCGAGACAATCCCAAACGTCCATTTACATTCATTCTCGGCGGAGCCAAGCTTGAGACGAAAATGCCTCTTCTTAAATCTTTTGTTCAAAAAGCGGATAACGTTCTTGTCGGAGGAAAGATCGCAAACACGCTTTTGAAAGCAAGCGGTGTTAATGTCGGCGCATCCAAGGTTGAGGGGAAATTTTTATCAGAAGTCGCGACTTTAGTTCCAAAAATTGCTGACGCAAACCTGAAAATTCCTGTCGATGTCGCAGTTTCAAAACAAAAAGAACTTGAAGATACGAAATTGGGAGAGAAACCTTTGGACGCGAGAATTTGTGACGTTAAAGACATTAAAGATAATGAAATAATTTATGATGTCGGTCCCCGCACTTTAAGAATTTTTGGAACAATCATATCAAATTCCAAGATGATTTTATGGAACGGGCCGATGGGATATTTTGAAAAAATGGGATTTGGCGAGGGAACAAAAGGCCTTGTTGACGCGCTGGCAAAATGCGATGCCGAAACAATCGTTGGAGGAGGCGAGACTGTCGATTTTCTTGGAGACGTTGGAGCGAGAGATAAGATGAATTTTATCTCAACCGGCGGAGGAGCAATGCTTAATTTTCTGAAAGATGGAAAGCTTGTCGCTTTAGAATTGTTGTAATGTTCCAACTGTTTTAGTTGTTCTAACTGGTGCTTTTTTAAAAAAATTATGAAAATAAAAAATATAAAGGCGAGAGAAATTTTGGACTCTCGTGGAACTCCGACCGTTGAAACAACCGTTGAATTGGACGATGGATCGTGCGGCACTTTTGGCGTGCCTTCGGGAGCGTCAACGGGCAAGTACGAAGCTTGGGAGCTTCGGGACGGGGACGAGAAAAGATATTTCGGCAAAGGAGTATTGAAGGCCTGCGAAAATGTGAACGTGAAAATTTTGGAGGCGTTGAAAGGCAAAGATGCTGAAGACCAAAAAGCGATTGACCAAACGATGAACGATCTTGACGGAGATGCGAATAAGAAAAATTTAGGGGCGAACGCAATCCTTTCCGTTTCCATTGCGAATGCAAAAGCGGTTTCCTCTTCGAAAAAATTGCCTTTATACAAATATCTGCGCGGCCTTTTTGACAATTATTACAAACTGGATGATTTCAAGATGCCGACGCCGATGTTCAATGTTATAAACGGAGGAGCGCACGCGGATAACAATCTTGATGTGCAGGAATTCATGGCAATTCCAATTGGAGCTTCGAATATAATTGAAGCCGTTCGGATGGGCGCGGAGGTTTTTCATAAGCTTGGAAGTATTATGAAAAAGAAGAAACTTGCCACTAATGTTGGAGATGAAGGCGGATTTGCGCCATCAATTGATTCAGGATATGCGCCGAATCTCGATTCGGATGAGGAAGCTTTGGCGCTGCTTAGGGAAGCGATAGAAAAGTCCGGCTATAAATTTGCTGAAGATGTTGCCATTGGCTCGGACATTGCGGCAGCTGAATTTTTCAAAAGTGGAAAGTACGAAATGACTTTTTCTAACGAACTGAAAAAGCTTTCCACAGACGAGATGGTGAACTTTTTGAAAAAATGGATAGACGATTACAAATTAATTTTGGTTGAAGATGGTTTTGCCGATGATGATCTTGAAGGTTGGAAGAGATTCACAGAACTTGTTGGAGACAAAGTTCAAGTTGTCGGCGATGACTTCTTGGTTACGAACAAAGAGAGGCTTCAGATGGCGATTGACAACAAAGCCTGCAACACCGTTCTTATAAAAGTCAATCAAATTGGAACCTTGACGGAGACTTTCGAGACCGTCGCATTGGCTTATGAAAATGATATGAAGGCGATAGTATCCCATCGATCTGGAGAGACCGCTGATGCTTTCATAGCGGATCTTTCTGTCGCGATTAATGCCGATAAAATGAAAAGCGGCGCGCCATCTCGAGGAGAACGTGTTTGCAAATATAATAGACTGATGGCTATTAAAGTCCCGCAACGGCGGGAAGATTTATTAAATTAGAGGCGGAGCCGGATTGAGTGTTTTTAAAATTTTAATCAAGTTAATAACTTATATTAAATTAGTGAAATTTAGACCATTAGTATTACTTATTTTGGATGGCTGGGGAATAGCCGAGCCTTCATTGGCAAATGGAATTACTTCTGCAGAGAAACCTGTTATGGATCGTCTGGAAAAGGAGTATTTTAGTACGACGCTTCAGGCTTCCGGAGAAGCGGTCGGGCTGGATTGGGGAGAAATGGGTAATTCAGAAGTCGGGCACATGAATATTGGAAGCGGGAGAATAGTTTATCAAGATATTGTTAGAATTAACAATGCGATTCGCAACGGTTCGTTTTTTAGAAACGAAGCTTTTTTAGGCGCAATGGAGAATGTCAAAAAAAATAAATCTAATTTGCATATACTCGGGTTGGTAAGTTCCGGTAAAGTTCATTCTTACAATGAACATCTTTATGCTCTCATAGATATTGCAAAACAGAATGGTGTTGAGAATGTTTATATCCATGCCATTTTGGACGGACGGGATGCTCCGCCTAGAAGCGCTTTGGGTTATATCGATGAGCTCGAGAATAAGCTATCTCGTCTTGGAATAGGGAAAATCGTGACTATTGCAGGCAGATGGTACACCATGGATCGCGATGAGCGTTGGGAGAGGATTCAGCTTGCGTATGATGCGATGGTTGCTGGGGACGGATCTAAGTATGAATCTGCCCATGAAGCCATTGAAGATGCGTATAATAAAGAATTGTTTGATGATCGAATTCCGCCAGTGGTGATAGAATCTTCAAAAAGTCCTTTTGTAGGCGTGCGTGATAATGATTCAGTTATTTTTTTCAACTATCGGCAAGACAGAGCGCGGCAGATTACGAGGAGTTTTATGGAAGATGATTTTAGTAAATTTGATCGCAAGGGTGCTTTGAAAAATCTTTATTTCGTGACGATGACTGATTATGGGCTACTGTTTCCTTTGCATGTGGCCTTTACACCGCAGAAAATTGAACATCCTTTGGCTCATGTTTTAGCGGATAAAAGACTTGTCCAGCTTCATGCCGCGGAAACTGAAAAATTCGCGCATGTTACATATTTTTTCGATGGTAGTGTGGGCAATCCGTTTAAGGGAGAGGAATATCTTCTGGTTCATTCAAGAAGGGATGTCGCGGATTACGATGAAGTTCCAGAAATGAGCGCGCATGATCTTACTGAAAGGGTTTTAAAAAAAATCGCGACGAACAAATATGATTTTATTTTAGTAAATTATGCGAATCCAGATATGGTTGGACATACTGGGAATTTTGAAGCCATCAAAAAAGCTATAAATGTGGTGGATGTGTGCGTTGGCAAAGTTGTTGAATTGGTTTTGTCAATTGGAGGAGCAATTGTTATTACCGCTGATCATGGCAATGCCGAACATTGCAGAGATTTGCAGACTGGCAGGATTGACAAGGAACATACCGCTAACGCTGTGCCGTTTGTTGTCGTGGCAAAAGGTTATGAGCAGAAAAATTTTAACACATCGGGAATTCAAATGGGTTTTGTTCCCGGAGTGCCTTTCGGCGTTTTGAGCGACGTGGCGCCGACGATTCTCAAACTTATGAAGCTTGAGGATACACGGCACATGACAGGGAGAAGCCTCATATAAAATTAATTTTTAGTTGGTAAAATTAAAAGCTATGTATGATGTTTTAACAATCGGCAGTTCTTTTGAAGATGTCGCTTTTGAGCTTGATCAGGGAGAAATCATAAAAAATCCCAAGGATCTTACAAAGCAGATGTTGCTTGGATTTGAGCTTGGAGCGAAAATCAAGGCTAAAAAGGTTCATTACAATCTTGGTGGAAGCGCGTGCAACTGCGCGATCAATTTTACGAAACAGGGAATAAGCGCCGCC